>Ga0114957_1000496_pt1 | contig 50166 bp, 42 predicted proteins | sample BantaG_FD_87175 | JGI IMG/M metagenome (GOLD analysis project Ga0114957, IMG submission 87175) | Marine algal microbial communities from Bantry Bay, Ireland - BantryBay_4 metaG | ecosystem: Host-associated > Algae > Red algae > Unclassified | place: Bantry Bay, Ireland | collected 2014-11-21 | reverse complement strand
TTCTTTTTTTGTACTTCATATAACCGACCTACCTCTTCTACACTCAGTTGCCCAGATTCTATTTTTTTTACCTGTTCTTTCCTGAAATTTTCTGAAAACCTACGTCTTCGCCGTTCTTCTACTATCATGATTTCTAATTTAGTAAAAGTTTTCCACAAAAATTACGTCAACCTATATCATGAGAGAACAATATGAGGCGCGCAAAAAGGAGGGGAAGTCGTATTTGCTGAGCTAGATACTCTAGTTTAGAGATTTTTTAATACTAATACCTAACGCCTAACACCTTTCCCAAATGGGCAATGCCTACACTTGTTGTCACAACAATAGCCACGTTCACGCAGATAGGCTTCCGTGAAAACATACAGACCATCTTCGATATAGTAATCTACACCCTCTACAAATTTTTTATTGGGAGAAGGATCCAATATTAATTAGGCTTTGGCGTCAAGGACTTCTTGGTGAGTGTTTAGCGTAGGCTTTCTTAGGAAAAGCTCAGCGGAGGTAAATAGTACGGCAGAATAAATCATCGTGCTGACCAAAGTACCTCTGAAAAAAGGAATCGCCGCCTCGTAACTCATCATCAGACCACTCATATCCTTAGTGTACTCTGGTAAGATCAGCATGGAAAAGAAATTGGTCACCAAAAAAAATAGGATCGCTGCGGTGAGTGAGGTAGCAAATACGGAAAGGATGCTAACTTTGCGCAACGCAAAAATGGAAAGGGCAATGATAGCGATTAAGGCAACATACACCCCTATTGAACCAAATAATTGGAAGCCGTCGAAGTACTGCGCATAGACCACATTATTGAGGTAAAGATCTACCAAGAAATAGAGTGCTATCGGCAAGGCAATAGACCATGACTTGCGTGAGAAGTAGGCTGCACCAAATAAAACTACAGCAAGCATAGGAGATACATTGGACGGTAATCCAAATGCACGAGAAATCATACCAATACTAACTACAGCAATTACGATCCAAAAAAATAGGCTATTACGCTTTTCCATTTATGTCAATTTGCCTCAAAAATAGTCTTTTTTGCAAAAATGCCTTGCAAATAGGAGCACAATAATGATATATTATGGATTTTTGAATATTTTGCAGTTTAGAGTACAGTACGCATGATCACGAAGGCAATTAAAAAAGCATTAGATAGGAAAAAGGCTAAGAATTGGGATAAAACCTACTGGGGATTTGATATCCATGAGACGATGATCATTCCGAACTGGAGTGAGGAGAAAGTCCCGTTAAAGTTTTATCCTGAAGTGGTGGAGGTTATGCAAATGATCAGTAAGCAAGAAGATATCGTGTGCATCATCTTTACTTGCTCCCATCCTGAAGAAATTGTCGTTTATCAGAAGTATTTCAAAGAGCACGATATTCACTTTGATTATATCAATGAGAATCCTGAGGTGCACTCTAGAGCCTATGGTAACTATGAAAAAAAGCCATATTTTAATGTGTTATTTGAAGATAAAGCGGGTTTTGATCCAGATGAAGATTGGGCAAAAGTGAAGCAAACATTTTTAGAATATTATCCAAAAGCAGCGGCGCAATGATCAGAGGTGATAATATTAAACTTAAAAACTACGCTCCTCGGCTGATGGATAAGCTGCTGAGTATTGGATATTTTCGTAGTGGAAAGAGTATGTTTCATGGCCCCGTTACTTTCATAGATGGGGTGCCAAATAGTACGATCCGTACCAGACTGGTATTAGCTACCCAAAAGTTGGGCAAGAGCTCTAGAAAACTGCTGGCTAAAAACAACCGACACTTTACGCATGCTGTATGTGAATTGGATCTCGACCAAGAGTTACTAGAATTATATGAGGTTTATCGGGAGAAATGCTTCAAAGGCAATTTGAATGGGGAACTGTCAGAGTGGTTGGAGGGTTCCTTTGAGCTGAAGATATTTAATACCAAGATCGTTAAATTTTACGATGGAGATCAGCTAGTGGCTGCCAGTTTTGTGGATATCGGATTGGAGAGTATGGCAAGTATTATGGGCATCTATCATCCTGATTATGCTAAATATAGCATGGGGATATATTCGATGCTGGTAGAAGTGGAGTATGCAAAAGAGATGGGGCTGGATTATTATTATCCTGGCTATATATTAAGTGCCTCACCTAGATTCGAGTATAAGAAAAAGGTAGGTAATCTAGATTATAAATCTTTTGATAGTCTACAGTGGAAGGCTGAAGAGGATCTTGATGAGGACGACTACTTCGTAGAGAAATCAATGAAGCGATTGAATGAGGTAAAAGAGAGTCTCTCTGCCTACAAAATTGAGTCGGAGATATTTGCCTATCCTTTGTTTACCTGGTCTACCTATCCTGTGAATGCTAGTCTGCTGGAGCAGTATTTCTTCTTGCGGGTCAGCTTTGCCTTGTTTGATACTTTGCATATTATCGTTGTGTATGATATCGCTCGCGATGGATTTATCATACATCTAGTCAATTCGATCGGTCAAGGATCTACAACTTGGAAGGAGTTTGAAAATTACTATCCTACGGAAGGGAATTGGTTGGATACAATACTGATACAGAGTTCAAGTCGACTAGAAAATGACGAAACACTTTTGCCCATCCTGATTATCACGATGCTCAAGTCCATCACGGATAGGATCAATCCAGAGTAGGGAGGAGCGGGTTGTTTTGCAGTTCATATCTTTTCTATTCACAATTCCTTGGATTTTTTTTTATTTTTTGAGTTTGCCAATCTTTCAAATTACAGTCTTCTCAACACTTCATACACCGCTATAGACCCCGCTGTACACACATTCAAGGATGACTGCACACCTAACATCGGAAAGTGAACCGCTTGATCGGATAAAGATAGCATTTGCTTACTCACACCGTGACGTTCATTGCCTAGTACTAGGGTGACAGGAAGTGAGATATCAGTCTGGCTCATGATGGTAGAGCTATCTGTATACTCTATGCAGATTAACGTATTTTCTGCCGCGTATGCTAGCATCTCTTCTTCTGTTTCTAGTATGCGATAGTTGACATATTGCAATGTTGATCTCGCGGTTTTCTTGAACTTCTTCTGATCAAATTCGATGGGGCAGCGATATAAGACGAGTTCTTTAATCCGTGCTGCATCGGCGGTGCGAAAGAGGCCGCCAATATTCTGCTGATCTTGAAGGCCATCTAAGAATAAGCTTATAGGATTTCTATCAGTGTGGATATATTGGATGCGCTCAGCTAAGTCAGGGCGGACATCATCAAAGGAAAGTTGTTTTGACATGGTCGGAAATATACAACCTCCTAAGGAAAAATCCATGAATCCATTAAAAAATGGAATAAGACTGTATATTTGCACGCTTGAATGAAATCAAGCATATCGCAATGAATGTTAAGGATATGTCAAATGTAAAATAGTACGTATTGGCATATTTTATCTAGTCGTTGCAAGAGGGTTTGTATACCATTTGAACTATAATAACGTGTATATATTTAGATACAAATAATTAATCTCCGCGTTAAACCCCGATAGCTATCGGGACGTGATAGCAAAGGCTATCCCTGCGTTTTTCGCCTTGATCTTAACCATTTTATCCTAAATTTTTTGCACCTTCTTATAATACAAATTGTATTAATATTGCTTGAACTTTTAAATTTTGAATATGAAAAATAGTTTAATAATAATCGTGGTCATCGCTATTGGTATGATTTCAACTAGCACTTGGGCACAAAAATCTGAAAAAATGGATTCATTAAGTTATAGCCTAGGTGTGCTTATCGCCCAAAATTTTAAGCAGCAAGGTCTTGAAGAAGTTGAGTCAAGCAAGGTAGCTGATGGTATTTCGGACGTGCTAGCAGGAACTGCAAAGATGAGTGTAGATGAAGCAAATGCCCTATTCGGCGATCACATGCAAAAATTACAAATGGAAAAACATTCAGGAAATGTAGAAGCTGGTAAGAAGTTTCTAGAAGAAAATGCTAAACGAGATGGTATAGTAACCTTACCTTCTGGCCTACAGTACGAGGTACTTACTGAAGGCAGTGGACCAAAACCAAAAGCTACAGATAAAGTAACGACGCACTACCACGGTACATTGATCGATGGTACGGTATTCGACAGCTCTGTAGATAGAGGACAGCCAGCATCTTTCCCAGTGAATGGTGTCATACCAGCATGGGTAGAAGCATTACAGTTGATGTCTCCAGGATCGAAGTGGAAGTTGTACTGCCCTTCGGATCTAGCATACGGTGAAAGAGGTGCTGGTCAGCAGATCGGACCTTTCGCAACTTTGATTTTTGAAGTAGAATTGATTAGTATAGACTAATCGATTTTGCAGAACAAATGTTATGCAGGAAGTGCCATGCTAGTTGTTGATTAGCGTGGCATTTTTTTTGGGTGGGTTTCCTCGGGAGGTAACCCTGGAAGGATTCAATGCAATAGGATAGGGTGGAAACCCTATTTTTTATAGTTATATTTGAAGTAAGTCCTGTAAGGACGAAATATCGTGCGAGAGTATTCTTAGCTTCAGTGGAATTTGTATTCCGTACCCATCTATGCAGCTGAGCAAGCTTTCCAGAACTTAATTTTTTCCAACGATTTTACGGTGGTTAAAAGTCCCTAGTCCCTAGTCCCTAGTCCTTAGCCCCTAGTCCCTAGTCCCTAGTCCCTAGTCCCTAGTCCTTAGCCCCTAGTCCCTAGTCCCTAATTCATCGATAAGCCGTAAACATCACCACCACACTCTCATTTTGTATCTCCTGTGGATCTACAATCGGATTCGAAATAGGCGAGTTAATAACTCCATCAACGTAAGTATTAATAAGGGTAAATCCATTGGTGTCAAAACTATCAAGAGAAGCGAGGATTTTACCCAAGTCATCTCCATTTTGAGAAGAGTAACGAAGGCCAATGCAATATGAGTCTGAAGCGTATCTGGAAATGTAGTTGATCGCAGTACCGCTCCCACCAGAATAAATGACCTGTTGATCGGTGCTGCCATTATCATCTCTAGCGTAGCCATTCATAGATCCAAATGCATTCTGCAGATTCAGGGTATTTGGGACAAGACCATTATCGCCATCTACACTATAATTTTTAATATTGGTATGCGCCGTAAAAGTAATCTGTGAAGGTTTGAAAGGAAGTCCTGATATAGTTTGTATTCCTGCTGCACTGATGATAAAACAACCAGCAAACGTATTTACCTCATTTCGCATCAAGGACCATCCATTGCTGGATGTGTAAAAAAAGAGGGCCTCTTGATCGGAATCATAGATAATTGATCCCTCTATTGGACTTACTATACTAGTTCTTTCTGCGGTGGTGACCTCATGCAGCTGCATCAGTTGTCCTGCAGTCGGTACCTGAGCCATCAGGAAATGTGGAAGAGCGAAAAGTATAAGAATGATGATATATTTCATTGGTAAATTTTAAAGAATAGTTTGACTTATTTATGTGCAGTGTACAAAACGACGATGCTTTCATTTTGCAAATCGGATGCTTGGACGTTGAGTCTGTGGTTACTCGAATTTACGGTCACAGTACCAACAATAGTACCTGCCAAGATCGTGAACCCATTTGTATCGAAGCTGGTCAATTGGCCAAATATCTGCCCTAATTCATTTCCTATTTGTGCTTCGAAAGTTACTTTAGCTGGTTTGAAAGTTATATTCGTAATACTGATGGAACCTGATGCCGCATAAAGTATAAAACTACCTAGGTAAGTATTAGCCTCTTGTTGTATTCGAATCCAGCCATTACTAGATGAATAAGTATATACAGCCTGCTCATCTGAATCAAATATAAGCGAACCTTCTACCACTCTAGAAATACTATTTATTCCTGCAGTGCTTACTGCGTGTAGCTGGACTAATGAATTTGCCTGCGGCACTTGCGCCATCAAAAATGATGCAATAGCAATGAAGAGAAAAAGTAGAAAATTTTTCATCTACTCGAAAAGTCCAAAAATCTTGCCATTCGACCTTATAATAAGGTGAAGAATCGAATGCAATCCATTTAAAACGAGACTGTATAATGTTAGATTGTTAAATCTATCCGCAAGGGAATTCTAACAATAATTTTGGATTACAAGGGTATCTAAATTACAATGTATTTCTATCCCAATTCATACTGCTTGATCTTTCGATACAGCGTACGTTCAGAAATCCCTAAATCGATTGAAGCATCTTTTCTTCGACCTTTATGCTTTTTGAGTGCCTTTTTGATCATATCCTTTTCCATGTCTTCTAGAGATAGAGACTCCTCAACGATCTCCATAGAATCGTAGGTGTCATGCTCAGTTTCGGAAGGAATGAAAACATGGTGATCGTCTTCCTTCCCTTTAAAATTAAAATTTTCTTCAAGATGTTTGTTATGGGCTTGATCGGTCAGAGATCTATGATCCGTGTACGGATTGCTTTCTGCAGTAGGCTGACTACTCGTATGCGATTGCAGTTGCTTGAGTTTATTGATATTAGATACACTCAAGTTATTGCTCTTGATCAATTCGAAGACTAAAGACTTGAGGTCGTTCATATCATTCTTCATGTCGAAGAGCAATTTGTACAAAATTTCTCTTTCTTGAAATGATTCTCCATTACTACCATCTTTATCACGAAGAGCAGGAAGGTTCCTTTGCGTGATATTAGGCACCATTTCTATCAGGCGCTCAGCTGTCAACAACTTATCTTCTGCTAGCACAGAAAGTTGTTCACTCATATTTCGAAGCTCGCGAATGTTTCCTGGCCATGAGTAATTTTCTATCAGCAGTCTCGCTCTATCCTCTAACTGTATAGGAGAAGTTTTATACTTATCCGCGAAGTCAGTCGCAAATTTCCTAAAGAGCATGTATATGTCTTCTCTTCGATCCTTTAATGCTGGCACGCGGATAGGCACGGTATTTAAACGGTAGTAGAGGTCCTCCCTAAACTTACCTTTACTGATCTTCCCCATCAAATCTACATTGGTAGCTGCAACAACTCGAACGTTTGTCTTCATTACCTTACTAGAACCCACTTTGATAAACTCTCCCGACTCCAGTATCCTAAGCAAAAATGCTTGGGTGTCCAAAGGCATTTCACCTATCTCATCCAAAAAGATGGTACCTCCATCCACAGTCTCAAAATACCCTTTACGATCTGAAGTAGCTCCAGTGAAGGCTCCCTTCTCGTGACCAAACAATTCAGAGTTAATGGTGCCCGCAGGAATAGCACCACAGTTGATGGCGATAAAATTATTATGTTTACGGCTACTTAGAGAGTGTATAATCTTAGAGAAGACTTCCTTTCCGACACCAGATTCTCCATTGATCAGAACTGTCAGATCTGTGGAAGCCACCCTTACAGCAGTATCTAAAGCTTGATCCAATTTTTGGGATTGCCCAATGATGCCGTAGCGCTGTTTTATGGATTGTAGATTATTGATAGCCTATTGTATTTTATTAGTAAATGTGCTTAGTTGTTCAATGCAACATGAGCCTTGACGATATCTCCAAGTAGGGTAGCGGTGGTTGTTTTTTTAACCTTCACAAACACATAGTCTCCAGGCTTCAAGCCTTCCTTTTTTGGAAAAATAAGCATTTTGTTTTGCTGATTTCTCCCTCTAAAGTCTTGATCAGATTTTTTAGAATCTCCCTCAATGAGAACTTCAAAAGTTTGCCCTAAGTCAAGCTGATTACTTGCCCCAGACATCTCCAATTGTACATCTACTATTTCTGCCAGCCTCCGTGCTTTTATTTTTTCTGGGACATCATCCTCGTATTTCTTAGCGGCCAATGTTCCAGGACGCTCACTATACTTAAACATATAAGACATAATAAATCGGGCCTCTTTGATGATGGAAATCGTATCCAAATGTTCTTCCTCCGTCTCAGAGCAAAATCCAGAGATAATATCTGAAGAAATCGTGCAGTCAGGAATCACCTCGTATATTTTAGACACCCGCTCCATATACCATTCTCGATCGTAGGTACGGTTCATCATTTTGAGGATACGAGAGTTGCCACTCTGCACGGGAAGATGTACATAGTTGCAAATATTAGGATAAGCTGAGATGGTATGGATCACTTCATCCGTAATATCCTTTGGATGCGAAGTCGAAAATCGCACTCGCAATCTTGGATCCACTTTAGCCGTCATTTCGAGTAGCTTAGCAAAGGTCACGACCTCCTCAGTTTGTGGATGCTTCCATTCGTAGGAGTCCACATTTTGTCCGAGCAAGGTCACCTCGCGATAGCCCTTGTCTACCAGATCTTGCGCTTCTGCTACTATAGAAAATGGCTCCCTCGAACGCTCTCGCCCTCTAGTGAATGGCACCACACAGAAGCTACACATATTATCACAACCACGTGTGATAGATATAAATGCATTGATCCCATTACTACCTAACCTCACAGGACTAATATCTGCATAAGTCTCTTCACGCGATAGTAGTACATTGACGCTTTTACTGCCACCCTCTGCATCTTGGATCAGCTTCGGTAAATCCCGATAGGCATCTGGCCCAACGACCATATCTACCAATTTTTCTTCCTCCAGAAATTTCTTTTTCAGACGCTCTGCCATACAGCCCAATACACCGACTAGGGCGCCTGGTTTTTTTTCTTTATTCTTATCGAAGACACGAAGCCTTTGTCTTACGTTATGCTCCGCTTTTTCTCTGATCGAACAAGTATTGATCAAGATCAGGTCAGCATCTGTAAATTCTGGACTCGAACTATATCCTTCCTTCACTAAGATACTCGCCACTATCTCCGAATCCGAAAAATTCATAGCACAACCATAGCTCTCAATGTAGAAAGTCTTCCCTGTTTTCTTTTCGTTGCCTGCCAACACCAGTGCTTCACCTTGCCTCTTTTCATCGTGGGTTTTAGTGTCTAGATTATTTATGGTAGGGTTGTCGTTATACATAATTTATTGTTATTCAGAGACGTGAGTAAAATTCAAGTCACGGTCTACAAAGTTAGATCAAAATTGATAAAAACCTGACAAAATGTCAAAATATTGCTCTCTTTAATGTTTTAAATGATTGTGTGGATTTTGATTTTTTGGGAGTATCCCTTCTGAAATTGGCTAGGCTACTAAGCCCACACGCGCATTCATCAGGGCCAGGCTGTACAGAGCTACGCCTTGCTTCGGTGCCAGCTATGCTACGAGGCCTTGTCGCGCACGCCCGAGAAAAGCTCGGGCCTCTTACCATCCTTTACTCAAGAAAAAGAAAGATAACGTTTCGTTTGTTATTGGATAAATAGGCACTCTATTGGAGGACACTTAAACTCATCTTTCATTTTAGTATAACTTCAATCTTGTTAAGTATGCAATGGAATTGGTAGGTGATCGAAGCGAAGCTCCTTATGAGAAATTCATCACTGATGTATCTATGATAGGCATTGTGCAGAACTATAGAAATTGACTTGAGAGAAATATTTGGTGAAACAGAATTGCCTGAAGTTATCAAAATGGTCAAAAGTGTGTAATGGTAAAATATTAGTCTATAGCATATTTTATTTCTTGGTATGCAGTCTGTCTTTCATTTTGCTCAAACAGATCATCTTGCTCCTCGTGAATATCAATATCTGTAGTGCTGATCGCAAAGCAAGCGAACGCGCCAATGACTGAAATAATTCTGATGGTCTTTTTCATACTTATATACATTACAAATACCGTACGCGCCTTTGAAAAAAAAGCCTAGGGTTTATATCTTATTTACTAGTATACAAACGGCGTTAGTCCTTATTTATTAATATGTTAGTAGTAATCTTAATGTTAATTACTTTAACATTGGACAAATTGCAGTTGTAACAATATGAAAACAAAAAAGAACATTACTTTTGAGTAATATTGATCTGCATAAAAAATAAATAAAACTCTTTAATCATGAGATACCTTTTGATTTGCTTACTTTTCATAAGCTTTAATGTTGGCTCACATGCCCAATACTGGCAGCAAGCCGTCAACTATGAAATGGATATAGACTTTGATGTAAAAACACATCAATTCACAGGTAAGCAGAAACTAACTTATACTAATAATTCTCCCGATGAGCTTCGTCGAGTATTCTACCATTTATACTTCAATGCATTTCAGCCAGGCAGTATGATGGATGTTCGCTCTCAGACGATCAAGGATCCAGATGCAAGAGTTGGAGATCGGATCTCTAAATTATCTCCCGATGAATATGGCTACCAAAAGATCGCCAGCTTGACTCAAGATGGGAAGCCTGTCAAGTTCGAAGTAGTAGGTACCATACTAGAGGTAGAGTTAGCCAAGCCTATCGCTCCTAATTCTAAATCTATATTTGAAATGGAGTTTTCCGCACAAGTCCCAAGCCAGATCAGAAGATCAGGTCGTGATAATGCAGAGGGCATTGATTATTCCATGACGCAGTGGTATCCTAAGATGAGTGAATATGATCACCTAGGATGGCATGCGAACCCATACGTGGGTAGAGAGTTTCATGGGGTATGGGGTGACTTTGATGTTAAAATTTCCATTGACAATAGCTACATTATAGGCGGCACTGGCTACCTGCAAAATCCTGATCAAATCGGTTATGGATATCAAGCAGAGGGTAAGACTGTCAGCCATACTCCTGGTCAGAAGATGACTTGGCACTTCAAGGCTCCTAAGGTTCACGATTTTGCTTGGGCTGCTGATCCAGATTATACGCACACCAAGCTAGTTCGCAAGAATGGTGTAACGCTACATTTCCTTTATCAAGAAAATGAAAAGACAACCGACAACTGGAAAGCTCTTCCAAGCATCATGGATGCAGCAATGGATTATATTAACAAAACTTATGGAAAGTATCCTTATAAGCAATATTCCTTTCTACAAGGTGGCGACGGTGGTATGGAATACGCCATGGCTACTTTGATCACTGGCGAGAGAAATATTGGAAGTCTTGTCGGTGTAGCGGTACACGAATTGATGCACAGTTGGTATCAGATGAACCTTGGTACGAATGAGGCATTATTTGCTTGGATGGATGAAGGCTTCACCTCATTCGCTTCTGCAAGAGTAATGAACTATTTAACTAAAAAAGGTTTTATCCCTGGTACACCCTCTGAATTCCCACATGCTAGATCCTATGCTGGATACAATAATTTGGTGGCCAGCGGAGTAGAGGAGCCTTTAACAACGCACGCCGATCATTTTGAAACCAACTTTGCCTATGGACAAGCTGCCTATTCTAAAGGCGCTGTTTTCTTATCTCAGATCGAATACATCATTGGTAAAGATGCTTTCAACAAAGGGATGCTTCGCTACTTCGATGAGTGGGCATTTAGGCATCCAACGGGTATTGATTTTCTGCGAGTCATGGAAAAGGAATCAGGTATGGAATTAGACTGGTATCGAGAGTACTTCGTGCAGACGACTAAGACTATAGACTACTCGATAGATGAAGTTTTTAAGAAAGATAAAAAAACTACAACTGTCAAATTGGGTAAACAAGGCGTCATGCCGATGCCATTAGACTTAGTAGTCACTATGACTGATGGTGAAAAGAAATACATCACTATTCCACTTCAAATGATGCGTGGTGCTAAAGAAAAAGATGGTAGTATCCAATATGAGGTTTACCCAGATTGGGCATGGACCAATGCTGAATATGAACTCACTCTTCCTTACCGCGCCAAAAAAATTGAATCCATAGAAATAGATCCTTCTCAGCGACTAGCGGATATCAACAAGAAAAACAATATCATGGAAGGTAAAAAGGGAAAGTTCAAGCAGTTGAAGGATTAATATTTTTTGCAATAGTATATACTGAATTATTAAAAACAAGAATCATGATAAGCGCTGTGAAGGTTTATCATGATTCTTGTTTCTAACAATAATTACATCCAACAAAACAATTAACCAATGTCAAAAATCATCTTAAATAAATTCATCTTTATATTCTTGATGCTTAGTTTAAATGCTTCGCTAAGTGCTCAAATCGAGCAGGGGGCTATCAGTATATTACCGGAATTTAATCTTATAATAAATAAAAATAGTTTCTCAGATGATACGGAAAGTAGTTTCAATCTTATTCTGAGTCCTGGTATATTTTTCGCGAAGAATATTGCGATTAATGCGGATTTGGGATTCTCAACTTTCAGGGATTCGAATGGAACTGCAGCAAGCCAGAATACAAGTATTCTTATAGGTGCTAGGCTTGTATTCATGATTCCTGTGTCCGAAAGATTTTATATCCCTGCATTTGTGGGTTATGGCTATAATTTCAACTCGTTCAGCTCCACCAGCGGCTTTAATTTTTCTCCAGATAATACAGAGAATGTTTTTTTCGGAGTCGGTGTAGAATATTTAGTGGCTGATAGATTAGGTTTGAGATTTAGTTTGCTTAATAGATTTTCCTTTGTTAAGAATGACGACCTAATACAAAGTGAGGTAAGTGGTTTTATCGGTGTGAATCTATACTTTGCCAAACAATCCAAGTAGTACTTACTCAGCTCAGATCTTCTTCAATAAAAAGCCATCGCATCCAATAAATTTAAGAAGTGATTTTCTCTTATACAAAACAATAGCCAATGTTAAATTTAATCAAATTCTCAACTCTGTTTTTATTTTTTAGTTTGTGTACTCAATTAAGTGCACAAATAGAGAAAGGTTCCTACAGCATAATGCCTGAGATAAGCATTTCCAGAACGCAAAATAATTCTTCGGATAATACAGATAGTTTTGTTAGTTTTTTTCTCAGCCCTGGTATATTTGTTACAAACAATTTGTCGCTTAATATTGATTTTGGATTTGCAACACAAAACAGCAAGAGTACAAATATTTCAAGACGCTTCTCAAGTATTAGTGTTGGACCTAGACTTGTTTTAATGAAGCCCATTTCTGAAAAATTTTATATTCCCTTTTTTGTGGGGTACAACTATACTGTTAACTCTAATGATAGAAACGCACTCTTCTTCGTGCCTAATTTCTCAAATATTTTCTTGGGCGCAGGTGTAGAATTTTTGGTTGCCGAAAGATTGGCTTTGAGATTCAGTTTGAGAAATAACTTCATTTTCGTTGAAGACAGTACGGATAAACTATATCAGTTAAATGGATTTATAGGTGCAAATCTATATTTTGCAAGAGTTGCAAAATAGTATTAATGTAGCCTTCGTTAGGTATTAAAGGTTTACAAAAAATTCATTAGCCGCAAGACTTATCACCACAGCTATTTCCAATTACATTTATAATTCACTATCCACCATTAATTTCTCTCACCCCTAATCCATAATTCACATTTCCCTTCGAAAGTCATTCTTCCCACCGCTCTTCTCCATCAACTTAGTCTCCCTGATCACCAGATCATGCGAGAAAGCCTTACACATATCATACACCGTCAAGGCTGCCACGGAGGAACCTGTGAGCGCTTCCATCTCAACACCTGTTTTCCCGGTCGTCTTCACTGTACAATCGATCTGCACATCCAGCTCATTAACGATTTGAATCTCTACATTACACTTATCCAAAGCGAGGGGGTGACACAATGGAATGAGACTCGAGGTCTGCTTACAAGCCATAATACCCGCTAAGATAGCAGTCTGAAAAACAGGCCCTTTCTTAGTTTGAATATCCTTATTGTCTAGTAACTGAACCAACTCCTTAGTTAGCGTGATTACGCTCCGAGCATGTGCCGTGCGCACGCTCTCCTTCTTGTCACCCACATCCACCATCGTAGGTTGATCCTTATTATTGATATGCGAAAAGTCGTTTGCCATAGCTCAAATTTAAACAAAAAAAATGTTCCTATATTTTTCAATATAGGAACATTTCACATAAAAAGAGTGGTTAATTATTCTTGTTAGTGCAGGCTACGAGCCTATTCGAAATTTAATATTTCTCTAATGTCATCTTCAGAGTCAATCTCTTGCTCTTCTAGATTCATCACAAAAGTATGTTTCCCTTGTGCATGATTTATCTTTTTGAAATCTTCAGGACGGTATACTGCCAGTTTATTTTCCTTAGTGACGAACCACATTAGATTTTCTGACTTCATATTGAATTGAACATTTATACCTTCAGAGGCATTGAACTTCGCTACGCTATTTCGATTTTTATCTACTATGAAAGCAGTAGGGCCATTATATTCTGTGTCATGCTGATCCATAAATTTGCCTTTCAGATTTCCAGCATACGGAGGTAGCGGTCTATCACAATTCCAAATTCCGAATGAACTCACCGTAAACTTATTGAGCACTTCTCTTTTAACAAGTTCTACAGTAGCCATATCATCTCTGCCCATGTCTCTAAGCTTCTCCATTTTTTCATCAAATTCTAGATTTGCTACAGCTAGACGGTCAGCTTTAATTTTCTCAAGCTCTACTTTCTTAGCATCGATACTTGCTTTACGAGAAGCTGCTTCTTGATTATAGGTAGCAAATTTTTGGTTGAATTTTTCTAAAGCCTGATTGTAGTCTTTACCTACTAGGACAGGCTTTACCTTAACATCAACTTTGCTATCGTTTTTGATAAAGGTTACCGTAAACTGATCATTGCCATCCAATCGAATATCATAATCATCCCATTTCGTATTCGCTATCGCAGGAGACCATGTTGATTGACCAGGCAACACTTCCCAAATTGATTTCGCATAGGAATTACGCAAATCTCTCAATGCAGCCTCATCACTTAGTATCCCAGCTTCTTCTTCCGAAATATTGGTTTGCATAACCAACTTATCTACCTTCAAATCAAAAGTAGGATTGTTGGTATCTGCTTTTGCAGGTTTCTTTGGAGCTGGTGCTAGAGGTAAGGTCTTCTCAAAAGCACTCAACTGATTATCAATCTCATTATTGATAGCTTTGATCTTGTTATTTCTTTTCACTTCCACTGACTCAGGTGTGACAGCCTCAGCAGATTTCAGCACTGGTTCTTCATCTATATACACCATCTGATCTCTCGCCATATATTTCCAATTCTTCACATCTTGATCCAGCTTATATATATTGAACTTCGGCTCTTGAGCTCCTGGTCTGACCATAATCTTAGACTTCAGCTCTATGTCGATAGCTTTCTCCGGCACCACATCAAGACGTCTGCCATCTTGCTCTGCATAAATCTCGATCATACCAGCGGATTCTAATTGATAGGTTACACCCATGGAGTCATACTCCATAGGAATCCCTGATAAAAAGAAGTCCACGTAATCATGATACTCTTTGATTTTAACTTCTACAGGACCAGAGACCAACTCACCAGCACGATTAGCGAAGGCACGTGGAGGTATCATGGCTACAGTACCAGATTTGAATACAATTCTGCCACCCTGATTCGCTTCCTTGACGGTAGTCGTGTAGATTTCCTCAGGCACAGAATCTGGTAGGGGAGGATTTACGTATGGTGCGCTTTCTACCACTGCTTTACCCTTTTTACCCTTGAGGGAGATACCCACTACCAAAAGACCGATAGCAGCAGCAGCGGCGATTAAAGCACGCTTGATAAATCTTCCAATTTTTCTTTTTGGTTTTCCGTTTCCAGTACCATCAGATTGGCCCTGTTGATACTTGTCCAATAGTGCATCAAAATTTTGATGCTTTTTTATCTCCTCAGAGCTTGGACTACTCTGATTAAATTTGATATTGTATTTGTCTTTTTTCATACCCTAATGATTTTTGGTATTTACTTTTTGTCGTTTATAATTTTACTTAGCTTCGATGTGATGCGATAGGTTTTGACTTTCGCATTACTTTCTGTTAGGCCGGTGATCTCTGCTATTTCTTTAAAAGGGAGTTGCTCAAAATATCTCAGCTCTATAAGTTGCAATTCCTCCACTTTCAAATGCTGGAGACAGTCCACCATTTTGTCTTTAAGTTTATATTTTTCATCGTTGTACTCTAGTTCATCGGCCATAGATTCTAGTTGCGAATCATTGATACTGACCACCCGATCTTTCTTTACATTTCGGAAGTGTTGTACCACTTCGTTACTTGCGATTCTATATAGCCATGCTGAAAAAGGCACCCCTTTAAAGGTGTACTTATCTAGCTTCTGCATCGCCTTCAAGAATACGGTAGAAGTCACGTCCGCGCTGGTAGCTTCATCGGCTATACGCTTATACACAAATCGAAATATACCCTCATGATATCGCTCGTAGAGTGGCTTAAAAAACTGGCGGTTCGCCTGTGCTTTTTGTACTAGTACCCATTCTCGCTGAATCTCATCGTCGGTAGCGTGATTGCTCTTACTCGGCATTAACTTTGATTTTGGCCGCACCAGGCTCTGACTTAAATTTAAATTCGATATCATCCGTTAGATTTATTTCCCTCATGAGTTTCATAATCATAATGCTCAGATGACTGATAGTTACATTTTACACAACGAAATTATCAATTCTTTTATGTTATTTGACGTTTATTGATCTTTTGGGAGCTTCCCAGCAGATTTTGCCTGTTAAGTAGCAAAATCTGCTGGGCCGCTATGATCCAGGGCTCGTTATTCACTCGGCCTCCTGATGAAGGTATCAGGAGTCTTCGCCCTTCGGGCTCACCCATTCCTCAGCGCTAGCTTGAAATACCCTATTTAAACCGAATTATAGTTGCAAAATTGATTTGCCTCGCAGAAAAATACTGTAAACAAGGGCGAGCATGCTTATCTTTTACCCATAGCTTACGCAACCATATTGTAAGTAGGTAACAAATTAAATTTTTCATGAATCTAACTAGAAATAAACTTTGCTAGTCAAGTAATCCTAATAAATCATTCTTGTTTAACTTTTTGACGACACCCTCATCTGTTTGAATGATATCATCTGCTATCCCCTTTTTCTTTTCCTGAAGCTTCAATATTTTTTCCTCAATAGAATCTTTACAAATTAATTTGTAAGCAAAGATGTTTTTCTTTTGACCTATTCGGTGTGTTCTATCTATGGCCTGTGCTTCTACCGCCGGATTCCACCAAGGATCAACAATATATACATAGTCTGCCTTGGTGAGATTAAGACCCGTATTTCCTGCTTTGATACTGATTAAAAATAGCTTTATTTCATCCTTATTCATGAAGTTGTTTACTACTGCTTCTCGATCTCTTGTTTTACCATCTAAGTATGCATATTTAATTTTTCTATCATCTAGCTCTTTTCTTATGATCGAAAGTAAAGAAGTAAATTGAGAAAAAACTAGAGCACTGTGACCTCCTTGCATGGTCTCTTCCAAGTTTTCAAGAAGCAGTTGGATTTTGCTACTCTCTCTGTTTTCACCTCTAAATTTGGCATTGACGAGTAGTGGAGAATTGCATATTTGCCTTAATCTTAAAAGTCCTTCTAGAATTAACAATCTTGACTTTGCAAAACCAGTCTCTTCGATTTTATTTTCAATATCTTCCCTGATTGATGTTTTTAGATCTTCGTATAATTTCCTTTGCGCCTTCCCCATTTCGCAATAAATGGTAGTAACCGTTTTTTCTGGAAGATCTTTTGCCACTTGCTCTTTGGTTCTGCGCAGTATGAATGGATGTATGGTTTTTCTTAGTAGTTCAGCTTTATTGCGATCACCTAAAACATCTATTGGGTTTGAAAAATTATCCCTGAAATGTTGCGGTGAATTTAGTAAACCAGGATTGGTAAAACTAAGTTGGGCATACAAGTCGAAAGTATTATTTTCTATCGGTGTACCAGTCATGGCTAAACGATTATGCGAATTTAAAATGCGCATGGCTTTATACCTTTTAGATTGAATATTTTTGATAGCCTGAGATTCATCCAAAACTATGTAGTCAAATGTATGCGAACTAAGTAGTTCTATATCTGAAGCAGCTGTGTCATAGGTCGTTAGTATGATTTGACTTTTTATGATACTTTTAATCTCTTTATGTCTGTTTGAACCATGATGTATTAAATAGGTCAAGCTTTTACAAAATTTGTCTAATTCTGCACTCCAGTTGAAGAGGAGACTTTTTGGGACTATCACTAGTGATGTAGATTTCTTTTTCAGTGTAGCCAATAGGGTGATGACTTGTAGCGTTTTTCCTAATCCCATATCATCTGCTAGTATACCACCGAATCTGGCATCATTTAAAAATCTGAGCCAGTTGTAACCATGGTGCTGATAGTCCCTGAGTGTGGCGGATACTGATTTAGGTATAGTATAACTCTTATTTAATTTGCAATTTTCTAGTCTTTCTCTTCTTTCATTAATAAATTCAAGTACATCAGGATTGTCTAGGTCTTCGAATAACTCATCGATTACATTAAATTTGTATTTAGATATGGTAATATTATCTTTTTCTATTTCTGCAGTTGACAATATTTTTTTTGCTCGTGCAAGCCATTTATCAGGGAGTATACCGAGTGTACCATCTTTTAAAGGCACAAAATTTTCACCATTTTTTAGTGCCTTTACCCAAGCCTTGGTAGAGATTCGTTCTTCATCAAATGAGAGGGACATTTTGACATCAAACCAATCTATCCCTGATGAAATAATCGTCGAAAAGTCAGCTTTTTTAGTGCTATATTTAAAACCTTGAAGATCTTTGATTCCAAGTATCCTTATTTCATCCTCCTCGCAGGTTTGACAAAAATCTATAAACCAACTTTTTTTGAGGAGTTCATCTATAGTCAAGAAATAAAAATTAGTTAGTATTTTATTGGTAAAGTTAGGGTGCGCCTCACACAAGTATTCATGCAAAAAATCTACATCTTTTTGATCAGGTACCCATGAGACCTTTCCATCTAGGTAGGGCTCGACATCATATATATAAAACTCAAATTCATCAGAGGCTATGTAGGGTTCAAAAATTACAGCATCAGTAACCTCTCGCAATCTTATTTGAAATTCTGGATTTTGTATAAGCTTCTCTTCGGGTAAGATATTATCAATCACTTTGACTGCACCGGCTTTAGAAAGTTCTGCATTTAATTTTATAAGTCTTTGATCATCTAAGTTTGGGAAGAGTATATTATCTTCATTTTGAAATATTTCGTTAATCAACTCAAAATTAGAACTCGGATTTATAAATAGTTTATCTTTTGTAGCTGAGAAAAAGTAATTCGAAAAGGAGAAATCACTAGCAAGTAGTACTAGTTCACCTAATCTCATCTCTCTAGTGATTTTCAAAAAATCAAGATCTTTTATTATTTTAAAGCTTATTACAAGTTGTTCAATAACTAAATCAACTAAATATACCTGTCCTTTTCTAAGCTGACCATATCCATCATATTGTTTATTGATATAGTGATATAGATGTATAAGTTGGGTTTTATTTTCTTTTAGAATTATATTCAATTTCTTAAAAGATGCTTCATTCTGTGGCAGAGCGTTTAATTTGTTTATGAATTCGTATTTTGATTTAGGGCTATTGCTTAAATCAAGTTCACGCACTACTTTGGATATATTTAGACTATCTTTAGTTTTAAGTTTTGGGCCCATTATGAGCTCGATAGTAGGATGATTTTTACGATTGCTAATATCCCATAATAAAGCTTCGTGTGAAGAAGATTCGAAGATGTGGTTCGAGATAGTTTGATTTTCTTGTTTTTTACTATCTATGGATGGGGAAAGTTTTTTATAAATAAGCTCTAAGTTTTGTTTTGAGATTATGTTGGCTTTTGGCTCTAGACTTATTTGGCCAGAATCGTCCAAAGACAAAGTATAGAATTTTTCCACTGCTTCTTTGGAGTAATTATGCCTATCTTGAACCATTTGGACTACTGCTTGGTGATTAAGGTTTTCTGTAAATAGGTCATCGTTTAGGATGAGTGTCCTCATCTTGTTTATAAGCCCATATTGATGTTTACAGAACCCTTTTAATTCAACATTGCATGAATCACATTTATACTCAATAGTATTGTTATTCAATCTTACAGTAATTCTGTAAGGCTTACTTGCTGAAGAGAAAGAAATATATTGGGCGTATCCCTTGATCTCTAGTTCGGTTGAGCTAATAAAAGTTGCCTTAGATTGAACATAGTGTCCCAACACTTGGCGATTTTGTCGAAGTGTGTGTTGGTCTAAATCATCGAGATTCTTTATTGGTGTGACAGGAAAGAAGAATTTATCAGACTTGTGTTTTATAAGTTGTATTTGTTTCTTTTTTAGCTTTTTTGCTGGTAAACCCTCTTTCATTAAGAAGTAAAGCACCGCAGCCTGATGTTCACAGCGATAAGTATAGGGGCAGCTACAGTCCATTTTTACAATTTCAAATTCAATTTCATTGTAGTGAACCTCTATCTTATATGGTTCTTTGAATGATCCCTTTATTCCGTATGAGATCATGTCGTCAGAGTAGGAATCAACTTTAACTTTACCTTTTTTGACAATTGCTCTACCTTTGCTTCGGATAGTTGGGGTGAATAATGATTGTAAAGCAAGACTTGTCCCTTTTATGAGATCCTTATTTGTTATCATATATTGATCAACAGTTTCATTTTAATAAAATAGGTAGTGTACATCTTTACCTTTAAATCATAAAAGTCAGAAAATAAGTGCTAAACTAAAACTAGATTTGGTATGAACTTCTATTAATTATTGATATCAAATGTAATACACTTTAGTAGGTGTGGAAGAGTTCTCAACAGAGTGAAATAAATATGAACGCTTTTTTTAGCATTCGTTCTATCGGATATCATGATTCGCATAATCAAAAAATATATATCGCGACTCGCCGCAGTAGACAAAGCTCGACAAATCCCGTGTTCGCCACGGGAGCGTTAGAGATAAGGGATGGAAGTAAGTGGCATCGCGATGTGCGTTGGCTGTAGAGAAAAGCTTGTTCGACTAATTCAGGCGAGGTATGCCTTTTCTCTTTGCGCGATTGGAACATCGTGATATAACGTACACGCCTGACCGCGTCGATAGGCTGAGGATAGCGCCAAAAACTAAATCAAATAAAAATTTTAATTGATAGTAATCTCGATATAATCTTGCACAGTGATAAGCACTCCTTGAGTAGATAAAACGTCATCTGAATCCGCAGAAAATCGTATAATGTAAGTACCTGGTTGATCGAACTGGACTGTCGTAGTACGCTGGCTGCTATTGTTGAATTGAACCGATCCTGGGCCTGAGACAAGATCCCATTTTATAGGCCAATCATTATTTGGAATATCGTTAAAAAATGCGGTTCCTGTAATAGCTAAAGCCTGATTAATACTACCACTCATATCTGGACTTGCTTCCGCAGAATAACCTGTACTCTGGAACATTCCAATCGTAGAAGTGGCGAAAGCCGGTATATGTTTGATATAAAAATTTAATCTACCATCCCAATATTGCGTAGGGCCGGCATGTCCGATCAGCGTAGCATGTGCAAATACTTTGGGTGCATATAATTGGTTTATAGCTCCAAATACACTACTGCTAGGACAGATGATATCCTTGTATCCCGAGGTAACCAGGCAAGGGACTTTGATACGTTGGGTAAAATACTTCGCATCATAATACATGGCGGCCTGGAAAACTGTTTCGTCAATATTATCTACATTTTGTCCTGAGGCTGACCAGTTATAATATGGGAAGCCAGAAGCTCTACTATATTTAAAGGCACTATGATCACATAGTGCAGGATTAGCTACAGAAATCAAGGAAACACGCTGGTCAACGCCACCTAAACAGAGCGTAAGACCACCGCCTTGACTATTGCCTGTAACGACCATGCTTGCACCGTCAAAGTCAGGCCTGCTAAATATATAGTCAATCGCACGGACTCCAGCCAAAATAGATGTTCTATAATAATATTCTTCTCGTACTGACGTATTATCGGGTAAGTATGAATTAGGGTCTTGGACATCAGGCTCCGCGTTATGAATAGAAATACTCAGACTGATAGCATCAAAGTTTTGGGAGAAAATCGGCTCTGGAATTGATATACCTGCGTCATCACCTGCTGGAGGCATGGTCAAAACCGCTGGATACGGACCGGCCTTTATGGGAATGGTAAGATAGCCATATACCCGTCTATTATCTACAGAAGCCAAATTAATTCTATAGCTTGTGTATTGTGCTGTGGTCTCGATCAATGTGAGCTGCGGGTCAATCGGGATGGCATTCAGTTCTGCTTTTTGACTAGCCCAGAAGGCGTCGAAGTCAGCAGGGCATTCCTCAAATATACCGATATTGAATGGATCAAAAGAAACTCCTATATATTGTACATTTGCTAGGACAGGATTTCGAGTTGCTAACAAGACGACACCAGGCTCATGTAAGGTGAATGGAATGTAGGTCGGTACACCTGCTTTAAGAATAACCTTGCCGCTTTCGAGAGGTGCAGTTCGGATACCAAATATGATGTCGTACTCTACAACCGTATCTATAGGGTTAGTGAGGATGAAGTTCATCTCTTCGCCAACATCATACATTCTATCTAATCTAGTGCAGCTTAGATTTAACTGCGCATGCAGACTGTTGTAAGCAAATAGAGTCAAGAGAATATGTAATACTAGTCTGGGAATCAAGGTTATAATTTATATTACCACTAAAGTAATCGTTAAATCACTTTATCTGATACAAATATTCAGATAATTAGGTTTAAATGGCGGAAATGGGATGGGAATTATCAATTTTTTAACGCTTGTTCATCAAAAAAGGCTGTTTTTCAGAGAAAAACAGCCTTTTTTGGGTGTTAATAAATTGAAATTGCAAGCAAATCTGAGTCCACACCGAAAACTGACGAATTGCATAAAATGGAATATTTTGGCTGAAATTTTTGATTTTGGAAATTCAGTAATGCCTTGTGCGACAACTCGTTGGCGTGCCTGTGCGACAACTCGTTGGCGTGCCTGAGCATCAATGGATTAAGAAAATGAAAAATATCGCCAAAAGAAACATTTTAGGTTTTGTGAGTTTTCGGAGTGGACTCAAAATTAATTATTGAGCTGCTCTGCTGGCTCCATTACTATTTGAACTCTTTGCTGGGCATCGAAAAATTGCTGTGCTGCTTTCTTAATATCGAAAGTAGTCATCTCTTTTTGTGCCTTATCCAAATTATCTAAACTAATAGAATCTAGATCTTCGTCTAGCTTCAACTTACCATTGATGGTATTGAGCCAAAATCTATTTTCTTTCATCTTCTTGATGAGTTCTTGACGTTGCGTTTCTTTAACTTTTGTCAAGTCTGCTTCCTCTGGTCCATTGCTCATCATATTTCCGATGTCTTGGAGTGCGGTATCCAGCAAATCATTCGTCATCTCTGGATCACTATTGAATGAGATCGTGATACTATAATTTTCGGTAGGAATTTTATTGTAGTTAGAATTTACTCGAACGCCATAAACACCACCTTTGTCCTCACGCATAGATTCGCGCAATTTGATACGCATCACCTCTACCATGGACTTCAGATGGTAATTCGTTTTTTTGTCCCAATCGTATTTTCCGTGGTAAGTAATATTGACATTGGTTTTAGGTGCTTTACCTTTTTTGATATTCTTATCAATAGCACCATCTACTATATTAATGCCTAAATCCCTGACTGATTCATTGCCAGGTAAAGTAGGGAGGGTGCCTAGATATTTTGATAGCATCGGAATTACTTCATCGGGATCAAAATTTCCTACAAAGGTAAATGTGAAGTCATCTGCATCAGCGAAACGCTCTTGGTATATCTCATATACTCGATCAAGATTGATTTTGTCAAGAACTTCCACGGTAGGGTAGTTTCTGCGGAGATTATCATTATACAATACCTTTTGTACTTGATCTCCGAAAAAGAAACGTGGATCTGACATTAGGTTTTTATAAATTGACCCTTCTTTAGAAAGAAAAGAATTGAAAGTCGCCTCGTCTTTTCGGGGGCTCGTAAAATATAGATGCGTCAATTGCAGCATGATCTCCAAATCATCAGGCGAACAAGATCCACGCATCCCTTCGTAGGATTCATTGATATATGGTGAGGCACCAACCACCTTCCCCGTCAATAATTTACCAAGTTGGATGGCGTCAAAATCAGCGAGTCCTGCTTCATCTATTATCTGTGCTGCATAGGATGCATTGTAATAATCCTTGTCGCCGTACATAGCATGTCCACCTGGACTGTAAGAATTCATGATTATTTCATCATTTTTAAAGTCAGTTGATTTCAGGTAAACTTTTACTCCATTAGCCAAAACTACTTCAGTGATGTCTACATTATCAATTGTATTTTTTGACTTTACGGGCTGAGCAGTAAGCTCCTTATCAAAAAGCGGTTTATCAGAAAAGTTGTCTACGTATGGCTTGATCGTTCTTGTCTCAACATCACCTAGGAGAGATCTTACTTCTGATTCTGTAATTACAGGGGAGTTTGGTCGTTGAGGACCAGTGACGACAACGACTCTATTCTCATCCGTTATCCATTGTTTAGCGAGTGCATTTACCTCATCCAAGGTTATAGTTGGTAGATATTTCTCGTAACGTGTTAAGGTCTGATCTTCATCCATGATCGGTATTTCTTCTAAGAAGTTATAGACATACTTTGACGACAATCTTCGAGACTCTGATTTACCTTTTTCTTTTACTGCTTTTTTTGCAGAAGTAATCATCTGCTCCATAGCTCTTTTCATTTCAGAATTCTGAAAACCATGCTGTAGAACTCTTTCGTTTTCTACAAGCAAAGTTTCGAGACCTTTGGCTGCACCACCTTCAGCAACAAATGCAAAACTACTGTAGGTATCTAGTGAACCTACATCGCTACTATAGCGAGTACTAGCAAATGTAAATGGAGGATTCTCCGATTGAGTCAATTCTTTAAGACGTGCACCTAGCATTCTATTATAAAGTGTTCTTGCCAGATTATCTCGATATTCCTTTTCGGTAGTAACTGGTAGGTGGTCGTGCTTATACATCAGTCTTACTCTAGTGAATGCACTCTCCTCATCGGATGCGATAGAAACAATAGTTTCTTTGTGCTTAGGCACATCATAGGTAGTACGTTCTCTTTCGTTTTCTGGATTGGTCAATGATGCAAAGTCGGTTTTGATTTTATTCTCCATAGCATTTACATCTACGTCACCCACTATCACTAGCGCCATCAGATCTGGTCTGTACCAATCTTTATAAAATCGCTTGACAGCGTCATAATCTGAGTTCTCAATGATTTCTGGTTTACCAATAGGCAGACGTTCTGCATATCTAGAATTGTAATACATCTGAGGGAAAGTAGTTTTTTGCATCCTCTGGTCGGGACTTAATCTTGTTCTCCATTCGGAGATGACAACGCCTCTTTCTTTATCGATTTCTTCATCATCAAAAGATACACCTCCTGCCCAGTCTTGCATAACTAAAAGCCCTTTGTCGAGCATCTCTTTGTCATCTGTTCTGACTTGTAGCATATATACGGTTTCATCGAAACTTGTATAGGCATTCAGGTCGGGACCAAATTTGGTTCCGACAGATTCTAGATAATCAACTAGTTCATTTTTTTTAAAGTTGGTAGATCCATTAAATGCCATGTGCTCTACAAAGTGAGCCAATCCCTGCTGATCATCATCTTCCATGATACTTCCTGCTTTCAGTGCTAACCTGAGTTCTACTCGATTTTCAGGTTTGGTGTTTTTCTTAATATAGTATTTCATGCCATTGGCAAGCGTCCCCATCCGTAAGTCTGGGTCTACAGGTAAGGGGTCTATGTTTTCCATCATATCACTCGTCATTTTAGTCTTCATCTCAGTTTTTGCCATAGCGTCTGCTGCGGGTACTTTGACTGTGGTTGGAGGTGTTGGAGGGATTTCCTGTACTATTTTACTGGCGTTGCAAGCTGCTAATAAGAATAAGCAACAAAGTAGTTGGTACCATTTCATTCGATGTAGGTTTTTCATTAAGTAGAAGTTGTATGAACTCCCTTTATTTGGTTATAAAAAATTGATTTGCTGTCCTCAACCTAACGCTTATATGTGCTTAGGTTACAAAACGAAAATAGCTATTTTTTAGGTAAAAGCAATGTTTTAAGAGAGCTGTTATCTGAATATTAACAAAATGAATTATGTTTTCCACTATGCTATAGGATATTGATATCGCTGTTAAAGTGCTTTATATACTCAACTAGTCCACCATTTAGGTGTGCAATATTGGTATAGCCATGCTCAAGCATTATTTGAATGGCTTTTTCGCTTCTGCTACCAGTCTTACAGTAGAGGATGATCTTTTCATCAGTATTGTATGCCACCAAATTTTCAACCAGTTCTCCGATTGGGATATTTATACTAGGTAAGTTGCCATATTGATGTTCTATTGTTTGTCGAACATCTATCAGCTTAATATTTTCATTACCTCGTATGATTGTTTCTAAGTCTATGGCTGAGATTGTTTCTATTTTGGTAGGTATCTTCCTATCGCAGAATGTCTCATAGTCGATCAATTCTTTGATGTTGGTACTGCTTAAAGAATTATATTTTAGAGTGAAGCTATTTAGCGTAAGGGTATCTAGGGTATACAATTTTTCAATCAAAGGATCGCCTATGCCGGTGATCAGCTTGATGACTTCATTAGCTTGCAAGCTCCCGATGATACCTGGAAGCACGCCTATGACTCCAATCTCACTACAAGATGGGACACTTCCTTTTTCGGGAGGAGTGGGGAAGAGATCTCGATAATTAGCCGAACGAGTACCGTCTGCTTTATGAGCGTTAAAGACGGAAACTTGACCTTCATACTTATAAATGGCACCATAAGTCAACGGCTTTTTGCTGAGTACTGCCGCATCATTGATGAGGTAGCGAGTAGGAAAGTTGTCCGATCCATCTACGATAAGATCATAATTCTTGAATATTGCCAAGGCATTATGACTGTCTAGCCTTTGAAGGATCGCGCTAATTTTTATATGTGGATTTAAAGTGGCTAATTTTTGAGCAGCGACTTCTGCTTTGGGTTTTCCGATGTCTTGATGGCTATATAATACCTGTCGATGTAGGTTGTCCACACTAACGGTGTCAAAGTCTACTATCCCAATATTACCTACACCTGCTGCTGCTAGATACAGGAGTACAGGACAGCCTAGACCTCCTGCTCCAATAACGAGTACTGAGGCTTGTTTTAGCTTCGCTTGTCCTTGCGGTCCAAACTCAGGTAAGATGAGTTGGCGTTTATATTGCTGCATTTCATCGTCCGTGAAATTGTGGGTGTCGTTTGAGATAATTACTAATTAGCTGAATAAAATAATTGAACCATCAAGTTAGTTAAGTTCTTTATTGTGGTTATACATTTCTATCAATTTTTTATAGGATTGCTTAGCTAGTCCCTAGTCCCTAGTCCCTAGTCCCTAGTCCCTAGTCCCTAGTCCCTAGTCCCTAGTCCCTAGTCCCTAGTCCCTAGTCCCTAGTCCCTAGTCCCTAGTCCCTTGCACCTTTACCGAGTGAGGGATAGTAATCATGCGACCGGTAGGAAGCAGACGCCGACTCCTCCTGTCGGTGGCCGTAGCGAACGCGGAGTGATGTATAGCCCGACTGCATTTTTTGATGGCACTTGGCAGGAGGGTATAGCAAAAAAATGGAGGCACTCCCATAAAAAGAAATGCCTTCATCTCATTAATAGAGAGTGATAATTAACGCTGAATTCTCAACTTTATCGTTGCGTATTGATTGTCGATTAAGATTTTGACGAGATAGACTCCATTGCTAAGTGCTTTGATATCTTGATTGTGATGCACACGTTGTAGACCACCGTCGATCTCTGTGCTATTGACGAGCTGACCATGAACATTATATATCTCCAGGCGAGCGTCATTGGCAGTTGGATTAAAAAAATGAATCGTCACCTGATCCCTTGCAGGATTTGGGTATGCACCTAATGCGAAGGCATCTGTAAGCTCGTAGGTGTCTGTCAAATCACGCTGGGCAGTACCAAACCAAGTACCCCACTTAGCATTATCTATAACAATGAAAGCGTCACCGTTGGTTGCATTAATTCTATCCGCATTGACATCTACTGTGCCGATCACCTGCTCACCACTACTTGAAGCATCAAAGATAATCGCACCATCATCGATGCTGTAGTTGGGATAATTAAGAATGCTGTTAGTGAAGATAGGCTGATCACTTGTCTCACCTGTTTCTATATTAGTGGCAAAAACACTCGCATCACCTTGATCATCGATAAAGTCAAAAGTAACGATGAAGTCTGCATTCTTAGCGAAAGAAGGATTTCCCACACTTGTGTTTTCCGGTATTTGGTTGAACAGCTTTGATATATTATTACCACCTGAAACAAAGTTGTTGGACTGATTATCCCACACTTGCATGAATCCAATGTCCCAGTACTCAATGAATTCTCCAAAGTTAGAACCTACCAGTTCTGAAAGTGCATCATACATCAAGAACTCACCAGAGAAGTCAAATTCCATGACATCTGCATACTGTACATCTCCAGTCGAGATACCCTGAGTGAAAGTAGGATTATATAGATCATACACAATTGAAGTTTGAGATGCAAAATCATATACCAATATCTCTGGCAAAGCTTGATCCGATACCAAGGCTATCTTAGACCCATCTTTTGCGATCACTATATTTCTCCATGCTGGATCATCGATGAGGACTCTTTCTTCTAGAGTACCTGCGATGAAGTCTAACTCTATTACGTATGCTCTATTGTCTGTACCAATAAAAACGATCACCGATCCATCATCAGTGATGCTTGGCTTGCTTAGCTGATTTGTAGCACTGATTTGACTTGCATTATCTAAGTCTGCAGTTTGTGCTACGAATAGATTGTCTAACTGAGGATCCGAATATAGTATAAAATCGGTACCATCATTAGACTCGATTTCAGTCTGTGTATTAGTGCCAGTACTGGGACTACTACTAGAGCCAATACCTACTTCATCGAAGCCTTGCTGTACAGCGGCAAGCTGTGCAGAGCCAGCGCCAAATAAATCTGTAGCTGATTTTTCTGCGGCAATACGCAGATCAATAAATTCAGAAGAACGCACTAGATACTCCGTGAGTGCCTTATAAAAAATATCTTCAGCATTACTCTTACCAATGTTTACGGCGATACGGTAGAATGCATGATTTGGGATACCACTGTTGATATGCACACCACCGTTATCACCTTGAGGTGTGTTAGGGAGGTTTTGAAATTCGTTCATATGCTTTGGCTGCCAGCCCGCGTCATTGAGACTGTTACCTCCGTTGTTTGGATTTTGAAGATCGCGCAGTGCGCCTGATGGGAAAAACTGTGGATTGACTACGTCTTCGCCAATTGTCCAGTCGTTTCGATCGATCATTGCTCCAAAAATATCAGCAAAACTTTCGTTCAGCGCACCTGATTGATTCTCGTATTTTAAGTTGGCCGTAGTCTGAACTACACCATGCGAAAGCTCATGCCCAGCCACATCAAGGGCGCGAGCCAGTGGACTGAATGCATTACCACCGTTACCATAAAACATGGCATTACCATTCCAATACGCATTATCCATGCTTTCTCCGTCTTCTTCACTTACATTTACAAAGCCGACAATGTTTCCTCCATTAGAATTGATAGAATTTCTCTGATGGACATTAGCAAAATACTCATATGCTTCTCCACTATTATAGTGACCAGACACTTGCACAGGGTCATTCCAATTGATACTATTATTTTTGCAGTGATCATAGTCAAAATTGTTTGACTGCGGAGATGTATTCATAGCGTTGAGTGTCCATATAGCACCGACTGGATCGCTAGGCATATTGGATTGACTCCCGTTGAACATAGTCCGAGAGGGATCCGAAAGGACAAAAGTGCCATTAGATTCATATCCCTGGATAGTTCTGTTGATACCTAATAAGTCATTACCATTTCCAGTAAAAGGCCCAGCAACCATGCTCGAATTTGTTGATGCATTTTCTGTAATTTCATTCGCAAGATCGTGATCCACATGGCTGCATGATGTATGAGCGATACTTCCAAAATCATGATTGTGCAGAGAGCAACTATTTTTGTGCTGATTCAATATTTCATTGGTCTGCGCATCGATCACGTATGTCCATCTCTCTTTGATACTAGGGTGGAAGTCCAGGTGCCATGCCAAGATCGCTTTCTTACCCCGATGATAAATGACCAGTTCTTTTTTGTCTGGAGAGCAAATAAAATTCATCTGCTTATTCACATCTTCTCTTGCGATCTTAGTATAATTGGCTACATCTGTCATTGCTTTTTCGAATGCATTATCTACTGAGATACTGGGTGTAACATTATCTAATACAGGCGTGACAAAGTAGCGACCGGACATAGAATGCACCTGTCCATTTTGTACCTGAAAGATAACCTCTGCATCTAAGACTGGAAGCCCTTTATATACTTGAGCATACTTCAACGTGACGTTATCTCTTTTGTGTATGCGTTCAGCTATAAGCACAAACTCATCTACTGGAGTATCAATGGACAACTCTTTTTTGACACTCTCCAAAAATTGGATGCTTTGTACTGGCAAAGAAATATTGGATCTTTTGGATTGTACTGGCTTTTTAATAAAGATAGGCAGTTTTGTATTTTGATCTTTATAAACTTCCAGATACTCCTTTTCAAATTGAGGGTTGAAGGCTCTGTCTTGAAATTGAAAGGTAGCACTAGCTTTATTACTTGCTGCTTTTCCTTGAAAAGCAGGATTTACTTTCAGCTCGTAATTTTTAAGACTTACCGCATCTTCTTTTGCTACACTTGGTACTTTGGATCTTTGCGCGGTCGCAAAGTGGGCACTTAGCAAAAGTGTAAACAGGAGGGTCAATTTTTTCATAATTAAATTTATTTTTTTGCTTGCTTTGACATAGCCACAAGGTTTTTGTATATGTTTAATACTTTAGTATCCGTTTTTATATCATGGCTACCCCAGATCAAATAGGTCGTATCAGCTGGTGTGTGATGCCTCATCCAAAAAAACATATTGCCAGGTTTATCATAAGGGTATTGACTCAGATTAGCTTTTTCTATTTTTTTAAATAGTGATTTTGTTTCTGATTTACTTACCGTATTTCTTAGTGTTGCCTCTCTGCTCGCAGGATTTATGTTGTAAATTTCTCCATTACTAAGCATGCAAAATTCGTTCAGCTGACCAGTAAATCCACCACCGCTCCCGAAGTAGATTTTAGTTTCCTCATATTGCTCTGGGTTCACTTGCACGGTTTTGCAGCTTTGGAATAAGAAAAATGCAGCAAACACTGTAAATATTAAGCTAAATGCAAGGTTCATAATCTATGGGCTGATTAATATATAGAATGATTTGAAAGTATAGGATTCTTAGAAATAGACATAAAAATCATGCTAAGAACCATATAATACTATAATTACATATGAAATTCAATATTATTTAATTTTAGAGGCCAAATTCAAGGTATTTAATATAAAAAATTACTTTTTTTATTTTAATTTTCAAACATGTGTTTTTAAGAATAATATTCTGGGGTAAGTAGCATATGTAGTATTTATGTAATGTTTAATTACTGCCTATTTAGTATATATTTCATAGATTCACTCTTTCTCAAGTATCAATCAAACCCACTAACACTAAAAATACCATTTTCGGGGTATTATTTTAGTCTCTGCTTAACTGTATATTTGTCTTGTAGTTAATCTACACTCCTTTCTCAGAAACCGTTTATCAGACTTTCATTAGTCCTTATTATTATATGCACCTAATATACCCTACTGGGGTATGATGATATTAAAATCGTAATCGGTTTATGGGATGGTCTCTCTCCATTTATTTGGAGGGGGGCTTTTTTTTGCCTATTCCTAACGGTTTTTAGGGGTTTCATATTTTGGGGCCATCGGCTATCGCCGTCGCTATGTTTCGTAGCTCACTATCGTTCGGTGCAAGGCACTTCGGCTAAAAAGCCTCACTACTGCACAGCGCTTGTCCGTTTTCAAATATTGAAATCTTGCACACCAGAGCAGGTTTGCTGTGGTTGCTTCCTTATCTAAATCAACTGTATCTAGATTGCTTCGCATCAGACACTCATACTATATTCCGTGGCTCTTTATTTACTAGGGCCTATGCCTATCCGAATATGTCATGCATGGTCTGTCGATGCATTCACCTCATGCCTGCACAGCATCGCGACTACTGCACAGTACTCGTCCAAAAGTTGATCTGTTTTTGGTATTATCATAATCTTTATAGATAATTGTCCTATGAAAAAAAGTCATATATCCATCCAAGCCAGATTGAGTAAAGCTTTCCTTCAAAAAACTATCGAAAGGGAACTTCAATCATTGATAGGTCAGAATGGAATCAAGCTAAATCTCAATCAAGGAGAATTGCATATTGAAGCGATAGAAAATATTAATTATATAGTAAGTAGTCGAGACATCCAGCTATCGGCGGATATTGAAGTGGATTACCTCAAACAGTCAGGTATAGATGTAGCCGGTCATGGCATTATTCGTCTTATTTTTAATATTGCCTATGAGATTTCACCAGATTTCAAACTCAGCACCAAGATTCGACTGTCCAAGCACGAGTGGCTTGAAAAGCCATCCATCAAAGTGGGTAAATTATCTATTCCTTCAAAAGGGGCACTAGATCTGCTGATCAATTCCTTTGAGGATACTTTTGGTAAGAAAATAGATGCTATCATTGAAGAGAAGCTAGACCTCCAAAAGTTGGTTACGCTACAGTTGGCAAGATTAGAAAATCCAATTCCAAATCCTGTTGATGAAAATATTCATTTATTTATCAACCCAGATAATCTTCTATTTAATATTGCCGAAAAGGATGTCGATTATAGATTGGCGGTGCATACGAATTTTGATGCTAAATTAGAATGGGAGCCGCAAGAGACTCGAACCATATTTTCAGCCTTACCTAAAATAGAAGAATACGATGGTGTGACGACTATGTCTCAGTTGAACATCCCAGTTAAAGTCAATTTCGATGCCTTGGCCAAGATGTTGATGAAGCAGTTTGCCGAGGTGACGGTCTTAGGACGAAATCTTCAGATCAAAGATATCAAATTGCATTTTGATGGACGACTAAAAATAAAGGCACTCATAACTGGGGATGTATCAGGTATTCTAGAGGCAGATGCCATACCTAGATTGGATATTACTGATCAAACCCTACATCTGGATGATCTACAATATGATATAACGACCAGTAACTTTCTAGTCAAAGCAGCCACTTTCTTGGCCAAATCAGAAATCAACAAGCGTCTAGATCAGTTTTCAACCATTCCCCTAAAGCCTGTGATTAAACCTCTTTTAATTGATTTAAATATAAAATTGGCCAATTTTAAAATGGAAGGTCTAGAGTTTGCCTTGAACCTAGATAGTTTAGAGTTTCATAAACTTACATTATCACCAGACCATTTGATGGCAGATGTAGAAATCAAGGCAAATCAAAGAGCAGCGTATCTCTAAATAAGGGTACACCCCAGTGTAATTTGTTAAAAGTCAGCGACTGAACACTATAATTTACTATATTCGCGGTAACTGAATTTCAATTGATGAGAGGTTTTTTTACTTTAGTTTTTGGTCTACTTTTCCTGCAGGTACAAGCTGGATTTGTAAATTTTTCTGCGACTATCGAAGATGGCGCTGGCAAAGAGTTTCGCTTGTATCGCTTAATCAATGAATTGACTGCTGAAGAAGTTAAGTATACTGGAATCATAAAGGATACTGACGAACTCCACATAGCTATCGAAATTGCATATCCACAGATTATACGCTTCGAATTGGATACCACTTCTATTGAGATTTTTGTTCGACCAATAGACAGAGAGATATCTTTTAAGTATAACATTCATGATAAGGATGGTACCTTATATTTCACGGGAGCTCGAGAGGCAGATAACAACTTCTTAAAAGTTTACCACAAGAATTTCTTAAATCAATCATCAGAAATAGAGATTTATTCGAGAGGATTTTTGTATTCCAAATTTGATAAGGAGCTAGCTTTGCGCGCTAAGTCTTATGGTATCGATGACTACTTTGACTATATAAAACGTGAAGTAGATTATCAGCAAGAGTATTTAAATCGCCAAGCTGCGATTAGCCCAGAACTTAGAAGCTATTTGCGTAAAGAACTTTACTGGGACTATGAAACTAGAAAATTCGCCTATTTTATATTTAACCAAGATAGATTTCCTGCCAATCAGCTGAGTAGCTATTGGTTAAAGTATCGTCTCCTACAGTCTGTAGATATCAATGATGATTATTCGCTAGTATATCCTGTCTTTCAAAATCTTTTGAGCGCATTTATTCACTATTTGAATTTAGAAAATCCAGTCGATGTGAGCTCTGGGGATGATATCCATTATTATAGATTTGTTGAGCGTAATCTAGATGGGAAGAGCAAGTCGTTTATGCAAGCAAAGCTGATGCTCAATGCTTTCCGTATGGGCGAACCACAAATGGCGCAAAGAAAATTTAAAGAGTATAAAAGATTCAATCAATATCAAGATTACACTCAGTCGCTAGAGGATTGGTTTGGCAGTCAATTGCAGTATCTGAAGAAGAAGACGGTACCTACATTTACTTTTCTTTATGAAGATGGGAGAGAAGAGACACTAGATCAATTGCGTGGTAAGGTAGTCTATGTGAGTCTATGGGCGAGCTGGTGTGGGCCTTGCATAGAGGGATTTAAAAAGACCTATGATACTAGAAAAAGCCTCGCACAGCAAGGTGTGATTATGTTGAATGTTAATTTAGATCGAACAGAGGCTAAGTGGCATCAAACTGTAGCAGTGAATGATATACCAGGGACGCATGTATATGGATTAGATCTTGCTGATTTTCAAGATAAACTAAAGTTTGATACCCTTCCATTCTATATACTGGTGGATAAGTTTGGTTTTCAGACCTACTTATCGGCTAGGAATTTAAACGCAGCTATTGGTGACTTCACTACCTTGATGTCTGCGAGTAATTAAAGTCCTGTAAAGCTTGTCCCGCCTTATCTACATGGTAGACCAACGGACACGTCTAGCATTTATAAACTTGTGATATTACTCCCTAGCCAACGTCAACTCCATCCAACCCTCAGGATTTTTCATTCTCAATTTAAGCGTATCAGAATCCATTTGATCGATCAGTACTGACTTTTTACCTTGCCCATTGATTGTGTCCTTAGTCATTAGCTTATTATCCACCACTTCATAGACACCTGCCTCTCTATAGTCCAAAGTACTATTAAATGAGTACTTACCGTTCTCATCAAATTCAAAACCTACTAGTGATAAGTCAATATCCACTGTCTGCTCATCCAGTATGACAGAAGTGGCAACCCAATTCCCTACGAGTTGATCAGAAGGATCAGCACAAGAAATCAGACTCGTCAAAATAAGTAAAAAAAGAAGGCTACGCATTATAGTTTCTATTTTCGATGATTGATTTATTAATGGCAATACTAGCGTTTAATTCAAACCCTATCAATAGAATAAATGCATTGATCTGAATCCAAAGTAATAGCACGATGATCGTACCAATACTACCGTACAGTTCATTATACCTATTGAATGAATCTACCCAGAATGCAAATATAAAAGAAGTTGATAGCGATAAAAAGGTAGCTAATGTAGCGCCGGCAGAAAAAAAGCTCACTTTATCTTTCGTTGCAATCCCATTCCTATAGATAATAGAGATTCCAGCATAAAATATAGCAAGTGTAAGGAAAAACCTCAGGAAATTTATAAAGTAAATGCCAACATCACTGAGATTCAACTTTTCAAATAGAGTAGGGAATATATAGTTTCCAATAATGATAGATATCATAGAGAGAACAACTATCGCAGTTAAGATGATCAGGATCTTAAAGCTGATAAGACGAGATTTGAAGAAGTTTCGCTTTTTAAAGGTGCTAGAATGTGAAGATTTTTCAAATCCACGCATAAGCTGCATGATACCATTGGATGAAAAGATTAACGCTAATATATAACCGATAGAGAATAAACCTATTCTTGGTTCTAGAAGCAGGTCAGCAGCAAATTTATTAAAGGTACTCACGATATTTGCAGGTATGATCTCTGTCATGGTGAGAATATCGTTGAGCTGATTGAGTAGGGTAGCTCTTATATTTGTTGTTCCATTCTCAGTTACAATCAGGTCTGGTGAGATATAGGGTAGAATAAATTCCTTGAAGAAGGGTAAAACTAAAGGTATAAGCGTAATGATAGCCAATATTCCTGGAAATAATGACAAGAACAGACTAAAAGCTATAGAATTAGCCCTCGTAATCAAACTATCTTTTTTGATCTCTTGAAATACAAAGGTGACTACATCATAGACAGGCACATTAAAAAAGCCCCAAAGGCTTCTCTTTTTTGCCCAATATATGCACTTACGTACGATGCGTAAAGACTTAAAATGATTCGTTATTTTATCTAGAAAGGACATCTGATGCTATAATCTATTGAAAATGAACGGCTAATCTGCTGCTTAATGCTTCAGGACACGAAACTCTTTTCATGGTCTTCATCTCAATAAAACATAGCTTGACTTTTGCTCCGCTGATTAATTTACCCTTCTCGTTGAATATTTCGACAAAGAACCGAAGAAAGTCATGGGGCATTTTTTTTACTTTCGTTTTTACCGTTAATAAGTCATCATAAAAGGCAGGACGGACATATCTTGTTTCAATGTACATGACAGGCATTCCTACCCCTATTTTGTCCTCTAACTCCTTGTATGACAAGCCTAAAGACCTTATCATTTCTACTCGGCCCATTTCGTAAAATTGGGCATAATTTCCATGATATAGGTAACCCATTTTGTCTGTTTCTGCGTAACGTACTCTGACGTTTGTTTCGGATGTATACATAATTTCTTTAATGTAGGCACAACATTTGTATATAAATAGATAATATATAGAAAAATATAATATAACACATAATTGAACCGTTTATGGAAGCAAATTCATCTTATCAAATTAACGATGCGCCTTTTAACCTTCATCTAGGTAAAATGGTAAAAGAATTCATCGAGAAAGAGACTTCTTTTACTAAAACCAAAATTGCGGAAAAAATGGGACTTACTAGAACTTGTTTTAGTAGTCGTCTTAGTTGCCCACATTATGGCAATATTCATGATTTAATCAAGATTTCGATCTTTTTAAAGAAAGATTTCATTTCTCCTGCTTTGGACATCGTTCGCAATGACGGTATTACAACTAAGCGTATGTACTCTGAAAAGGAATACAACGAAATGCAAATCAACCTAGCTTTGACGGAAAAGAAATTGTACGAAAAGGATCGTGAGTTGAATTTGACCCATGAATTGCTTGAAAAGTACAGAATGGTAGGTGGCCAATAATACCCTATCTAAAAGAAATAATAGGGGCTGTATTTTTTTTACAGCCCCTATTATTTCTTTTATCATTCTAATACTTGTAGATCATTCCTTTTTTAGGTTTGAATTTTATATCTAGATTCAGATCCTTAGTAGTATCATACATATCAAGAGCTGGCATAGTCCAGGTAACAGTACTACCGTCAAACTTCGCACCATCCTGGCTCACTTTCTTTACTTTTCCAGGCACGTGTATTTTCATAGTGTACGTAGAGTTACCCATCATTCCTTTCATCATTTCCATTTGTTGTGCTGATTCTGGATCTTCACTATCCATTTCCATAGCCTTGCGTCTAACTTTTAGCGTGTTTTTTGTAATCTCGTAGGAGGCAAATGAATCCTTCATCTTTTCCATAGCCTCTTTTGCTTTTGGATCATTTAGTTTATTGTCACCTTCATCCGCATACTTACTTACAATTTCTATCAAATCAGGTAAATTACCAAACAGCATATCCTTAGGATTGTCGAAGCTTTGATACATTGTATTCTTGAGGCTAGCATATTCATTATCATATTGAATACGTGTGGATATTTTGAGTACTTCTGAAACAAAAGTCCAGATTTTCTCTTTTTCTTGAGGGGTACCTTTAAAGTCTTCTTCCTCATTCATATTTTGAAAGAAATCAGCCTTAAATGCTTGCTTGTTATAAGTTTTGCCGTCTTTTTCATAAGATTGCTTGACAAGATTCTCGATAGATATTAGCGTATCGACTTTACCAGATTCAAACAAAGAAAGGATCTTATCCATCTTCATACCTTCGCTTTCAGTACCATTTTCTTCCTCTTCCTCTGCTTTAGCTTGTGCACTTGCAAGTCCCATTTCAATTAGTGGCAGCATATCGCTGAAATCTTGTGTCATCTCATATCGGCCTGAGCCATCAGCATTGATCCAAACCTCCTCTCCATATTCTGAGCAACTACTTAGCGCAAAAACGAAAATGAGAAAAAGACAACAGAATAGATTTTTCATTTTTATGTTTTAAATTAATGATCTTTCGAATGGACAGGTCATGCAGTGAGATCCACCTCTAGCTCGAGATAACTCATTGGAAGGCAAGGTGATAATCGTCTTCTCAACTTCCTCAATATTTTGTTTTCCAGACTTTATATTCTCAATAAATTCATGCGCATGGATCACTCGGTATCCCGCATTTTTAAATGCTATTTCAGTAAATGGATTTCTATCATAAGTCAAGGCTACCCCTGGCTTTAGAGAAACCAGATTGCATCCATCTGTCCACTGCTCCCTTTCTTGATAGGGTGATTTACCATCGCCAGCCATGATGAACTTGATATTTTTATTAATTTCAGAAGTAAAGAAATCTTTTATAGAATTGTAGTTTTTCTTTCTACCATCTTTACAGTGTACAATTACCGAAGAGTTATGTCCATCATGCACAATAGGTTTGTATCCAACGACGGTATAATGATCAATTCTTGTGAACAGCGTATCTATATGCATACAAGATCTATCAGACGGTATATTGATTTGAACCACATGATTTAGTATACCTTTTTCAAATATATGATCGCGGATACTGAAAACCGCGTGTGGCGTAGTTCGTTCACTGCAACCAATCAGAAGATAGTCTCCTTGTACCATCATCACGTCTCCACCTTCGACACTAACCGCTTCACCATTTCTAGAAGGTGGGAAGGAGTCAATATGGTTTAGGTTAATGATTCTGTTCTCTTCTCGGTAAGCCGCGAATAGCGGGTGAGCATAAATAATAAATCTAGTAAGCCAATTTTCTCTTTGCCTGGCTTCCTTTGCCGCTTTGGTTATAATCACATGATCTTTAATAAAAACGGCAATATCTCTAGTGAATATAAAATTTGGTATTGGATCAAAAAGTATCAGGTCCTCCTCAGCATAATACCCTTCGATGAGTACATTGGCTAAGGTTTTATGATCCATTGCGGACATGAGCTCACCATATTTTTTAGGCAACTCTTCAAAGTCCACAACGGCAGAGATTAATTCCTCTTTTTCAGGACCATTGGTATCTAGTGCTTCTACTAAAAGGTGAATCGTTTCAAAGACATTTTCTTTCCCTATAAATAGTGATAAGATTTCAGTGAATATATCGTGCTCCTTTTGCATCTCAGGTAAGAAAACGATGTCATCAAAGAGGAGCTCCTCCGCCCGCTTTGGCGAGATACGTGCAATACCAGCATCTGGACGATGTACAATTACTTTTTTAAGACCTCCAATTTCGCTATTTACTTTAATGGACATATAGGTTGAAAATTTGCCCAAAAATAATCTTTTTAATCCACTTATGATTGAGAATGCTACATTAGTAATGACTTAAGCTAATAATTATTATACTTTTTGTCAGTCAGTGTTTTCAAAAAGGCCACAATATCATTCTTGTCTTGCTGGCTCAACTGGAGTGGCTTTATGAGATCACTTTTGTTAATATGATTGCTGCCCCCTTGATTATAATGATCCAAGACTTCATCAAGGGTGTTAAAGCTACCATCATGCATATATGGCGCTGTCAGCTCAACATTTCGTAAACTAGGCACTTTAAATTTTCCTCTATCAGATTCTTTTCCTGTCACAAGCTTTCTACCCTGATCTTTGTAGGTCGACTTTGTTCCATTATTTTCAAACTCATGATTAGTAAAGAGCACGCCCGAATGACAACTACTACAATTATTCTTCGAGGATAAGAAAAGCAATTGACCTCTTTCTTCAGCAATACTCAAGCTATCCTCTCCTTGTACAAAACGATCATACTTGCTGTCTTTGGAGATCAAGGTCCGAACATAGCTGGATAAGGCACGGGTGATCACATAAGGGTTGAGATCTTGGCCAAAGGCAGCAATAGACTGTGCTTGCATTCCTTCATCCGTACTTAACCTTTTTACCAGCTTCCTGATCGGTAGATGCATTTCCAAGTGATCTTCTATCGGAAGCATAGCAAAAATATCCAACTTAATTACACCCCCATCTTTGTTGAAAAGGGTTCCGTAGGCTGAGTTTACTAAGCTCGGTGCATTGCGTTTTCCTTGCGTACCATTTACACCAAGACTTAGCGCTAACGTATCACTGAATGCATAATTAGGAAGATGGCAAGAGGAGCAATTTAAGGTAGAGTCTAAGGAAAGTCGATTGTCAAAGAAAAGCGCCTTACCTAATTGGATTTTAGCTAGGGTAGGTGGATTGTCCGCGGGGATTGGGAGCCCTGGAAAATGCGGAGGTGTATTTATTAAAAAAACGTCGTCCGTTTTCTGACAACTTACTAGCAATGCAAGTATAAATAGAAAATAGACGACGTTCCTAAGCATATACAAATCGGTTAATTTCTTATGCTAAAAGCTTCCTTATAATTACCTAATATAGTCTGTGCTAAAGGCACATTGTCCATCACATGAGTCCCCTCTTCGTTTGCAATATCTACACCATCCAATAATTCTTCTAAATCAAATCTTAGAAGAAATAGATTGTTATCTTCTGAAATATCAACACTATTCACAGCAGTAAGTAAGCTAAAATATGGATCACTGCCCAAGTGATATTGAACTGGAGTATCTACTACACCGTCTCCATCTTTATCAACAATAGCATCTATCCTCAAAAACTTATATCCTGAGTTCCAGTTCCAGTGCATAGCTGGTTCTTGAGCACCTAAAGGATCGGATGCAGGTCTAGAGGCAAAGTCCTCTGTAGTCTGGTCATTATTTACTGGATCTACGCCTATCCCAAACGAAACGCCATAGGAATCCGAATTGATAGAACCTAAACTAATTAAATTATTATCAGGACTAACAATACGATATGTATTTAGATCAATTGGTACCGTATCTTGGGCAGGTGTGAGTGTGATATTTCCAAGATAAAATCTTGCCACATCTATTTGTATTGCAGTTCCATTAATGGTATAAGAGTCACCTTCATTCAGCGTTTCTTCTCCTACACGCATTTGCACCTCTAGATTAGCATTAACAAAAATATCTTCGCTTCCGACAAAATCATCATCGCCGCAGCTAATCATAACAAATCCTAAGCTCAGGCAAAGTGCCAAAACATAATAACTACTTTTCATACTTTTCTATTTATTTATTGAATTCTTTAAATTATCGGCTAATTCTATAACCTCAGGTATTTCAGACAAATTGTGCGTCGACGGAGTTGAAACAATGTCATAAATTTCTCCATCTTGATTTACAAACAAATCTCTTAAATCTATGCTTATAGGAAGAATTTTATTTTGATCATTAGCTAGACTAATACTGTCGTCTAAAATTATAGTACGCATAGCTTCGTCCGAACCCAAGTGTAGTGCAATACCCTGTTCATAATCAGGATTGCTGGTATCTATATCCATACGACCCTCAATGCTTACAAAAATGTATGAATCCCACGTTGGCCAGTGATCACCAGCTAGACCCAGCGGGTGAGTGACAGGATAGTCACTTGGAGTAGTATTATTCATTTCAGATGTTAATCCAATATTAAATTTTATACCATCATATTCACCATCTTCAATGCCAGCTATGGTGTAATTAAATCCATCAGCAGCTGTAACTGCATTCGCAAAAGTCGGAGTCATTTTTAGGAAATCAATATCAGCAATGACTATTTCTTCCGTATCCTTGATTAGAGTTACATTTGAGATATACATATCAAATCTTGAAAATTCAAACTTCTCACCACTAGGATATTCATACTCTTTATCTAGCACAAATAGCTCATTATCATAATTTAAGTCAAAATTAAGTGATAAGAAATTACCTTTTGGTGGGTTAAGTGTAAAAGTGGAGACAACTTCATCTATTTGGTTCCCAAAACTGTCTTCTGCTCTCACTTCAATACTCATTAGGCTTTGAATTACCACGTTGAGACTTATGATAGTATCGATATTAATGAATCTTGATTCTGTAAACTCACTCAATACGAAGACCGCCTCCTCAGTATCACGATCTCTTATCAAAACCCGATAGCTAAGAATATCAGCATCTTGCTCGATAGTCAACTTTAAAGGAATATTATCACTAGAGTTAAAAGTGCTGCCGAGTAAAGGAGATATGATATTCACCCTCGGCGCAGTGAACGGATTGGAGTCCATGCCCTGATCATCATCCTTGCAACTAGAGGCAAGCGTCAAGACTAATATTGTAAAAGTAAATATACCGAATGTATGTAAGTAAGACCTCATATTTATATAGAAGGTATTTGGAGTACAAAATGTTGCCACAAGGTATAGTTTTTTAGAATAATCCTAAACATAGTATTAGCTTTAGTATAGTACTTTACTTTTGGTGCTTTTGCCGTTTTTTGCTACTTTTGAGCCCAGATTCAGGGCGAGAAATGCAATTGATCTCTTCACAATCAACTCTTTACAATATGTTTAAAAATCTCAAGTCTCTCTTCGTTAAGGATAACGAGCTCAAACCTGAGGAATCACAGCAAAATCTGGATGGTGAAAGCACCATTACTGAAGAGAATATCTCTGCCGAAAAAGTTGCTACAGCTGAAGTGGAAAACCAAAATGTTGAAGATTTGGTGAATCCTGATGATCATGATGTTACTGGTGAAGTCAGTGAGAAATTTATGAATATCTTACTCGGAGCCATCAACAAAAATAACCAAGATGGTTTCGATTATGTTGAATTCAAACAATCTCTCCAATCCCTGGGTAATATGAATATGGATGAGCAGACCAAAATCAAGTCTGCTTTTGCCATGTCTAAGACCATGGGAGCTACAAAAGGGAAGCTATTAGAATCAGCGCAATTTTATATGGGAATTTTGGAGAGCGAAAGTACCAAGTTCAATAACGCGGTCTCTAATCAGATCAATCGCCAAATAGGTGGAAAGAAAGATTCCCAAAAAGATATTCAGTTGAGTATTGAAAATAAGCATAAGCAAATAGAGCAACTCAAAAGTGAGATAGCTCAGTTAGAATTAGATAATGAAAAAGTGAGCAAAGAGATCAGTTCTGGTGAAGTGAAGGTCCTAAAGACAAAAAACGATTTTCAAACCACCTATAATTTATTGCTAGAAAAAATTCGTAAGGATATTGACCTAATTGAAAAATATACATCTTAAGTTAAAATTAAATGAGTAACAATAAACCAAAATCATTTTGGAAAAAGCCCGAAGGGGTTGTAGGCGCAGTTTTTCTGACTGGTATCGTCGCAGCACTAGGACTAGCTGTAGGGGCTATTTTGACCAATATTACGTCTATTATTTCTATTATTGGTCTGGTAGCTATCTTAGGTACTGCTCTTTTTCTCGCTATCGATAAGAAAGGAAGAACCTTAGTCTCTTATATGTTTAAGAGCGCTATGCGTTGGATCACTGGATTGTTTATCACTATTGATCCCATTGCCATCCTAAAATCATACATTGAAGATCTCAAAGCTAACTTGCGAAAAATGAATAAGCAGGTAAGCCAACTGAGAGGTCAAATGCACAAGCTCAAAGAGGTTATCCATAATAACAGAAAAGAAATAGCAAGTAATCTTGAGATGGCATCAAAAGCCAGAGACAACGAGAAACGAAACGTAGTGATACTCAAGTCAAGAAAGGCAGGTAGACTCAAAGAATCCAACATGCGTCTTGAAGACCTCTATAAAAAGATGGAGGTCTTATATCGAGTGTTAGTCAAAATGTACGAAAATTCTGAGATTCTCGCAGAAGACATCAAGGATCAGGTTATGGTGAAAGAACAAGAGTACAATGCTATCAAGGCAAGTAACTCTGCTATGAAGTCGGCCATGAGTGTGATTTCTGGAGACCCTGATAAAAGAGCTATGTTTGATACAGCTATGGAGGCCATCGCAGATGATGTGTCTAACAAAGTAGGGGAGATGGAGCGCTTCATGGAAGTGTCTTCTAGTTTTATGGACTCTATAGATTTACAAAATGGAGTTTTTGAAGAAGAGGGAATGAAGATGTTAGAGAAGTGGGAAAAGGAAGGCGACTCCTTGCTACTAGGAGGTACTAAAATGGACATCTTGGATAAGGCAAACAATGATGCCGAGGAGCTTGATCTCAACGAACCAATGAAAACAAAAGTTTCCGTCAATCGCGAGAACCAATACGACGGCTTCTTCGACTAAACAATATTTTCTAATTAGAAATCTATAAATCAAAACGAAATAATGGCAACCAGATTAACAACATTTTCAAAATTTCTGATTACCCTGCTCATCATGGGAGGGCTTGGCTTTGGGCTGTGGTATTTTCTCAATAACACGAGCGCAGGTCAAGATGTAGTCAACAAAGTAGAAGAAACGACAGGCAAATCAGACGATAGCTCTTCTAACGATAATATCGCTAAGACAGAGGATAAGAAATCGGGAGGACTCTTTGGTGGCAAAAAAAATACCTCTTCTGGATCAGATGACGATGTACTAAAAGTACAAATGTTCACTTGGGGCGGAACTGCACCAGGTCTATATTTCAATGAAGGTGCAGAAGCAAGCGAAAAATCTAGGTTTTTCAAAGAGTACGGTATCAAAGTTGAATTTATTTTGATCGACGACTTCGACGGTTCGCGTAATGCTTGGATCGCTGATGAGGTAAATCTTATCAACAACGAAGTCAGTGCAATGAATACAGAGATGGATAGATTAGCACCATATGATCCGAAAGTATTTTTACAGATGGATTGGTCTCGTGGCGGTGATGCAGTTATCGTGAAGCGAGGTATCAACTCTGTCAACGACCTTAGAGGCAAGACCATTGCCTATGCAGGATTTACGCCATCAGTTACTTTTTTAGCTTACATGTTGGAGTCAGCGGGTATGACTTTCGCTGATGTCAAGTTGCAAGAAGTTCCTCTTCCTACCGATGCTGCCAATGCATTCAAAGGTGGTAAAGTGGACGCAGCTATAGTTTGGAGTCCTGATGATGAGATTGCTGTGCGTGAGGTGCCAGGTTCAAAAGTATTACAATCTACCCGTGAAGCCAGTAATATAATTGCTGATGTCTACATGGTGAAAAACGAATATCTAAGAAAGAATAAAGATAAGCTCGCAAAGTTTTATGAAGGCTGGATGAAAGGTGCTGCTGAGATCAATGCCAACAAAGGCAACAAGGACAAGGCCGCTAAGATTCTATCTGAAGTAACGGGCTTGCCAAAAGGTGACGCTATGGGTATGATTGATAATGTAAGATTGACCAACCACGGTGATAATATGAATTTCTTTGGACAGAATACATCTTTCAAAGGAATGACAGGAGAGAAGCTCTACACTAAGATGGGTGCCGCTTTTGAGACACTAAAGCAAGCACCTGCCAATAGACCTTCATGGAGAGCCATGTCTTATCCGGTAGCCGCGACTTCAGCGAATCTTACTGGCCAAGCAAATGCTGCTGAGGGTGCAGCTAATTTCAAGCCAGCTACGAAGGAAGATAAAGTCAAGCCAGCAATTTCCACCAAACCTATTAGTATAAGCTTCCCCACGGGCAAGTATGAGTTAGGTGAAAACGCAAAGACGATCATCGATCTTCAATTTGCCGAAGTAGCAAAAGTGTACGGAAATACAAGAATCAGAGTAGAGGGTAACACCGATAACGTAGGTCAGGCTGCTATGAATCAACGATTGTCAGAGCAACGTGCGAAGTCAGTGGCAAGCTATCTACAAAAGCAATACGGGATGCCAGCCAATAGATTTATTATCGTAGGTAACGGATCCAATAATCCTGTCAAAGGTTGTGAAAGAAATCAAAATGAAGACTGTAAATCTAAAAATAGACGTACAGATTTTCAGTTAGTAAAAGGATAGTATATGGGGCCTACCCTCCTACGCGAAGAGCTACGGTGGGTCGCTATGTTTCGTAGCTCCCTATCTGGTCGGCCCTGCACCTCTTTTATTCCGAATCTATTCGGAATAAGAGAGGCTTGGTCTCCCGACAGCTCTACTACTATCCTCGCACAGTCGCGACTACTGCACAGCGCTAGTCCAAAAATAAAGAATCTTACTTATTTATTAATGCATTGATCCATCATGATGAATTCACTTTTCAAATTAGGCGGTTCTTTAATTTCTAAAACTAGATGGATTTTAGAGATAGCAGGTTTTCTCTTCTTGTTACTGATTTGGTACATCATCACCATGGCCAGTCCCAAACCAGTAGAGCAGATACTCTTCAAACCTAACGAAATCACCCAGTTACAAACGTATCTCAAAGATGGTCAACTTAATGAAGAGGGACTAGAGTGGATCGCTACATATCGTGGCGATGCTACCAGATCTGATAACTACTTGAGTTCTGATGAGATCATCAATTTATTTCGTTCTAGAGACGATTATACCATTGGAGATAATAAACTCACGAAAACAGAATTAGAGTATTTTGGTACTCGGCGAGCAGACCCCATAGTGCGGCCAGGTATTTTGCCTAAACCTATGGCAGTGGTCAAAGCGTTCCCCGATTTATTCAAAAATAATCAACTTTTCAAGAATATGTTCCGCTCCATTGGGCTCAATCTGATGGGCTACGTAGAGGCGATTTTATTTGCCATCCCACTAGGCTTTTTGATTGGATTGCTACCATTTTTTAGAGGCTTATTTCAAAGACAAGTAGATGCCTTTAGATATGTTCCTTTGACGGCAGTGACAGGTCTATTCATACTTTGGTTTGGTTTGGGTACGGGTATGCAAGTACATTTTTTAGCATTTGGTATCATGATCTACCTACTGCCAGTTGTGGTACAGCGTATCGATGAAGTGGATTCTGTGTATACCAAGACGGTCTACACCTTAGGTGCTACAGATTGGCAAACCTTTAAGACCGTATATTTTCCAGCAGTTGTGAGCCGCTTATCAGATGATATCAGAGTATTGACTGCCATCTCATGGACCTATATAATAGTGGCAGAGAGCTTAGGAGGACAAGGCGGATTAGGTTCATTGATTTGGCGCATTGGTCAGCGACAGGGCAGAGTAGATAAGACTTTTGCATTATTGATTATTATCATTTTGATCGGTGTACTCCAAGATAGATTATTTGTATATTTAGATAAGAAATTTTTCCCCTATAAGCACCAAATTGTAAACAAATACGGCACAGAAAAAGCCAAAACCATCTGGGATGATATTTTCGCCTATGCTGGTAAAGTCGTTTGGATAGTAGTAGCGCTCTTATATGTCCTTCTATTTATTAACCAATTTACTCAGACCAGATTGATCGGAGATGAGACTATACTTTCATACTATTTTGGAGAGACTGTGATAGTGATCCACTTTTTGGCTATATGTACTGCTGCCTATTTTATTTATAGTTCATATCATTCACGAATGAAGGGAGCACGTTAGATCTTGTGTAGAATTTTTGTCTAAGAGATTAGGAAATTATGCCAAGGTATGCGGCTCTCTCAAATGTAAATGATATAAAATCGAAAAAAGGAGATAATGCAATTTTTTAGAGAATTAGAAAGTGAGCTTAGAGAGGGGATTGACAAGATCATATACCATCCATTTATCAAGCGTATTGATGATGCTTGGTTGAATAAAGAACAACTCAAATTTTTTGTAGAGCAGTATTACATCTATTGTACCTACTTCCCAAGATTCTTGGCTGCTGCTGCTGCCAATATTCCCGATGATAAAACACGACTACCCATTGTTGAAAATCTATGGGAAGAGCACGGAGAAGGTAAGCTAGAACTTTCGCATAGAATATTATACGAAAATTTTGCAGCAGCCCTAGGCGTGCAGAAGGTAGATCTCATGAATGTGAAGCCATTACCCACCACCGAGATTTGCTGCGAGAATTTAATCAACCTTTGCCATGACGGTCACTTCCTAGAGAGTCTAGGCGCCCTAGGCCCAGGTACAGAATTTTTCACCAATGAAGAATACAGTGCCATAGAAAGAGGCCTCAAAAAATACGATTTCCTATCGGAAGAAGATATTCACTTTTGGACAGTCCATATATCATTAGATGAAGATCACTATTCCGAGATGTTAGAGGCGATAGCCCCATGGGCCAATAATTTAGAAAACAAATATCTCATCAGGTCAGGCGCAAAAAAAGCAATCGACCTGGAGAATTTATTTTGGGATGGATTGGAGGATAATTTACCAGGAAAGTGAGAATTAGTTAAAAGTTAAAAGTTAAAAATTAAAAATACTGACGTAGAGAGAAGGCACGCCTTTTCTTAAAGGAGAGTGGAGAGTTGATAGTGCAGTGGTATAGAAAAGGCATACCTTTTTCATAGCGTAGACTGGAAAATGGGAAAATTGGAGAGTGCGGCAATGTATGAAGGTATTGGATAGGAAAGAGTGACTAGCTCTATCGGAGCGAACCCGGTGGCAGGACATATTTAAGCGCTAAAAATGTGTCCCCAGAGAAGCGACTTGCGAGAATTAAATGCTAGAAACGTACAAATTTAAAACTGAATAACCACAGTTTTAGTTAGAGTCAAAATCCCTGAAGGCTTGCCCGGCTGAATAGACGGGGGCGAAATATTATAGCCCAGGGTGGAACCCTAGGTTTTCGACATAGCAAAATCCAAATTGGCGCGATTTTTCTTTAAAATCGTGTCAAATTGCACACAAGAAAAAATCAAAATTAACAACAAATGCATCAATGGTAAAATTCAACGATAACCCCGATCAAAAAAATATTGTCGAACTGCGCGGTGTAGAACAAAGCTACGACGGAGGGAATAACTGGGTCATCAAAGACCTAGACCTTGTCATAGAAGACAAACCCAACCAAGGCCAATTTGTGGTCATCCTAGGTATGTCGGGTTCTGGGAAATCAACCCTTCTGCGCTACATCGCAGGACTCCAACAACCAACTGGAGGCCTAGTCAAACTCAATAATCGACCTATCGGAGAAGACAACCGCGCCAGTATGGTCTTCCAACAATACTCTAGCTTACCCTGGATGACGGTATTAGAAAACGTAGCACTTGCCTTACGCTACAAAGGCGTATCCAGAAAAGAGCGCGAAGAACAAGCCATGGAAATTATCAAAACGATGGGTCTCGAAGGACATGAAGACAAATATGCACAATACCCATCCTTATCTGGCGGACAGCTACAAAGAGTGGCGATCGGCAGAAGCTTGTTAGCCAATAGTAAGATATTACTTATGGATGAGCCTTTCGGTGCATTAGACATCAAGACACGTTTGCACATGCAAGATCTCCTGACCAGCATCTGGCGAAAGTTTCAAAGCACTATCATATTTGTAACCCATGACATAGCAGAAGCAGTATACCTCGCAGATGATATCTATATCCTACAAGCCAATCCTGGGCAAGTGGCTAAGCATATACATGTGGATCTGCCCCTCGTCCGAGATCGAACGACTAAACGAGATCCTAGATTCATAGAACTGGTGCACAAGGTAGAAGATGCGATGATAGAGCTGACGGAAGTAGTGAGGGCGGTATAAAGAACGGTTATTTTTATTTCTTTGTTCTTGACAATAAACAAAAAAATGGAATGATTAAGTCTTGAAATGAGAGAAGAAGACATTTTAGATAATTCATATGATGACAATTTTTTTTTTTTTTGGATTAAAAAATCAAAAAAAATGCTTGTCATATCATGTGTGGGTTTGGCCGCAAGTCTCTATTCAATAAGTCAATCAAAAAATGAATCTGGCTTACTTAGGTTTGATGACTATCCAGATATTTTTGGAGGTTTTTTATTATTGGTTACGACTATTATTGGTTTTTTTGGAGTGCATTTCTGGAGAAAAGAATACACTCAAAAATATTATAATAAAAGTTCTTCCATTTCAACTTTAGTACTACAGATAATTATTTTAATACCTTCTGTAATCGGAGCAGTACATTTCATATTTGCATATTGTTTTAATTATTTTTATTCAGTTATTTATTAAAAAATGAAATAAAAGCGGGAATAAAAAATATAAGTGAATATCCGCATACTAAGTAGCGATCAAAGTAATTGTTTAATGAATTAACTTAATTATGATTTAGGACTCTAGCTGTTTTAAACTTTTAGTTATTATAAGAGAAGAATCATTCTTATAGCAAAATTCAACCTAGGAGAAGACACCCAGTATTGAAGCCTGTCCGTCTACGCTGTAGACA
>Ga0114957_1000488_pt1 | contig 50690 bp, 52 predicted proteins | sample BantaG_FD_87175 | JGI IMG/M metagenome (GOLD analysis project Ga0114957, IMG submission 87175) | Marine algal microbial communities from Bantry Bay, Ireland - BantryBay_4 metaG | ecosystem: Host-associated > Algae > Red algae > Unclassified | place: Bantry Bay, Ireland | collected 2014-11-21 | reverse complement strand
TCGCGCTCAGGCGCTTTTTAGCATCGCCACCAGCGATGAGGTCATTCGGCAAGAGCAGGAGGGCATAAGCGCGGCGGCCCGCCCGACCCACGCGGCCGCGGAGTTGGTAGAGATCGGCAAGACCGAAGCGGTCCGCGCGGTCGATCAGGATGGTGTTCGCATTCGGGATATCGATACCGCTCTCGATGATGGTGGTGGCGAGAAGCACGTCGGCTTCGCCCGCCACGAACGTATGCATGACCGTTTCGAGGTCCTCTTTATCCATCTGACCATGGCCGATGACGACCTTAGCTTCTGGGACGAGGTCCTGAATTTTCGACTTCATCATCTCGATGGTTCCGACGCGGTTATGAAGGAAAAAGACCTGTCCGCCGCGGGTGAGTTCACGGCGGATAGCATTGCGGATGAGGCGCTCATCGTAGCTTACGATTGAGGTCTGCACGGGCAATCTGTTAGGCGGGGGAGTATCGATGGTGGACATATCACGCGCGCCCATGAGCGAGAGATAGAGGGTGCGCGGGATCGGGGTCGCCGAGAGAGTGAGCACGTCGATGAGGCGGAAGCGCTCCTTGAGAAGTTCCTTATGGCGGACGCCGAAGCGCTGCTCTTCATCGACAACGAGGAGGCCGATGTGCTTGTAAACGATACCGCCCGAGAGGAGCCGATGGGTCCCGATAACAATATCGACTTTACCATTTTCTAAGCCCTCCAGCGTCTCGCGGATCTCGGCAGGGGATTGGAGTCGGCTCAGGAGATCGATACGCACGGGGTAGTCACTCATGCGCTCGCGGAAGGTGCGCGCGTGCTGCTCTGCGAGAACGGTGGTGGGGGCGAGGATTGCGACTTGCGAGCCCCCCGTGACGGCCTTAAAGGCGGCCCGGATCGCGACTTCAGTCTTACCAAAGCCGACATCACCACAGATAAGGCGATCCATGGGACGGGTCGATTCCATGTCGACCTTCGCGGCCTCGATGGCCTTCATCTGATCAGGCGTCTCGGTGTAGGGAAAAGCGCTCTCGAATTCCTGCATCCATTGGTCATCGGGCGGGTGGGCGCGGCCCGTTTTCGAGTCGCGCTCGGCTTGGATGCGCAGGAGCTGGGCCGCGTAGTCGAGGACGGCAGCTTCGGCGACTTTGCGCGCTTTTTTCCACTTCTTATCGCCGAGTTTATTGAGCTTGGGAGTGCCGCCGCCGATCCCGACGTAGCGTGAGACAAGGTGGCTTTGATCGATGGGGACGTGGAGGGTCGTGCCACTTTGGTATTCGATCCCGAGCTCCTCACGGCCGTCTTCGCCATCGATGAGGCCGATGAATTCTCCAATGCCGTAGTCGGCGTGGACCACGAGCGTGCCTTCATCGAGCTCGTGAACACCGGCGAGTGCGGCTGAGTTTCGCTGCTGGGCGAGTTTTTCCTTTTGGCGTGCTCCGGGGAGGTGCTGGCGCCCAAAAATCTCGAGAGTCGAGAGAATGACGAGCTTGAGATCGCGAGCTACGAAGCCCTTCGCGAGGCGTCCTTCCACGCAGACGAAGTCATCCTGCCCGCGCTCGATCACTTCTAAGAAGCGATGCCGCTCCGCCTTGCTCGGCGCGACAAGCCCAAGGGTCCAGCCACCTTTTTCCCAATCCGTGAGCTGCGCCAAGAAGAGGCTGCGGCTAGAGTCAGCTAGAACAAAGTCGCCCGCCTCGAATCCCGCCGCGGGCGAGGGGAAGAGGTCAGCATTCCAAGTGTCAGCGGGCGCTTGGGTGACGAGGACGTGAGCGATCTCATTATCATCTTCATCGACCGAAATAAGAACGTCTCCGGGCTCGAACCAGCTTGAGAGAGGCTCGGCGAGATCGGGCGCCTTCGAGCCAATCTCGACCCGCTCCATCCGCCGCGTTGTGGTCTGGGTTTCGACGCTGAACTCACGAATCGACTCGATCTCATCGCCAAAAAATTCCACTCGCAGCGGACTCGTGGCTTGCGGGGGGAAGAAGTCGAGAATGCCACCGCGCTTCGCGAAATGGAGGCGTTGAAAAATCTGTGGTTGCTCTTCGAAGTCGCGTTCCTCGAGCCAGCTGACGAGATCTTCCGGCGGAATTTCTTGGCCGACCTCTAGCGTGAGCTCGCTCTCGGCGAGTCCTTCCCGCTGGGGCGCGGGCGCTTGCCACGATTGCCGAGAGAGAAGGACCGGAGCCGCCGGGGTGGCGGCGATGCGGTGGAAGGTAGAGATCCTTTCAGCCTCCCGATCGGGATCCACGATTTCATTTTCCACGATCACGGTGGGGTCGGCGAGAGCAAGGGCAGGAGTTTTCCAAAAGGCGAACTCATCGGCGAGTTGGTCTCGGCGGCGGGCATGTGGGCAGAGGACCCAGACGCGCCCTTTTATCCCACTCCCCAGCAAAGAGGCGATGAGGTAGCCCTGCGCTGCCGGATCACAGGTGCCGAGAATGACAGGTCGCGGGCCCTCCTCGATTCGCGAGCGCAGATCTTCCCACGTGGGCAGACTCAGCCCACGCCAAAGGTCCTTGGGGGAACCGGCGCTCATCCAGCCCCGATATAACACGGGATCATCCAGACGCAAGAGGCAGGGCGAGAGCAGCCGTGGGGGCGTCAATTGGAAGTGACTTGGCGATCTGGTGAGGCTGAAGCTGGGAATCCGCTGTGAACTCATATCTCTCGGGCCTGAATCTTGAAGGATTCGGCGCTCTCGCTGCGCAATGGGGTCTTGAGGTCGTCCTCGCCATCCTTACCCTTTTCATCGGCTCGAAGATTGCCAACTAGGTCGGCCGAATAGCGCGGACTATTGGACGGTCAATTACACCATGATCGAGCAGGTCAAAAAGGCCCTTGACGGCAGCGGCATCACCATGACTTACCCGCAGACCGACGTCTACCTTCACAGAACCGACGACGAGTGATCCAGCGAGTAATCTTTCTCGTATCCGGCCTTTCAATTTGACGCTCTCTCGGCTATCTTCCATGCCTAATGAGAAATCGTTCTCTAATTTTTCCTGGAATTGCGGTTTTGGCCGTGGCCATCTTTGCCGCTTGTTCATCTGATCCGCCCGTAGTGAGTGCAACGGATGCTTATGTGCCTTACGGGGTGACGATGAGTCCTAATCGCTCTGGCTCGAGCGAGGCCGCCGACGCTTACTACCGTGAATACGGCGGGGCGCCGACTGCGGCACTGGGCACTTCGCCCTACCCGAACTCACGTCCCGCAGCAGCCGCCCGCCCTCCTGAGCCGAGGCGTGCACGCCGCAGCCCGGGCAAGAGTCCGTCCTCGCTCTACCGCGAAGTGAGGGTAAAAAAAGACTATCTTTCCTACCGCGCTCGGGGCCGCTCGCGTAGGGCGATGGATCCGAAATACATTACGATCCATAGCACCCAAAACTGGAGCCGCGGTGCCGATGCAAACCGGCATGCTCTTGCTTTGAAAAGAGGCGCTTTAGGCCGTCTTTCGTGGCACTATAGCGTCGATCAAGATCGTGCGGTGCAGCATCTCCCCACCAATGAGCAGGGGAATCACGCTGACTACAATGGTCCCGGCAATCGCTACAGTATCGGAATCGAGATGTGTGAGAATCAAGGAAATAACCGGGCTGAGACGACGGAGCGCTCGGCCAAGCTCGCTGCTTGGTTGATGTATCGCTACAATCTCCCCGTCTCGCGCGTTGTCCCTCATTATAAGTGGCCCCGAAGAGGGAAGTCTCCCGAGAATAAGAACTGCCCCCATTTCCTCCTTAATAACGGACGTCCGGGAACGAAGTGGCGCGCCTTCCAAGCAAAGGTGGCGGATTACCATCGCCAGATCACGGGCAGCTAGCAGGATGCCAGATCAAGAGGACGTCTGGTATCAATGCCAGCGCTGCACGAATTGCTGTAAGTGGGAGGGCGATGTCGTCATTACCGATGCAGAGACGGAAAAGATCGCCGCTTTTCTAAAGCTCGATCTTTACCAATTCGTGCGAGATTTTACTCGCTTGCGCGAGAATCGGATCGGCCTCTCGATTATCGACAAAGAAGGGACAACGGAGTGTATCATGCTTGATGGCGCGAACTGCCGGCTCCAAGAGGTTAAGCCTGAGCAGTGCAAAGGCTTCCCTAATCGGTGGAACTTTCCCAACTGGAGGGAAGCCTGCGAAGCGCTCCCTGGGCCACGTCCAGCTGACGGTTAAAAGCGGAAGTCATTGCCGAAGTAGAGCTTCCGGGCCTGTTCGTTATTGACGAGTTCATCGGATGATCCCTCGAGCATGACCTTACCGTCCACGAGGAGAGAGGCGCGGTCCACGATGTCGAGGGTTTCTCGTACTTGGTGATCGGTGATGAGAATAGACAATCCGTCTTGATCACGCAGTTCGCGGATGATTTTATGAATTTCTTGGACCGCGATGGGGTCGATGCCGACGAAGGGTTCATCGAGCATGAGAAGGCGAGGCTCGGTGCAGAGGCAGCGGGCGAGCGAGAGGCGTCGCTTTTCTCCACCGGAGAGGGCCATGGCGACAGACTTGCGGACATGGTTGATCCCGAAGCGTTCCAAAAGATTATCAGCGCGACCGCGCCGCTCCTTGCGCGAGAGCTTCTTCCGGGTTTCGAGCACGGCGAGGAGATTATCCTCCACGCTGAGTTTTCGAAAAATGGATTCTTCCTGAGGAAGGTAGCCCATGCCGTGGCGCGCGCGCTTATGCATCGGCTGGCGCGTGATCGTTTTGCCATCGAAATTGACCCGGCCATGATCCGGGGGAATGAGCCCGGCGATCATGTAAAAGGTGGTTGTTTTGCCTGCGCCGTTTGGGCCGAGCAGGCCCACGATCTCACCTCGCTTGACCTTGAGGCGCACCTCGTCAACGACCTTGCGCCCGCCGTAGCTTTTTTGGAGCCCTTCGACTTCGAGGAGGGGTGAGGAATCGCTCATCGCTTTTTCTTGTCGAAGTTGTCGGGAATGGCGAATTCCCAGCCGCCTCCATTGGTTTGGACGCTGATATTTTCGCCTCCGAGAAGACTGACGACAATGTAAGCGTCACGATTAGAACTGCGGACGCCGACGCCCTTGATCAGAAAGAAAAGATTCGCACCACGAAGGATGATTTTTTGGGTTTTAGCGTCGTAGACTGAGCGATCGCCGCGGACTCTGATAGGGCTGCCTTCACGATCCTTGCCGGTGATTTCGATCCCGCCGCTCGCGGTGAATTGTTTCATTTCTCCGATCCCCTTGAGTCCTCCGAGTGGGTCATTCTCGCCCTTTTCTTCCTTCTTTTTTTTAGGTGCGGGAGAATCGAAGATGACCTTCATCCCGCCTTTGCTCTTCATCGTGATTCCACGGCCGCGGAGGGTGGTGTTACCAAGGTAGCTGAACTCGGAGTTCGCGCCATCGAAGTAGAAGCTATCGGCTTTGATAATGATGCGATCTTTCTTGGGCTCGAAAAGCTCTTCGAAGGGGATCTCGGGCTCCGGAGAGGCGGTCACTTGAGCGAGGACCTTGCTTTGAGCGACTAGTGAAAGGAAGTTGGCGAGACGTTGGGTGAGCTTGGCTTCATTCGACGAGGCCTGCTCAGCGTCGGCCCGCGGATCGATGGTGGGGATGGCGCGTGGGGCGACCTGTTTTTCGAATTCGATAAGTTCCTCAGTGGTGACGAGCGGTGGGGCCGCAGTGAGAAGCTGGAGCCCGGCGAGAAGGGGAGCAATAGGGGACGGGAGGGTCATTGTTAGTTTCTTAGGGGCCGCTTCTTTTTGAAGAAACATTGTTTCGGCACCGCCGAGAAGAATGCCCTGCCGGGAGTCGAGGGCGAGGAGGCCGCCTTGACCGCGCGCGAGGAATTCATCGCTCGTGGAGCGGAGAAGTAATTCGCCGGTTGCGGCGAGATGTTCCTTTTCGACGAGGTAAGTGGCGGTCGCCATTTTGGCTGTCGTGCTCACCTCTTCCTGCTGGTCGAAGAGGTAAATGGTGAGGCCTTTTGCGCTGAGCTCTTCCTCACTTTCGACGCTCATCGTCTCGGCAGTGAGGAGGGACGTGCGGCGTTTTTCTTCGTCGAAGCGGGGGACTGAGACCTTTGTTAGGGTAGCCCCGACTGGCAAGCGGGACATGGCGCTCTCCTCTTTTTTTCCCTCCGGCTCGAGGATTTGGCCGGGGATTTGACCCTGAACGGACGAGCCGAGAAGGGCGAGAGTTGCGAGGAGGCGCTTCATCATGGATAAGATTTAGTGAGCGGCCTGATGGACGGCAACGAGTTTTTTGAGAACGCCCTCGATCTCGGAGAGAGGAATTTGATTGGGTCCGTCTGAGAGTGCCTTTTCTGGATTCTCGTGGACCTCCATGAAGACGCCATCGACTCCGGCGGCGACGGCACAGCGGGCGAGGACGGGGGCGAGGGGGCCATCGCCGCCGGTAGTTCCGCCAAGGCCGCCGGGGCGCTGAACGGAATGGGTGGCATCGAAGATGACCGGGACTCCTTGCTCACGCATCCACGGAAGCGAGCGCATGTCGGCGACGAGATTATTGTAGCCAAAAGTCGTGCCGCGCTCGGTCATGGCGTAGCGCTCGCAGCCGAAGGCCTTGAGCTTGCCGATGATGGGGGCGATGTCCCAGGGGGCGAGAAATTGACCCTTCTTCACGTTGACGGCGCGGCCGGTTTTGGCGGCGGCTTCGAGGAGGTCGGTCTGGCGGCAGAGGAAGGCGGGGATCTGGAGAAAGTCGATGTGCTCTCCGGCGATCGTCGCTTCTTCGGGCGTATGGATGTCGGTGGTGACGGGGACGCCAAGTTCCTTACCGATCTCGCCTAGGATGCGCGTGCCATCGACCACGCCGGGTCCGCGGTAGGAATCGACCGAGGTTCGGTTTGCCTTATCGTAGGACGCTTTGAAGATAAACGGGATGCCTAAGCGGGTCGTAATTTCTTTAAGCGCGCGGGCCATCCGCCATGCGAAATCCTCATCTTCAAGGCCGCAGGGGCCGAGGATGAAAAAGAGCTGACCTGAGCCGACCTCGATGTCTGCGATGTTAAAAGTATTCATTTACTGAGAAGCTTCTTGATGGAGTTCGCGCATCTTTTCGATGGCGACGGAGAGGAGTTTTTCCTCGGACTGATTCAGGTTCCCCTTTGATTTTTCACGCAGCATTTCGAGGTTATCGATGACGTTGCCGGCCTTCTTCAGATCGACCGTCGTTTCTCCTTTCGTGGGGTCAGCGACTTTACCGAGAAACATTACCCCGGCTTGGGTCTGGTAGTAGACGAAGGCGGAAAAGCGCGCGTCTGGGGCTTCGAAGTCGGGTTCGCTCATGGGGATGATGCTAGAAAGGAGACGCGGGATGCTCAAGGGGAGACCGTGACAATCGTCTCGCGCTCTTGGGTAAAGAGGCGCGCGGCTAGCGACTTAATCTCTTTTGGGGTGACGGCCTCCATGAGGGCGTCTTGGCGGAGATGCGAGTCAGCGGGGTGGCCTAGGAGGACATCGAGAGCGGCCATGCTCGCGCGATTTTTAGGGTTCTGATTTTGGAGAGCCTGAGCGGCCCGCGCGTTCGCTTTGACATTCCTAAGGATATCGGGATCGATGCCATCGGAGGCTAACTTTTCGATCTGTCCGACGAGTTCCTTCCGCGCGAGTTCGAGTTGATCCGGCGCGGTGCCGAGGTAAAAGGCGATGAGGCCGTCATTGATCCCCATGAACATCGAGGAGCTGACGAAGTAGGCGAGACCTAGCTCTTCCCGAATCCGGGTGAAGAGGGGGCCGGCCATGTCGGAACAGTAGCTGTGGATGAGCTCAAGCGCGAAGCGGTCGGGATCGTCTGCCGCGAGGCCGGGGTAGCCGATGGCAAGGACGGCCTGCTCCTTGTCGAGCTGGATGGTGTGGCTCCCTGAAAAAGAAGGGAGTTTATCGGTAAGCGGTAGAGGATGTCCCATCGGGACCTTGCCTAGGGTGGTCTCGAGTTCGGTAATCGTTTTCTCGATATCAAGATCGCCGAAAAAAGCGCAGACGATGTTTCCGGCGGTGAAGGCGCGGAGGTGATGATCGATGACCGCTTCCCGGCTGAGCTTCGGCAGCGAATCGAGCGAGCCTGAACTGGGAATGCCGTAGCCGGATCCTCCCCAGAGTTGGTGACGGAGTTCGCGGAAGGCGCGGCTGGCGGGGTCTTCCATTGCTTCTTTGATCCGATTAATAATGGCGGCCTGTTCGCGCTTTAGGGCGTCTTCAGGAAAGGCGGGATCGCGCAAAATTTCGCCCAAGAGATTAAGGACCGGAGAGAGATCGTCCTTCAGGCAGTAGGTCGAGAGCATCTGGGTATTATTGCCTGAGCCGGGGCGGATTGAAGCGCCGAGGTCTTCTAGGGTTTCCGCGATCTCGATGGCGGAACGGGATCCGGTGCCTTTGAGCAGGAGGGATGATAGCAGCGTGTTGAGCCCGGCAGTCTCGGCGGTCTCAGAAAGGCAGCCCGCGAGCAGGGCGACATTGCCGTAGACGACCGGAACCCGGGGGGCGCGCTGGAGGATCACGCGGAGCCCGTTCGAGAGGGTGTGCTCTACGATTTTCTCCGGCTCGATGAACTCTCGCTTCCTTATTTTTTCAACCTTCACTTCCTCCGGCTCGAGGGAGGTTACGGTGAGCTTCGAGGGGATGAGATAGTCTCTGATGACCCGGTGAATGTCGGAAGTAGTCACGCCCTCCAGCTCCGTAATAAAGTCGCGGGTGTAATCCAGATTTCTCGTCTGATGCCAGTTCGAGGCGAGGTCCGAGGCGCGCCCAGATGCCGTCGCTAGCGTCTTGAATTGCTGGGATGCGATCTGGCGACGGGCGCGGTCCAGTTCGCGGGCGAGATCACGGGATGAGAGGAGCGAGATCTGCTTGAGTATTTCCTTTTCTAACAGGTCAACTTTTTCAGGCTCAGCTTCGGCATAGACGCTGAAGAGACCTGGCGCTTCGGGAGATATCCACGCGTAGGAACCAATCGAGTGAGCGAGTTCCTTCTCCTCCCGAACGACTTGGTAGAGCGGAGTCGAGCGACCTCCTCCTAGCACGGCACTCAGGAGCTCGAGCGCAGAGGTATCGCGGTGGGAAAGGTCACCAACCTGCCATGTCATTGAAAAATGAGTTGAGGGAATGGCGAAGGGTTGCGAGGTCCGCCGGGCGCCAATCTGGACGGGTTCCTGAGGCAGTGAGACCGGAAACTGGGCGAACGGGCGGAGACCTTTTGCGAGCTCACGGGTCACGATATCTCGCGCTTCGCTCGGCTCGAATCCGCCCGAGATGACGAGAAAGGAGTTGTCCGGGCGGTAGCGGGCATGGTGGTAAGTCACCATCTGCTCATGGGTGATCGAGTCAAAGAGATCGAGGTGCCCGATGATGGGCTGACGCCGGTGATCTTTCTGGAAGAAGGTGCGGAAAAGAAGCTGATGCGCGACGGAGTCAGGGTCATCGAGCCCCATCGCGATCTCACGGCGGATGACGTCTTTTTCTTTCTCAAAATCCTCCTCCGGAAAGCTGGGACGGAAGACCATCTCCATCAGCGCGGAGAGAAAGAGATCGAGCGAATCCGCTGGTCCGTCGATGTAGTAGACGGTGCGATCGAAGGTGGTGTAGGCATTCCACTGCCCCCCGGCAGCTTGCACTTCCTGCGAGAGATCTTCTCCCGAAAAACGATCGGTTCCTTTAAAAACCATGTGCTCGAGCAGGTGCGAAATTCCCGCCCCCGCGAGCGCGCTCTCATGCATGGAGCCAGTCGCGACCCAGACTTGGACGCTGATTACGGGTGAGTCATCTGAAGGATCAAGGATGGTATCAAGCGAGGAACCGAGGGTTTCTACCCGGGCTGTCGTTTCAGGGAAATTCATCTATGAGAAACATTGAGGCTAAGAGGGGAAGGAGCAAGGAGTTTAGAGGAGCTAAAATTTTCCGTGCGCTGCTGTAGGCGGCTGCTATAAAAATATCCATGAGTAGCCGCCTGCTAGCAATCGGTGCCATTGTTCTCATGCTTCTTATCGGAGGTGCGGGCTTTGCATTTTACCAATCGAAGATGAATAAGCCGGTCGATCGCTGGGTCGCCTTTTCTCTCGAAACCATGGAAGTGGGGCAGCGAGAGAGGTGGGTGAAGGAGTGGAGGGACATTAGTGATGACGAAGAGCTTCTCAAGCGCGTCGTAGCCGATCAGAATTTAGCCTCGGCGTGGGGCATGGCTGATGAAGCAGAAGCGGTCGCCGAGCTGCGCGATCGCAAGGTCATCGACCTCTGGAGCGATGGTGAGTCCATGCGGGTGATGATCAAAGGTATCCGTAAAGATATGGCGCTTCTCGATAGCGCCTCCGGAGCCCTCTTTAGCGAAATTAAGAACCAGTTCTTGGTGAACCATCCTGAACTCCGCGACAAGCTATAGCCGGCTAACTAGCGCCTTTTTTTCAAAGCGGACCTTCGCAAGGTCCGCATACTTATCGTCCTTGTCGCGGTAGCCAAGTGCGCAGGCCACGGAAGCAGTGAGACCTTTCGCGGGAAGATCGAGGATGCGATCGTATTCCGGTGGGACGAATCCCTCCATCGGGCAGGCGTCGATCCCCAGAGCGGCGGCGGTCGTCATGAGCTGACCGAGAGCGATGTAAGTTTGGAGACGGGCCCAGTTGCGGATTTCGTCCGCGTTCATCTGGGTCATGAAGCCACTCATCATCTCACGATAGCCATTTAGACTGGCTGGCGAATCTCCACGGATTTCGGTGATGCGATCGACCCACTCTTGGATCTCCGCTTCGCCGATTTGAGTCTTTGCGGCGAGCACGACGTAGTGGGAGCACTCGGTTACCTGTGTTTGGTTCCACGAGTGAGGTAGAAGCTCGGCTTTGATCTCATCATTGGTAATCACCAGAAAGTGCCAGGGTTGGAGTCCGAAGGAGGAAGGGGTCAGGACAAGAGAGTCTTCAATCGCGGACCACGTCTTTTCCGGAATGGTCTGCTGAGGGTCGAAGGCTTTGGTCGCATAACGCCAGCGCAGAGAATCGAGAAACAAGTCAGGTGAGAGATTTTCCATCCGCGGGATTATTCCGTGCCGATCCGAACTGGCAAGGATAGCTTCGGAAATTCCTTGAGGCCGAAGCTGAGAAGAATTCCGTAATCATCCTCGACCCTGTTATCGCGCTGGAAAAAGCCGATGGATCCGACCCATGAGTCGAAGTCGTAATAGAGATGATAGGCTTGAAGCTCGAGGGTTCCGTCCTCAATTTCCCAAAAGTGCTCGGTCCCGATGCCCCAATACTCGTTCAGCCGGGCGTAGACCTCGAGCTCGATACGATTCGAATCCCGCAAGATGGGGTGGTCGTTTAAATAACGATACCGGAGGGAGAACTCGAGAGCGTCGTTCGGCATGATCGTAGCGGTAGTGGCGATCTCGGTGAAGTTCGAGTCTGAGGTCAGCGGAATCTGGGTCTCTAGCTCAAGATCAAACCACGGGAGGGGACTCCAGTGAATCTCATTGTAGAGGTTAGAAAAGGTGCGGTTGAATTCCGGATCATCGAAAAAGGAATCAAAGTAAGTGTCGATAGTAAGCCAGTCATGAGTTCCTCCATCCCGGTGAGTGATGATGCGATTGCGAACTCCGAGGCGGAGAATCGACCAGTTCGCGATGTCGTCCAGCGCGGTGAAGCGGCCGACATCGAGAATCCGCGGACGCGTCGAGGCGGTGAGCTCATCGATACCGTAGAAAGAGGGGTTAAGTTCATTGGTCGAGACCAGCGAGAGCGCGGCGTAGGGCTCGATGATGTGGAGCGCGCCGTCCAGCCCCCACTTTTTACTGATCCACTCCGGGTAAGCTTTCCGGAACTTGAGCGCGGTATCGATTCCCGCATAAAGGTGAGTGCGACTTTGAGAATCATAGGGCCCTTTGACGGAGGAATACTGCGTGAAGCCACCGCCGATCTTTGGGGTGATATTTAAAAACCCGGCTTTCAGCGGACGGGAAAATTCATGATAGGTGTAGAAGCGATTAAAGCCATGCGGGTCAAGCAGGCGCGTGATTTCAGACTGGCGAGGATCGCCGGGTGGCAAGCCGAGCGCCTCAGTCCGGAGATCATTTTCAGCGAAATCGGCAAGGTGTTCGCGGTAGATTCCGAGGGAAGTCTGACTCTCGTAAAGGACCGAGGTGCCGAGAAAAGGCTGCTTGACCCAGTCATAGCTCAGCTCGGGAAGCCGCGTGTCGCTTTGGTAGAAATCGTTCAGGCGCACCCTCGCTCCCAGCATGCCGATGCTCTGGTCATTCCGCCGGCTCAAGGCGAGGAAGTTGTCGGGGGAAGGGTCAACATGGAAGCGACTGGTGTCAAAATCCTCGAGATAGAAGGAGTCGCTCAGCCACGTGAGGTTCGCCTCGCCCGCGTAGGTGGCGCGGTCACTTTCCCAGAGATCCTTGCGATGCGCGAGTTCGATGAGGTAGCGGTCCTCGTTGACGTTCTGCCGGGGTAAGCCGGACCTTCTCAGGGAAGGATCGAGATCGTTGAGGTAGTAAAATTTTAACCAGCCGTAGTCTGCGCCCTCAGCGACGCGGGTATCATAGAAACTAAGCCCGAGCCCGAGACCCCGGCGGGAGTAAATGTCGGCGTGCCCCTTAGCGAGGAGCCAAGCGGTGTCATTCGCGCCCGTGATGGGATCGCGCTTGCCCCCGAGCATGACCCCGTAGGTGTTCTTCAAGTAAACACCCAGATTCGAGCGTCCTCCGGGGGAAAAATGATACCCCAGGTCCTTGTCGAGGGGCTGTGAGAGATAAGGAAGCCAGAAGATGGGGGTGTCGCCAGCGTAGAGTTTGAGATTCTTAAAAATGACCCGCTTACCGGGAAAGATCGTGGTGCGATCAGCGCGCAACCACCAATGCGGCTTCTCCACGTCGTGCGTCGTGATTGCGGAGTCGTCACCGATATAAGCGATCCCGCTAGGCGTCTGCACTGAGCGGAATTGCCCGGCCTCCATTAAGATCGGAGCGACTCCGGCACGGAGGCCGCGCGTGTCGAATTCCTGCGTCTTGTGGCGATATGTTGTCGATTCGCCACGGTAGACCAAGCCGTCTTGATAGATGCTGATGTCGCCCGACATCTCCACGGTTTGCTGATCGAAGTCGTAGACGCCACGGTCGGCAAAAGCTTGCACCCCGTTATCGGTCTCGATCGAGAGAGGTCCGAGGAACTTAAGCACCGGTTTGCCATCGATATAGTCGAGCCGGAAGTCGGTCTTGTCGCCGAATTTGATGAAGCTCGGCATGGAGGAAAAAGGCGTCGTTTCCTCCTCCTCGAAAAACCCGGGGCTGGCGCTGACCTCGGGCTCCGGGAAGCTTCCCGCTGGCGGGAGAAGCGGAACTGGTGGGAGGACATCCTGAGCCGCTGAGGACAGCACGAAAAGTAGGGGAAAGAGAAGCGGGCGGAGCATCAGGACAGCCAGACGCTAAAGAGGGTGAAAATACCTGTCCATCGCATTTCTTCTGGCGCCCACTGGCAAAGTAAAGGAAGTGGTTTACCCTCCCGTAAGATATGGCAAAAACGATTGGAATCATCGGCGCATCAGGCTGGCTCGGGCAGCAGCTCTCGGAGGCGTTGCTTGAAAAAGGCCACCGCGTCATCGGCTTCTCGCGCACGGAACGGGAAGATGACGCGATCATTTGGCGAGCATGGGGTGAGCAACCCGACCTCTCCGGCATCGAGTCCATCGTCAATCTCGCCGGGGAATCGATCGATCAGCGCTGGACCGAGGAGAAGAAAAAAGAGTTCTACTCCAGCCGTGTCAATGTCACCCGCACCGCGGTCCGTCTGATGGGCGAGTCTGGAATCGCGCATCTCGTGAATGCCTCGGCCGTGGGAATCTACGGGGACCAAGGGAGCCGGGAAATCCCCGAAGACGCGCCGAAGGGAGATAACTACCTCGCCGGACTGTGCCTCGCGTGGGAGGATGCGGCTGAAGGTGTTGAAAAGGTGACCTTTCTCCGCACCGGAGTCGTCCTAGGAAAGGGCGGAGGAGCGTGGGAAAAAATGTCAAAAGTCTTCAAGCTTGGGATCGGCGGGAAGCTCGGTTCGGGTGAGCAGTGGATGCCATGGATTCACCTCGCGGATGAGATCGCCGCGATCGTCTTCTGTCTCGAGCAAGAGCTAGAGGGCCCGGTCAATCTCGCCGCGCCCGGGTGCGTAACAAATGCCACCTTTACCAAAGCGGCCGGGTCCGCGCTGAACCGCCCCACCATTTTCACCGCGCCGGAGTTCGCGCTCAAGCTGGCCTTAGGAGACTTTGCTGAAGAGGGCCTTTTGGCGAGTCAACGAGTAGTTCCGCAAGCTTTGCTCGAGCGCGACTTCGAGTTTCAGTTCCCCAAAATCGAAGACGCCCTGCGTGACCTCACTTCCTAGGTCAGCGACGCAGCCGCATGTTTCTCATGCCATGCGTGGTAGACCTCGGGTGAGATTTCCGAGGGCTTGATCTCCGAGCGACCGCCCCAGAATACATTAGTATACGAGACCGGGATCCCAATCGACTCAAGGTGGCGATCGATCGCGGCCTTGTGCTCCATCACCTTGTCCTTCTCCGTGCCGTGGACCACGCCCATGACGTTGACGTTGCCGAACTTCGGGCCACCTTCCCGCCAATAGGCGTGCGTCATGCAGTGGTGACGGCCGACCTCGCTACCCGCTTCCATCTCGCGCCCTTTCGGGACCGCCCAGTGAAAAAGTCCATTGAAGCGCGTCACCCGCTTTCCGGTGTCGGATGGCTTGACGTGTTCCAAGAAAGTCGAAAAGCGACCAATCACCTTCTTCGCGTTCAGCTCTTCAGCCACTTCGTAGAATCTCTCCAAGCTGACGCCCGCGATCTCGGCCCGCTTGTCCCAGCAGTTCGGCACGATCTCCGCCGGAGCGAGTTCTTCCTTCAGCGCAAGCAGGACGCGCCATTCTTCATCGTTTAGCTCGACCACTGTGGTAGTCATCATTTCAGCCGCGACATCGAGCTTCGCTCCCGGCTCGAGGCCCTTACGTCGCACGTGTCCCACTCCGAGAGTGAAGACGCCATTGGCGGGCATCAGGATGAATTCTTCAGCCCCGACAAGGCGCTTGAGGACGTTGCCGTGTTCCTCCAGCGACTCGCCCCGCGGCACCTTGAGGGTGGTCCAGAGGCGGTAGTTCGATCCCGAGATCTGCCCATCGGTCGAGCGGATCACGACATGGCCGGAAAATGGATCCTCTTTCGCCATGAAATCGAAGGCGTCATTGAGCTTCTCCTCCGGTAGCTTCCAGGCGACCAATGCCCCGTGCGCCAGCTTCGTCGCCAGCAGCGTCTGCCGCACCCTGCGGATCACGCCCGCCTCCACCATCGCCCGAATTCGTTCCAGCACGATCTCAAGCTCGACCCCGGATTGCTCCGCAATGACCGAGAAAGGATCCCGCTGGAACCCTGCTACGAGGTCCTCGGAAATGCTTAAAATTTTGCTATTGATCGGGTCGTCGTGTTCCGTGGGGATACTCATAAATTTTTTGGTAAAGTTCTTACGAAGGCGAGAGCCTGCTCTCTGTCACACAAGCGACCTTCGAGCTGTTCAGTCTGCACCGCATTTAGGATTTTGCCTAGCTGCGGCCCGGGTTCAAGTCCCAGTCCCTCGATCAAGTCCCGCCCGTTGAGAAGGGGCTTTGGGATGAGGGGTTCTTGGGCAAATTCCTCTTTTTTTAAATGGAGAAAGTCGAAATTATCGCGGAAGCCGTTGCTGCTATCACAATCGACCCGGTGAAGCTCAAGCTCCCGCGGGAAGGTTTCTGCCGACATGAAGCGCTTGAGCTTCGCCGTCCGCATCTCCTGAACATGCATGAAAGTCATGTGGCGCGAGACCATGAAGGCCACTTCCTCGATCATCTTATTCGGGTAGCGCAGCCGCCGCAGAATGTCCTCGGCCATCCCCGCGCCCACGCGATCGTGCCCGTTGAAGCGGTGCCGCCCGGCATCCTCATCCCAAGTCTGCGTCGCCGGTTTCCCGATGTCGTGCAGCAAGACCGCGAGGCAGAGCGAGAGGGGAGCTTCACCCAGCAGTGAGAGGGCGATACGGGTGTGGACGTAAACATCTCCCTCGGGGTGCCATTGCGGAGGCTGCTCGCAGCCAATCAAATCATAGAGCTCAGGAAAAAAGACGCGCGCCATCCCGGTCTCGGCTAGGAGATCAAGCCCGCGCGCACGCTCCCTAGCGGCGATGATTCGGGAGAACTCGTCCCGAATCCTCTCGCGGGATATTTTTTCTAACAGACCCGCATTTTCACCCAGCGCAGCCAGAGTCTCGGGTTCGATCTCGAAGCCCGTCTCGACCGCGAACCTCACTGCGCGCAGCAGCCGGAGGGCATCTTCTTGGAAGCGCCTTTTCGGCTCGCCGATCGCGCGGAGGACCCCCGCAGCTAAATCCTCCCGGCCACCCACGTAGTCGATAATCTCGCCGCTGAAGGGATCTTGGAAAAGCCCGTTGATGGTGAAGTCCCGACGCTGGGCATCTTCCTCCGGTGATGAAAAGGTGACCGACTCAGGACTGCGCCCATTTTCATAAACTCCATCCGAGCGAAAGGTCGCCACCTCGACCGCCTCCCGGCCTTCCTTCACCAAGATGACTCCGAAATGCTCGCCCACCGCATCGCTCCTCTTAAAGAGCGCCCGCACCTCTTCCGGCGTCGCCGAGGTCGCGAGATCGTAATCCTTTGGCACCCGCCCCAGCAGCTGATCGCGCACCGCGCCACCAGCATAATAGACGGTGTGGCCCGCATCTCTTAAAATGCGAGCTGTGCTCTCCGCTAGTGCCGCCTGCATGCTCACGGGGAAAGGCTTGCCCTAGCGGCGGATAGAGGCAATCGCGAACTCGTCTTTTCAGTCGATTTTCTTCGCCCTCCCGATAGCGTCATCACCGTGCTTCAGATCTGGCAGAGCGACGTCATGGCGGTAGGGATTCTCCTCATCGGCCTCTGCGTCGGCTCATTTTTAAACGTCGCGATCTACCGCATCCCGCGCGGCCTCTCGGTGAACGAGCCGAAGCGCTCCTTCTGTCCCTCCTGTCAAAGCCAGCTCCCCGCGTGGCAAAATATCCCCGTCCTCACCTGGCTCATCCAGCGGGGAAGGTGCCGGAGCTGCCGGGCACCGATCGCCGCGCGCTACCTCATCGTCGAGATTCTCACCGGCCTGCTCTACCTTGCCTGCTGGAAATTTTTCCCCGCCACGGCGGCCCTTCTCGCAATTGTTTTTCTGACCATCCTCGTCACCGTTTCCTTCATCGATGCCGAGCATCAGATCATCCCGATCCGCTGGACCAGCGCCGGAAGTTTGCTCGCGATTGGAGGCGCCTTTTTTGCCCACAATCTTCTCTATCTCGACGGCGAAGAGAGCGGGGGAGTCCTCGACGCGATCGGCGGCTGGCTCGTTGGATTTATCTCGCTCTGGGCTGTTGTCCACCTCGGGAAATGGCTCTTTGGCCGAAAAAATCACCACTTTGAAAAGCCGGTTTGGTGGGAGATCAGCGAAGGCTACCGGGACGATCCACAAGTCCACTTCATCCTCGGCCAAGAAGCCTACTCTTGGGACGAACTCTTCTTCCGCGACTCCGATGAACTTTTGCTCACGGGCCACTCCTTCAAGGTCGATGGCCAGCGCACCCCTGGAAAAACCCTCACCCTCCAGCGCGAATCCTTCACCATCGGAGATAAAAAATGGGAGATCGCTCAGCTCAAGTCCCTTTCTGGCAAGGCGAGCGATGTCACCATTCCCCGCGAGGCGATGGGCGATGGCGACCCGCACCTCATCGGCATGATCGGCGGCTTTCTCGGCTGGCCGGCGATTCCCTTCGTCATCCTAGCAAGCTCGCTTTATGGCATCCTCGCCGGAATCATCACGCGCGTTGGCTTTGGGAAACCTCTTCCATTTGGCCCCTGCCTCGCCCTCGGAGCCGTCACCTGGCTCTTCGGAGGCTGGCGTCTCTGGCTCCACTACTTCGAGTTCCTCAGCGGTTTCTAGACCCTCATTCTCACGAGGCGAGCCACCCCCGGGTTGGCTCGAAAAAGCACCGGTTCTGATCGTCCTCAGTGACCGGTAAAAGAGGAGAATCCCCGGGCCAAAACGACCACAAATTTCATTGCCATTCCGCTCTGACAGTGATTTCTTCCCCCCGCTGCGCGCGTGGCGGAATTGGTAGACGCGCATGATTCAGGTTCATGTGTCCGCAAGGACGTGGAGGTTCGATTCCTCTCGCGCGCACCATTTTTTTTTCAGCGAGTTAGGGGGGCTTAAGGGTATCCCAAGAGAGTGGAAAATAGCCCCGAAGTCGATTTGCACCCCTTGGTGCGTTTTATTAAGCCCAAGTAGATTCTGCAAAAAACGATTTTGGGAATCTCGTTGAGGGGCTGACGGCGGGCGAAAAATTGCCCTTGCTCGCTTTTTGATTCGTTTGGTTTGGGAGGGGATACCTGTTTGTGAGCGGTGCGGAATCGAAGAATTCTTGACTTGTGATGCGTTCTGCAATACAATAAAAAAAGAGACATTTCCTATGGCGAGTTTAACCGCAAATATTCAGGCACGAATTGCTCCGGACTTTAAAGAGGAGTTGCTCATGGCTGCGGAGATTGAGGGCATGTCCCTCACCGACTATTTAGTGCGGAATTTGAAGCCTTGCGTGAAAAAGACGCTGCAGCGCGATCGGATTTGGGAACTGAGCAAAGAGGAGAGCGAGCGTTTCTCAGAAGCGTTGATGCGTAACAAGCCTCGTTCCAATCCTGGACTCAAGAAAGCGGCGGAGCGTTATCGCGAACTTGGGTTAGACAAATGATTAAAATCAGCCTGTTCGATCGAAGATTCGACCGAACAAATTTTGGATGTGGAGAACCATCGCTGGATAGCTATCTGAGAACGCAGGTTTCTCAGGATATTAAGAAGAAGGTTGCGAGCTGCTTTATTCTCCATGAAGAAGGGAGTCAGGAGATTTTAGGGTATTACACTCTCTCAACGGTGTCGGCGAAGCTTGATGAGATCCCCGAGGGGTTTCGAAAGAAGATTCCGCGCTATTCAGATATTCCAATGGCCTTGCTTGGGAGGCTGGCAATTTCTCAATCAGCTCAGGGAAGAAAATATGGTGAGCTCCTTCTCGTGGATGCTTGTCGCAGGATTCTTGAAACGAGTGACAGCATTGGAATTTGGGCGGTAGCGGTTGAACCCTTGAATGAAGCTGCGCGCCGATTCTACGAGCGTTATCAGTTTGAGGATTTGGGAGAGAACAGGATGTTTCTGACTTTGATAGAAGTGTCGGAAAGTATGATGATTTAAACCTAGGCGCTTCCGCGCGATTTACGGTGATATAATGTCGCTGTGGGATCATTTGTCGTGGGTAGATCCGGTTGAAATAGAGCTTAATGCTGCGGATTGACGGCAGGCAGTGATCAATTACCATGTAAACACCCGTGGGGTCATCTCCGTTCAAGCTGCGGATTGACGGCAGGCAGTGATCAATTACCATCGGAGCCCTCGTCAGCCTTGTCTTTAATCGGCTGCGGATTGACGGCAGGCAGTGATCAATTACCATAATTCCAAGTGTGACCTGTGCGGATTCACTGCTGCGGATTGACGGCAGGCAGTGATCAATTACCATGCGAGGGCCTGAGCACCGGCGAGCGGTTGCGCTGCGGATTGACGGCAGGCAGTGATCAATTACCATCCAAAGCGAGCGTTCGTAAACGTCGCCGTAGCTGCGGATTGACGGCAGGCAGTGATCAATTACCATGACTTGGTTCTTCTTGAGCTCTTGGCTCGTGCTGCGGATTGACGGCAGGCAGTGATCAATTACCATACAAAATCGCTTCGATTCTTGGCTAACGCAGCTGCGGATTGACGGCAGGCAGTGATCAATTACCATCATCGCTCTATTCATGGAGGTGAAGTTTCAGCTGCGGATTGACGGCAGGCAGTGATCAATTACCATCACGTCCGCAGCCTCCCCTCAGAAACGCCCGCTGCGGATTGACGGCAGGCAGTGATCAATTACCATGCGTGATGCCGACTTCCCCAAGGACGGACAGCTGCGGATTGACGGCAGGCAGTGATCAATTACCATCAATTGAGTATTCGCAACGCAACGCTTTTAGCTGCGGATTGACGGCAGGCAGTGATCAATTACCATTCGCCGCCTTCGTTTCCACTTCCGCCGGTAGCTGCGGATTGACGGCAGGCAGTGATCAATTACCATCGGTCCCACGAGAGCGCGATCTCATAAGGAGCTGCGGATTGACGGCAGGCAGTGATCAATTACCATAAGACGGAGGCTGTTTCGTCGGTGATGTTGGCTGCGGATTGACGGCAGGCAGTGATCAATTACCATTGCGCGAGAACCACGAGCGCATAGCGCTGAGCTGCGGATTGACGGCAGGCAGTGATCAATTACCATGCGCAACCCTCAGGGCATGCACCGGTGCTAGCTGCGGATTGACGGCAGGCAGTGATCAATTACCATCATCGTGAACAAATTCACTCAAACCGGAGAGCTGCGGATTGACGGCAGGCAGTGATCAATTACCATGCCCGCCCCCGTCATTAGCGTCGACCCGGAGCTGCGGATTGACGGCAGGCAGTGATCAATTACCATTGAGGTAAGGCGAGGAAGAGAGAGCGGGTCGCTGCGGATTGACGGCAGGCAGTGATCAATTACCATCGTTACACAGATTGCGACTGGAAGCTCGTGGCTGCGGATTGACGGCAGGCAGTGATCAATTACCATAGTTGCCGTGACGTAGTAGTCAGTCTCGTAGCTGCGGATTGACGGCAGGCAGTGATCAATTACCATAAGAGGGAGGTGCAGCCTGTTTAGACTGCTGCTGCGGATTGACGGCAGGCAGTGATCAATTACCATAAATACCGCTCAATGGTGGTCTGGCGGGAAGCTGCGGATTGACGGCAGGCAGTGATCAATTACCATAGATCACTACATTCTAATCGACACCCCTGAGCTGCGGATTGACGGCAGGCAGTGATCAATTACCATATTCAACACGAACTCTCCCTCTAAGTGGGCGCTGCGGATTGACGGCAGGCAGTGATCAATTACCATACAGTGATATGTCAGAGTTGGGAGTAGCAGGCTGCGGATTGACGGCAGGCAGTGATCAATTACCATCTTGGCGAATGCCTTCCGCGACGCGGAGGAGCTGCGGATTGACGGCAGGCAGTGATCAACTACCATCTCACATGAGGCGAAAGTCTTTGATATCGTGCTGCGGATTGACGGCAGGCAGTGATCAATTACCATTCAGCCACAATCGAAGAGACCGACCCCGAAGCTGCGGATTGACGGCAGGCAGTGATCAATTACCATCGTGTATTGGGCCGTCACGGCCGTCCCGCGGCTGCGGATTGACGGCAGGCAGTGATCAATTACCATATGACTGACACGATTCAGACGAAGAAACTCGCTGCGGATTGACGGCAGGCAGTGATCAATTACCATTAATAATAATGGTAAGATAAATAATAAAGAGCTGCGGATTGACGGCAGGCAGTGATCAATTACCATAATCCATACTTCACTGTCCTCGTGGTCTCAGCTGCGGATTGACGGCAGGCAGTGATCAATTACCATACCGGGGGAAGGCGCCCCGAGCGACAAACAGCTGCGGATTGACGGCAGGCAGTGATCAATTACCATCAGGCCGAGGCAGTCCAGGAAGAATTGGCCGCTGCGGATTGACGGCAGGCAGTGATCAATTACCATCCACCCATCCCACGAAATGTCTGCATTTTAGCTGCGGATTGACGGCAGGCAGTGATCAATTACCATACACCTCCAGCGGCACCCGCCAGAAAGCGAGCTGCGGATTGACGGCAGGCAGTGATCAATTACCATGGATCGCTCGCCGTTATTTGTCGCCCGCGAGCTGCGGATTGACGGCAGGCAGTGATCAATTACCATGCCTCGGGCTGATTTGTTGGGAGCGTCGTTGCTGCGGATTGACGGCAGGCAGTGATCAATTACCATACGCACTAAGCAGACTCCCTCACTACATCAGCTGCGGATTGACGGCAGGCAGTGATCAATTACCATCTGCTTACATTGCGCAGGATCACATTGTAAGCTGCGGATTGACGGCAGGCAGTGATCAATTACCATGTATTCAGCCTCAAGCCCGTCATATTCTTGAGCTGCGGATTGACGGCAGGCAGTGATCAATTACCATGCCGGAGACGCGAAGGTCTACAACCATGTGGCTGCGGATTGACGGCAGGCAGTGATCAATTACCATGAGTGTGTGGGTCTATAAGCAGGGCCTTGAGCTGCGGATTGACGGCAGGCAGTGATCAATTACCATATCTTGTGTTTGTGGTGTTGCTGCTTTGAAGCTGCGGATTGACGGCAGGCAGTGATCAATTACCATGAGGACGTGAGCATCAAAGTCTCCAGCCTTGCTGCGGATTGACGGCAGGCAGTGATCAATTACCATAGCCTTCAAAAAAGCGAAGAACTCATTGGTGCTGCGGATTGACGGCAGGCAGTGATCAATTACCATGAGGCTTTTGCGGTTGATTCTTCGCGCGTGGCTGCGGATTGACGGCAGGCAGTGATCAATTACCATTACCTCACCTTCGTCAATCCCTACCATCCAGCTGCGGATTGACGGCAGGCAGTGATCAATTACCATAGCTCCTGAATCCAACCGGCCGCTTCAGTGCTGCGGATTGACGGCAGGCAGTGATCAATTACCATTGAATCGAGGATTGAATGAAGTTTCCCCTTGCTGCGGATTGACGGCAGGCAGTGATCAATTACCATTGTGTGGGATTCATCAACTTTCGGCTTTCAGCTGCGGATTGACGGCAGGCAGTGATCAATTACCATAAATTCCGGCGTGTCAAGAAACTCTTTTTGGCTGCGGATTGACGGCAGGCAGTGATCAATTACCATCGCGCTTTGATGATCGTTGGCGACTTTCTAGCTGCGGATTGACGGCAGGCAGTGATCAATTACCATGGCGGTGTGGTTTGCGGCGAGGCGCCGCCGGCTGCGGATTGACGGCAGGCAGTGATCAATTACCATAAGCAAACGAACCACTACCTCAGCCACATCGCTGCGGATTGACGGCAGGCAGTGATCAATTACCATAAGCTGATTATTGAAAGCGCAAAACTTAAAGCTGCGGATTGACGGCAGGCAGTGATCAATTACCATTTCAGGGGCCTGCTGATTTTCCACAAGAAGGCTGCGGATTGACGGCAGGCAGTGATCAATTACCATATTGCCATCTGAACCCGCTCATTATGAGCGGGTTCAGTCGTTCTTGGCTAGAACATTTCGAGCTGAGCGGGGGCTTCTTCAGTCTTGGTTCGCCGTTTTCCCAAAAAGACTTCCATGCGTTCGAATTGCTTATCCGTGAACTGGATGAGGCGGACTTCACCATCGGGCGGGACGATTTTTCGGACTCGGTCCATGTGGACGGTGGCATTTTCCTTGCTGGCGCAGTGCCGATAGTAAACCGAATATTGCATCATTGCGAAGCCGTCTTCGAGAAGGGCCTTGCGGAAGTCGGTATATTGGCGACGGGCTTTCTTAGTGTCTGTCGGAAGGTCGAAAAAGACGAGAATCCACATGCAGCGATAGCCTGAGATGTGCATCGCTCAGTAGGTCGGGGTGGTGAGATCATCACTCTCCCGCACGAGGAGGCGATAAAAGCTACTGATGTAGCGCGGAAGTATAGCCATAAGCGGCCCTTGGCTTTCGCCGAAAGAAATGGTGGTATTGAGAAGCTCAAGAAGGGCCCGGCGGTGTTCTGGAAGAAGCTTGCCGTTCTCGGGAACATCGCTCTCCGCGAGAAGGCCTTTCACGGTCCGGTCCACGAGCGGGCGGAGAGGTTCCATGACATCGTCTGCGAGACAAAAAGGATTGTCGCGCCGATGGTGGAAGACCCCGAGGGCGGGATGAAGTCCGGCCGAGACAAGAGCCCTCGCGACCGAGGCGCGCATGATGGCGTAGCCGTAGTTGAGCGCAGAATTGAAAAAAGATTCGCTCTCAGGATCGCGCTTGTCGCTGGAGGCGTAGCGATCAGGAAACATGGACGGCCAATAGATGCGGGCCGCTTGGGCTTCATGGTTGTCGGGATCGCCCGAACGAAGCGTCTCGGCCAGCCGATTGAGAGCGGTCGAAGCAGGGGTGCCGACCTCGTTCCGTTGCGCGATGATCTTCGCCTTGATGATTGCCTTCCAAGCCTGCTTGCGGGCGGGCTGTCCGGCTTCGAGCTGGGACATGAGCCGGGGGACCAGTTCGGTGTGAGTGATCGTGGGCAAAAGGAGACCAGAGGGGAGGTGTCGCTCGTTGCAGATAACGACCACGGCTCCCGATTCGAGAAGAGCATTCAGTAAAGCAGAGGTCAGAGAAATCGCGGGATTCTGTAAGACGAGAACCCCGATATCCTCGCAGGCGAAAGTGCGCTCGCCCTCGTCGAGATGAAGGACGAATTGTTTTCTGCGCAGAGAAAGTCGAGCTGGGAGCTGTGAAATCTCGAGAGTGTGCTTTATCACATCGAGTGATGTTTACATAACCTTTAAAGAATGTCAGTTCACTATTTTGCAGGCGACTATAAAGCAGTTCTTGTCCGAAGCAATAAAGCAGCGCTTATTGCATTGAGAATGAAGACTACGTTTGATTTACCAGAAGAAGTTCTTAAAGAGGCCAAGATCTATGCGGCCCGGAACCAGACCACCCTGAAGGAACTGGTCGTGAGGGGACTCCGTCTGGTGAGCAGTGGACTGGAAGAGGAGGCCGAATCGCTGGGTAAAAAGAGAAGGAGCGCTCTACTGAATCAAATGGTGGCAAGCAATACCAAACCGATGCAGCTTGGAGAACGTGACGAGAGCTATAACCGCTGATAGCTTTTTCGAATGCTCCCAAAGATGGAGCCAAGAAAGAGATTTGTCAGCGACTGCTACTCACGGACGGGTTCGGCCTTTCCGCGTAGGTTCTTCAAGAGTTCATCAGCATGGCGCGGCGATTGAGGAAAGAAGCCTCTGATTTCAGTTATGAGATGAAATCAGAGGCAATTAGTCTTTAAGTCCAGCCTACGCGGCGCGCTTCTTACAGGACCACGACGGGTAGCTGTCTGATTTGTAGCGGTTGTTTTCCCAATGGAGGGGTTGGAGGTTTCTGAGTTGATCACTTCCACCCCGATTTTTCGGGTGAATGTGGTCGATTTCCCAGCCGTAGGCTGACTGTTTTCCGTAGGAATGGCGATAGATGATGGCTCCGCAGCGATCTTTCGCATAGCCGGGGTTTCCTGGGATTGGTTTAGCTTTACGCCATACGGCTTCGATCGTGGCCTCGTTAAACGAGCCACCGTGTCTGGTAGTATTATAGGTCATACAATCTGTTGTTTTCTTGGGTTAAGAAACATGATTGACGGAACCTAGAGAAATGGTGATCGTTGAGTTGCAACCTGACGGACCATTTTTCATGGTTTGTCTAACCATGCCTCACTTCGTTCTTCGAAGTGGGGCATTTTTAGTGGTGAAAATGGCAAGAGTCAATTTCTATTTCAAATGTCCTGTAGGAGTTTGACGTCGGGCTGATTTTATGGTTTCATGTATTCAACAGGTGAGATTTCACCGGGAAATTCCCAATGAACTAATGTCCTGTAGCTACAGATTGAAGCCAAGTAGCGATCAGTTACCAAAACACGGGAGTCATTAGGCTCCCGTGTTTTCGTTATTCATACCGGGCGAAGCTCACCTGAGGGCCAGATTTCGACTTTCTGCGCATCTGGGAAATTTTTTGCAAAGCTTCCGGGGGTTGCTGTAAAGAGTTTTCGCGATTTTGAATCTCGAGCATCAGTGTGTTCTACAAATCGCATTTGGCCATTAGTTGCGGCGATATTGCTGAAGACGAAGAGCCTCGTGGAATCTCCATCGTAAGTTGAGATGAGGTCTCCTGAGCATAGGCTCATAGCAAACTCTGCTTCAGGAAATTTTTCGGGAGAAGTTTGGTCGATGATTGGGAGTTTAGCTCGCTTCCGGCGGGTGGCTTCGAGGAGGGTGACGGGTTCGAAGTGATACTTTCCATCGCCTAGGGAGAAGATGGCGAGGTGGTGGGTGTTTCCGGGGATGAGGAGTTCTTTGGGTTGGCGGTCGCGGAGGGGGATGGCGGTTTTATTGGCGATGAGGAGGCGGGCTTTTTTGATGGGGATGCCGGAGGGGAGGGTGATTTTTCCGAGGTCGGCGTCTTGGAGGGGATTCTTCTTTTCGAGCTTCACGGTGAGGCTGTCGCGGAGTTTTTTCTCGTCGATCTGGTCGATGTCGGATTGGAGGAGGCTTTCTTTTTTCGAGAAGAGGGTATCGAGTTCTTCCTTGAAGGCTTGGCCGCCGATGTCTTTGCGGTAGAGTCGTTTTTCGCGGTGAAGGTAGTCGGTTACGGCGCGGGCGACTTCGGGGTCGCGGATTTTTTTGAGTTCGGTTTCTTTGAGGGAGGAGATCGCTTTTCGGCGGACGAGGACTCCAGAGGTTTGGGTGGGGCCGTAGTTGGTTTCTTCGTGGAGGGGGCCGGAGACTTTGCGGTTGGGGCGGTGGGAGACCCAGATGGCGTTGAGGGAGGTGGCGGCATCGTCTGGGAAGGAGGTCCAGGGCGGGGTGATGCTGTGGGCGATGGGTTTGAGGCGGTAGATGCGGATGGGGTGGCCATGCTCGTCGGTTTTGTCTTTCCAGTTGTTTTTGAAGGTCAGTTCACGGGAGATTTTTTGGAGGAGGGAGGGGCCGCAGGCGGCGATGACGATGGCATCGAGGGCGTGGTGGCGGTAGTCTTCGCGGTTTTTCAGGTCGAGGAGATCGTGGCGGAGGAGGGAGTTGAGGCCCCATTGTTTGCGGAGGAAGGCGGTGTGCTTTCCTTTGGTGCAGAAGATGTGGTGTTCTTTTTCGACGAGGTAGGTGAGGTAGTGGCGGGCGACGCGGGTCATGTAGGCGGTGTCGGTGACATCGCGGTTGGCGAAGCCTTCGGGGACTTTTTCGGCGAGGAGGCGCTTGCGCTTTCCGTAGGGAAGGGACTCGACGCGGGCGGCGAGGGCTTGGAATTTTTCGGAGTGCTCGCCGAGCCATTCGCTGGGGAGGCGGTCGCCTTTTTCTTTGTTTTCTTTTTCGAAGCAGACGACTTTGTTCATGTAGGAATCGTCATTGGCACGGCGCGGGTAGATGTGGTCGATATCGACTTCTCCGCTGACGAGTTGCGCGAAGCTGATAATGCGGCCGGAGTAAATGCAGCGCTTGTTTTGCTCTTCCCAGAGGCGGTAGAGGAGGATGGCATCGCGGGTGGGGGCGATGCCATTTTCCTCGAGTTTGGTGGCGGCGAGTTCGCGGGATTTTTTGTGCTCGTTGTTTTTCTTGGCGTGATCTTTTCGTTGCTTGGCGGACATTTTGAGGTCGCGGGCCATTTCGAGATGGATGCGGGCGGGCGGGCCGTGTTTTGAGATGACGCCGTTGACGACTTTGCGGAGTTCGTGAAGGGAGCGGAGGACGAGGGGGTTGTTGACGTGGGGAAAGTTCGCGTCGTGGAGGTCGGAGTTGGGATTGGTGAGTTGGGTGAGGAGGGGGAGTTTCTTGAGGGTTTTGGAGGCGGCTTCGTCGCGCCTTTTGTATCCGGCGAGGTGGAGGGCTGAGTCTTTTTCGGTTTTGCCGAGGTAGTTGAAGCCGGCGCGGATGTGGGGGAGGAGTTTCTCGAGGGCTTTGATGGAGAAGTTGCAATATCCGGAGGGGAGGGAGACGCGGAGGAGGAGTTCGATCTGGGGGACGGTGAGCTCGGGGATTTGTTGGAGGAGTTCCTTGGTCTCGTCGTCTGTGCGCTGGATGACCTTGGTAGCGCCGGGCTCGGGCATGGTGAGGATTTCGACGATCTTGTTTTTCCGCTCCTCGCTGAGTTTGGCCCAGTCTTTTTCGCCGAAGGCTTTAGCGAGCTTGAGGTCGGTCTGGAGGCCGCCGATGTTGTCTCTTTCATCCTCTTCGAGATTAAAGGTAATCTGGCCTTTGGCGGGGCTGTTCGGAAGTTGCGATAGCCTAGTTTTTAGCTCCGCGAGCGTGTGCTTCGGCACAGTTTTACTTTTGGGTTTCGGGTTGGAGGAAAGATAGGCGAGGGCGACTTCGCGCTCGGGTGGGGAGAGCTTGCGTTCGACGGGTTTGCCGTCGGCTGAATTATCGATGAGGCGGAGATTGTTGAGTTCCGAGATCATGCGGAATTCTTGGAAACGGCGGTCGGCGATGGGGGCACGGAGCTCTTCTTTTTCGAGTTCGCACTTTCCGATGGAGCTGGTGGGCCAATAGACGCGGCGTTGGAAAAAGGTGAGGTTTTCGAGGCCGAATTGTTGGAGGACGGTTCGGTCTTTTTGGCGGGGGATGGGCTTGACGACGACGGTGGGATTCTTCTGCGGGCCATGGGTTCCGTAGCGGAGTTCGTCGGTGAGTTCGGGATGGAATTCGCTTTGTTTTTTCCAGATGAGGGAAAACTCGTGGTGGAGCATGTCGCGCCGGATGTGGCGGTTACGGAGGCGGAGGAGGTTTCCATGGATGCCGCCTTCCTCCGAGCGGAGGTGGAAGAGGTGGTTCCCAAGAGTGCGCTGGGAGGGATCGGGGAATTTTTGATGAATGGCATCTTGGAGCGATTCGATCTTGCCGAGCATGCCCTCGAGCTTCTTCTTGTCCTCGCCTTCGGCGGCATCGACTTCGGATTTTCGGAGAGATAGGAAGCCCCGGCGCTGATTGAGGTGGAGGATGATGCGGGCAAACTCTGGGAGGGAGATTTTTTCGCTGAGAGCGCGGGAGCGGAGGTGGTAAACGTCAAGGTTTTCCCAGGTCTGAAGTTGGTCGGAGGCAGAAGGAATCCATCCAAGTTGGGTGAGGAGTTCCCGGATCATGATTCGGCGCTTTGCTTTCCGGGTGACGCGGCGGCGGGCTCCTCGGGCCTTCCGGCGCTCTTGATTAAGATGGGTATCTTTTCCGGTTCCGAATTTATCGATTCCGGCGGGGAAGATGCGAACGCCGCTATCGATAAACTGTTTATCTTCCGAGACGACGGCCCAGCCGAGGGAGGCGACGCCCATATCGAGGCCTAAAGTGTATTTCATGGGTTGACTTCACCACATGATATGTCAATTTGACAGCGGTAATTGATCACTGCTTGTTGTTCTTTTCGTAGCAATAATCAGATTTAGCGGGCCCTGCTCTCCATTTTGGCGAGCATCCCGCCCTTTTTTTAGCCCGTAGTTGTGAGCGTAGCGGCTTTGCCAGCTCTGCGTAGGAGAATTTTTTTACGAATTACGTTGTTGCGGCCCGGATCATAAACTCAGGAAACGATGATCTATTACCCACGCTGCTCAAGGTAGGGTTCAAGCTTGATTTGGGAGGAGTGGGTCGGGAGTCCGATTTCCACATTCCGCTTGCTCCGCTCCCTTCGCTAGCTTAGCTCTCGGGCGGATCAATTTTTGATCTACCCTGCATAATTATGGCTATCGCACGCGCGCTCCTGTCTGTTTCCGATAAATCTGGCTTAGTCGATTTTGCCAAGTCTCTGCAAAAGGACTACTGCGTAGAACTCCTCTCGACTGGGGGCACGGCAGCAGCTCTGCGCGATGCGGGGCTTACGGTGACCGATGTCGCGGATTACACGGGAGCGCCCGAGCTTTTCGAGGGCCGCTTGAAGACTCTCCACCCGAAGGTCCACGGGGGCCTTCTCCAGCGCCGCGATAGTGATGACCATGTCAAGCAGGGGAAAAAGCACGACATCCCAACGATCGATCTCGTGGTGGTGAATCTTTATCCCTTCGAGCAGACGATCGAGAAAGAAGATGTTACTCTCGACGAGGCGATCGAGAACATCGACATCGGTGGGCCTGCGATGCTCCGCAGTGCTTCGAAGAATTATGGCGCAGTCACCGTCGTGACCGATCCAGCTGATTACACGCGTGTTATTTCTGAAATGGAGGAGCACGAGGGCGACACGACCCTGCGCTTGCGCGAAGAACTGGCGATTAAGGTATTTCGGCGCACGGCGGCTTACGATGGCGCTATTTCTAATTTTCTAGGGAAGTGCGATCAGGGGACGGCGGGGAACTTTGCGGTCAATCTTCCGCTCGATCGTGACTTACGTTATGGAGACAACCCTCATCAGAAGTCCCGCCTCTATGGAGCGTTCGGCGAGTGCTTTACTCAGCTTCAGGGAAAGGATCTGAGTTACACTAATGTGCTGGATGTTGAGGCCGCGGCCGATTTGATTTTGGACTATCGCCGCCCCACCGTGGCAATTTTAAAGCATACCAATCCTTGCGGGGTCGGGCAGGATGATGAGGACCTCCGTATCGCTTGGGAAAAAGCCTTCGAGACTGATCGTCAGGCGCCTTTTGGCGGAGTGATCGTGACGAACCGCCCGCTCAGCGAGGGGCTGGCCCGGATTATCGCCGGAATTTTCACCGACGTTATTATCGCGCCTGAATATGAGCCTGAAGCGCGTGCGATCCTCCAGAAGAAAAAAAATCTCCGTCTGATGAAGATCGAGCCCGGCTATGAGAAGTATCGGAAAGCGCCTATCGTCCGTTCTTCCCCGGGGGGTCTGATGGTGATGGATAAAGATTACCAAGTGATGGGCCTCGAAGAACTTGAGAAGAAAGTGGTCACGAAACGTCCACCGACCGAGCAGGAACTTACCGCGATGCGGTTCTCGTGGCGGGTGGTAAAGCACGTTAAGTCCAATGCCATCGTCTTCGGCTCAACGGACCGGACACTCGGGATTGGAGCTGGGCAGATGAGTCGCGTTGATTCTTCGCGCATCGCCGTTTGGAAAGCGAAGGAGGCGGGACTCTCGCTGAAGGGAAGCGTTATCGCCTCCGATGGCCTTTTTCCCTTCGCTGATGGGCTTGATGCCGCCATCGAGGCAGGTGCGACCGCGTGTATCCAACCGGGTGGATCGATACGGGACGAAGAAGTGATCGCTGCTGCTGATGAGGCGGGACTGGCGATGGTCTTCACTGGGCACCGCCATTTTAAGCACTAGGATTTTTCGTTTTCCGTCCTAAACTGCGCCATGAGCTTGCTTTTGGGGGTCAATATCGACCACGTCGCCACCCTTCGGCAGGCCCGCTATGCCCTGAATCCTGAAGCGCTGATCGTGGAGCCCTCGGTTCTCGAGGCCGCGCGGGAGGCTAAGCTAGGGGGTGCTGACTCGATCACCATCCATGTTCGCGAGGATCGGCGTCATATGCAGGATGCTGACGCTTATCTCATTCGGAAGGCAATCGATCTTCCGCTTAATCTCGAACTTGCGAATACGCCCGAGATGGTCGCCCTTGCCTGCGATCTCAAGCCGGATTTTGCCTGCCTCGTCCCCGAGAGCAGGGAGGAGGTGACGACGGAAGGGGGCTTGGACGTGCTGGGCCACTTTGACTCACTTCAACGCACGATTTCGCAACTCCAGGCTACCGGAATCAGGGTGAGTTTGTTCATCGACCCGGATCTGGAGCAGATTGAAGCGGCCGCGAGACTGGGTGCTGAAATGATCGAACTACACACCGGTTCCTTCGCTCTTGCTCACGGAAAAGATGGTGATGATGAGCTTTCTCGGCTCAAAGTGGGAGCGGAGCGAGGTTATCAGCTGGGCCTTCAGGTGAATGCGGGGCATGGGATTCATCCTCAAAACATTAAAGATCTTTTTTCCGTAAATTATTTAAGCGAGTTAAACGTCGGCCACCATCTGGTTTCGCGGGCACTTTTCACCGGATTCCGGCAGGCGGTAAGTGAGATGAAGTTATCGCTGGAGGCCTATCAGGGTGGCTCTTTGTGAAGTTAATCGGGATCGGGATCGATGTTGTGGAAGTGGATCGCGTGCGTTCGTCGCTCGATGAATTTGGCGAGCGCTTTCTGGAGCGGATTTTTTCGGAGTCGGAGCAGGAATACTGTCAGCGGCAAAAGCGGCCCGAGATCCATTTGGCGGCTCGATTTGCGGCTAAGGAGGCGATTTCTAAGGCCTTTGGGACGGGGATCGGAAAAGAAATTGGATGGCTGGATATTGAGATCATCCGGCGGGAATCCGGGGAGCCAGAAGTATTTCTAAAGGGCGCGGCCAAAGAGCTTGCTGAAAAACGAGGTGTTTGTGAGGTCATGGTGAGCCTTTCGCATGCTCAGCACTATGCTGCCGCAAATGCGGTGGTGATGGGGTCGGGATAGGACGTTTGAGAAAATTTATTAAGATTGACTGATTTTATTGACAAATTAAGTAATTATTTCATAATTTCGCAATCTTGAAACCAATACCGACAGTAATCAGCCTTCCGACCAGTGTCGTCATTCAGTGCCCGCACTGCTTGGGTTCCCTTCGAGCGCCTTGTGGTTCTGGGGTCACCAGTGGACCTTGTCCCTTATGTAATCTTTTAGTGAGTTCCCGGTCTGGGCAGGGCTTTCTCCCTCCGATTCCGGCCTTTTCGCCGTCCCGAGAGCAGGTTTTCGCAGCTCCGGCAGCTCCGGCAGCTCCGGCAGCTCCGGCGAGCCAGCCTCTCGGCAGAGAGGATGATCAGTGGTCAGCCAAGCGTTTCATCACGGCGACGAGTCAGCAACCTATTCTAGGTGCTCCGGCAGGCGAGGTGAAGATCCCGCAGTCGCAGCAGGTCCCTGTTCAGCATGCTGAGAAAGGCGATAAGCGAGCTGAGCCTTTCCAGCGCAGCGGGGTTTTCAGGCTTCGGCCTTCTTCGGCGACTGGTAATCAGAAGTTTATGAAGGATGAGGTCACGAAACCGCCGGGCGATGAGGCGCCTATTCCGCCCAAAAAGCGTGGGTGGGGGCGTTCTCTCCTTGGGGGCTTCTTCGTTGTGGGGCTGAGTGCCGGTGGGTTATTAGCAGTAAAAGAGAAGCAGATGAATTGGGGCTCCGAAGGCCAAGCAGGCGGCTCTTTGGCCTCTGAGAGTCGTTCGGCTGCGAGATGAGTAAGGGCGCTCCGACTTTTATTTTGGCCTCCGGGTCACCACGTCGGAAGGATCTTTTAGAGCAAGCGGGGCTGACCTTTGCGGTGGTTTGCCCAGGGGTGGAGGAGCTTGGTCCCGGATCTCTTCCCGCAGACAGGCTGTGCCTCGCCAACGCTCGGATGAAGGCGGGAGCTGTGGCTGCGGAGCACGAAAGCACGTGGGTTCTTGCTTCAGATACGGTAGTTGCGCTTGAGGGGGTCGTTTATGGAAAGCCCGAGAGCCTTGGGGAGGCAGCTCGAAACCTGCACCTGTTCCGTGGCAGGACCCATCAAGTGCTGACCGGGGTGGTCCTCCAGCGGGGGCCGGAATTGCGGGAGTTTGTCGAGGAATCGCAGGTTACTTTTCATGATTTTCCGGATTCCGTGATTTCGCGCTATCTCGCCGAAGTGCCGGTTCTCGATAAGGCGGGGGGTTACGCGATCCAGCATCACGGTGAGTGGCTGGTCGAGAAGGTGGAGGGCGACTTTGAAAATATCATCGGGCTTCCGCTGACAAAGGTCCTCGCTCAGCTTGAAGAATTAGGCTTTCTTCTTCCAAAGACCGATCTTTAATTCTGTGGCGCGCTATCCTCTCATCCTAAACCCTAAAGCGAAGAGTGAGCGTGGCTCGCGCGCCCTTCAGTTTATTATGGCTCATGAAGATCGCTTTGAGGTTTTCCAAACTCAGAGTCGGGATGAGGCGATCGATCTAGCGAGGAGGTTTGTTGAGGGAAGGGAGCAGATCGTGATTGCGGCTGGGGGGGACGGAACTCTGAATGCCGCTATTGAAGGGCTCGCTGGTTCTGAAACTACTCTGGGGGTTTTTCCGACGGGGACGATGAATGTCTTCGCGCGTGAGATGGGGATTCCCTTCGACCGCCTCGAGAGGTCGCTCGAGGTGATTGATGCGGGGCATCGCAAAAGGGTAGACCTTTTCGAGATGAATGGGATTCCATTTATTCAGATGGCGGGGGCGGGTTTCGATGCGCAAGTTATCGAAGCCACTACCTGGGAAAGCAAAAAGCGCTTTGGCCCGCTGGCCTACCTGATCTCTGCGGCGCGGATGCTGCAGCAGACGCCACCGCTGATGATGGCCGAGACGGCCGAGGGGGAAAGGGTGAGCGGGGTTTGTCTTTTGGTCGGAAACGGGTCGTTCTACGGGGGTCATTTTCCGCTTTTTCGCGCGGCGAGAAATACAGACGAGCTTCTCGACGTTATCGTTTTTAAAGAAGCGGGTCTCCATTTCCTGCGTGACTCCCTCCGTGGCTTGATCAAAGGGGGAATTGATCCGCTTTCTCCCGGTGGCTCGGTTGCGTATTTTCAGACGAGGCAGCTAAGGGTTACCAGCGATGAAGCTATCCCGGTGGAGGTTGATGGTGATCTCTGGGGACGCACGAAGGAGGCGGACTTTCTTTCGAGCGGGAAGTCGTTTTCTGTTTTTGCGCCCGAGATTCCCGAGCCATGCAGGTGGCTTGAATTGCTGAACTCGGCGAACCCTTTTCACCGCACTCGTATCGAGTGATGACTTCCTTTTTCTTTTAAAGTCGTCAGCCCTTATCGATTTCACTAACTTTTAGCATCGCTTGATGAATTTTTTCTGCAGGTTCTCGTTTAACTCAGTGATGGCACCCGCTGGGGCGTCTTCTGATGCAGGTCTCTCTGATGGAGAACCCACTGATCACGAGTTGATCAAGTCCTGCCAATCAGGGGATACTCGGGCATTCGAAACCCTCGTAACTCGCCATCGTGGAAAGGTTTACGCTATGGTGCAAAACATGATTAAAAACGAAGCGGACGCTTGGGATCTCACCCAAGAGGTCTTCCTTAAAGTGTGGAAAGCTCTTCCTCGCTTTGAAGCTCGGGCGAAATTTTCGACTTGGCTCTACCGCATCACTCATAATGTGGTCTACGATTGGTTGCGGAAACGCAAGCTCGACTCTGCGGGTGAGTTCGATGACGCGATCCTGAGTGAGGGAGCGGTCGCGGCGGGATCTTCAACCACTCCGCAGCAGGATCTCCGCCCTGACCACGCCTTGGAAAATTCCGAGCTAGGCGAAAAGATTAGCGCGGCGATGGCGACTCTCTCTGCGGAGCACCGTGAGACGATACTCCTGAGGGAGGTTCAAGGATTTGACTATAAGGAGATCGCGAAGGCGATGGGCTGCTCCTTGGGCACGGTGATGAGCCGCCTCTACTATGCCCGCAAAAAACTCCAAACATTGCTCAACGATGAAAAAGGAAATCTCTGAAGAACTATTAGTAAAGTGGGTCGATAATGCCCTCACTCAGGACGAGGCAAACGAGATGAAAGCTCACTTGCAGGAGGATTCCTCACTTGCGGCGGAACTTGCCGAGATGCGGAAGGTCAGCGACCGAGTTCGCCGAGAGGTGCCGGCGTCTGTGGAGCCCCCTTATCCGGACTTTTTCAATAGCCAGCTCATGCGTAAGGTCGATCTTGATCAGGCCTCGCAGATGCCGAAGGAGAAGGCCAAGCGCTGGTGGCGCGGATTTTTTCAGTGGGCTTGGGCACCCGCGGGTGCGATGGCTCTGGTGCTCGCTTTCCTTGCTGGTCAGCGGCTCGGTCCAGAGGGGGCTGATCCCGGCGCACTTACGCAACAGCGTGCCGATCTCCCGACGGTCTACTTCTCGGAAGATTCTCTCGACGCTGAGATGATTTCCGACGCCAATGGTGATCTTTCAGCGATCGTGGTGAATGGGTTGGAGGCAATTTCTGACGACGCCAGCTTTGTGAAGACCCTTCCCGCAGGGGAGGAATTGCCGGTAAGCTATCAGCATTCTGAGGCCAAGCGCTTTCACTAAGATCCCTTATTTTAAATGAAGTATCTCTCACTCCTTATCTTCTGCGTCTTCATCGCTCAGGGCTTTGCCGGGGACCCTGGGAAAGAGCAGATTGGTTCGCTGCGGGTCGAGATGATCTTCGCGACGGATGGCGATCTGGCCAAGCTCGGTGGGCGGGGAGATAAGCTAGCGGCGGGTGATCTGAGCGCGCTAAAATTAATCAACAAGCTAACTTTTAAAGAATACCGCAGCCTAGGTGTCGAAAATCCGGCGGTCTTGCGCAGCTACGAAAGTTGGGCGACTCCTTTGCGCCCGTCTAAAGAGATGTTGGTAAGCTTTGAGCCGCTGCGTCGGGACGGGCCGGGGCGTCTCCAAATAGCACTTGAATATTGGCAAGCAAAGCGGAAGCTTTTTCAAACGACTCCGATTCTCATCAAGGGCAAGCCGCTCTACCTGCTCGGACCTGAATGGCGTGGGGGACGGCTTATTTTAAAAGTTGAGCTTCGTGAGTTGACTGATTGATTATGAAATTATTCTCTCCGTTCTTTTTTCTTCTGACCGTCATTTCGTCGGCTGAGATGGTTTTTGAGACCAAGTTAGTCGAGATCAATGCTGGGCCGGATGTCGACGTGGTGACGGCAGAATTTCCGTTTGAGATCAAAGGCGAGGTCTCTGAGATCATCGAATATGATGCGCCTTGCAGCTGCCTCTCCGCACGGATCGAGCCACTAAGAGCAGACCGCTCAACGCAACTCCGCTGGGAGGTCGGCGAGACAGGGAGGGTCACCAGCCGTTTTAAAATGGGGAACTTTAAAGGGACGGTCGACAAGGCGATTGTCTTGAAGATGAAGGGAAGGGAGAAGCCGATCCAACTTGTGGTGCGGGTAACCATTCCCATTCTCTTCGAAATTCAGCCATCGACGTTGATGTGGGAACTAGGGGGTCAGGCTAGGGAGCAGATCTTCAAAATTCGGGTGCGTCATGATCGGCCTCTTAAGATCTTGGAGAGTTCCGGGACGACCGAAAATTTTCCTTTCGAGGTTAGGACGATTAAAGAAGGCTGGGAATATGAGCTCCGGGTGACCCCGAAGTCGACCGCGTCGCCTAGCATGGGGATGATCCGTCTTAAGACCGACAGCGAGCTAAAGCGGCATCAGCGGCATCAGGTATTTGTTGTCGTTAAGAAGAAGCGGCCATGAGAAGAACTTTTCTAGGAGCGATCGGGGTTTTTCTGGTCTCGTCCCTCGCCGCGCTGGTGACGTGGCTTGTGCTCGGCCCTCCTGACCGAAGTGTCGCCTGCGATCCGGCAGACTTAGGGGAGGGTCAAATCTGCTTATCCGAGGTGCGAGCTTGGGAGGCGGATTCTTATCTCTGGGTCGATGCACGACCGCGCAAGCTTTGGCAGAAGAACGGGGTGAGCGGGTCTGTCTTGCTGACTGATGACAATTCTGAGGATTTTCTTAGGCTCGAAGAAGATTTTATGGAGGCGGCTTACCGTGAGGGCGAACCCTACCCAAGGATCGTCATTTATTGTAATGAAGAGGGCTGCGGATCAAGCAAAGCGATTGCGGCAGGAATCCGTGAGAAGTTTGCTGAGATGATGGGTTTTGAGGTTTTTGTTCTCTACGGAGGGTGGAAGGCACTCGCGGCGGATGACGCTTAGGTTCCCTTACCAATTGGTGTCGTTGAGACGAACGACCTCCACGTAGGGTTGATTGGGATCTTCTTTGTCGTTCCATTCTACCGTAAGGATGACGGGGGCACTTGCGCCGCTCGGTGCTCGGGCCCGGAGGCTTTTGAAGAGATCTGAATCTGCCCGGAGGTAAGCGCTGGCAAGATGAGGAGTCGAATTGATGATGTTTGCACGGAAGTTCACGGTGGCTTTGGTGTCGGGATTTGGGATGCCATCGGAGAAACAAAACTCTGAAGTCTGGATGATGGCGTTCACTGTTACCGGCCCTTTCTTTTTCTCTTTAGCTATCTGAGCGACGATATTTTCGTAAAGGTCAAGAAAGGGGTCGGTTTGAACGCGGGGTTCCTCCTCTGCCGAAAACGAGATGAGGCGGACGAGCATTGGGAAGTTGAGACCTTTCCCGTCAAAGTTTTCGAAAATGACTGAGTGATAAGAATCGGTCAATCGGCCTTGGCCTGGGAAGCTTCTTTGAGGACCAGCGGGAATGAAGCGAGGGAGGGGCTTGGCGAGAGGACCGGCAGCCAATTCCTCTTCACTGCGCCGCGACTTGGTCATCAGAGGACGCCGTTCCTCGAGAGTTTGAGCGCTTAGAAACTTACTGAGAATTGCCTCGCAATTCACGATAAATTTCATCCTTTCTATGCGGTTTTCACTAAGCTGATTAACACCTTCTTCGGCTGCTTTTTTTTTTTATCGGCGGTAAGATCGGGCAGTGATGAGGGAACCTCGCTTGGATCGCTGAGATCGCGCTCGTCATGCTTAATTTCCTCATCCGGGAGCGGAATAGCAGTCGGGGGAGACGTGCTCGAGGGGGGCTCGGGGAGGCGGGCTGGTGGCGAGCCGGCAGGAATCTTATTACTGGCCGCTTCTCCCAAGATGGACTCACTTGGGTTGATGATTGACTGTTTGTCTTTCGCCTCATCGGGCTTGAAGAAGCCGGCAAGATCGAGAATGAGCCAGATGACGGCAAGGGAGAGGCCGATGAAAAGGATTGGGAAGACGATTACTGGCCAGAAGCGGCGCTTGGCTTGGACTGGTTTTGCTGGGGATCCTTGATCGGAGAGATTCTCGGCACGACCACGCTGAGAGGCGGCAGCTCCAGCGGCGACATTAAGCGAGCGTGGGTCTGCCGCATTTGATGCGCCTTGTTGCTGGGGGATTTGGCCAGCGGAGCGGTTCGGAGGGAGCCCCCCTGGGGCAGGTCCCCGGCTGAACTGTTCCTCAGCAGCTTGCGGAGGTGCCTGTTGGGGAGAAGAATAGACCTGCGGTGGGGCTTGCTGCGGCGGGGCCTGCTGTGGCGGGGCTTGCTGGGGAATTTGTTGGGCCGGGATGGGCTGCTGGGGAGCGGGTTGATACCCTTCTTGCGGAGTCTGTGAGAAAGGCTCCGGGTTAGCTATCGGAGCGGCCTCTGGAAGAGGGGCGGCGATGGTGTTTTGGCAGGTAGGACAAGGGCCACTTACTCCGGCCATTTCGGCAGGGACACGGAGGGAAGTTTGGCAGGAGGGGCAGCTGAATTCGATTAGTGGTTGAGACATGCGTTCTCAGGGGTTGTTTGGAGGATAAGGTTATGGATCCGGAAGTCAATACGGATCAATTAATAGTAAGGCTCCCCGAGGGAAGCAGCTGGTGCAGGGTGACAGCAGTTTTTTACTAGTGTTCCATCGGGTTTTCACCGGATGCAACGGCAAGGGCCTCATCTTCAGGCGGTAGGAAGGCTTTGAAGCGGGTCTTATCGATCGCTTTCATGTAGGCTTCCTGTGGTGAAATCATTCCTTTTTGGAGTTTTTCCCAAATGGCGTCGTCCATAAATTGCATTCCTTCAGATTTACCTCCGATGATGACATCGAAGAGTTTTTGGGTCGCACCCTCACGGATGATGGCGGAAACGGCGGGGGTGGCGAACATAATCTCGTTTACCGCAGTCCGTCCAGGTTTGTCGGAGCGCTTGCAAAGGAGCTGAGCTACGACGCCTTTGAGGGAGGCTGCCAGCATGGTGCGAACTTGGGATTGTTGGTCGGCTGGGAAGACGTCGATAATTCGATCGACTGTCTTTCGGGCGTTGTTGGTGTGAAGGGTGCCAAAGACGAGAAGTCCGGTCTCGGCAGCGGTGAGGGCGAGCGATATGGTCTCAAGGTCGCGCATTTCTCCGACGAGAACAATATCAGCATCTTGACGGAGGCAGGCTCGCAGGCCATCGGAGAAAGAGGGGGTCTGGATGGGAACCTCGCGCTGGGTGATGATCGATTTCTTGCTTTTGTGGACGAATTCGATCGGCTCTTCGATGGTGATGATGTGCCGGTTAAAGTTGCTGTTGATGTAGTCGAGGAGGGCGGCTAGGGAGGTCGACTTTCCGGAACCGGTTGGGCCCGTGACAAGAACGAGACCGGAGCGCATGTGGCCGAACTCTTTAATTATAAGAGGGAGGTTGAGATCTTCGAGCGAGGCAATCTCAGTGGGAATGAGGCGGAAAACTGCGCCGAGGCCGTTTTGTTGCTTTAGGAAATTACAGCGGAAGCGTGAGGACTCGTCCATCTCGTAGGCGAAATCGAGATCTCCAGTTTCGAGATACTTTTCGAAGGCTTTTGGGTCGCAAATTCCAGCGAGAAGATTTTTAAATGATTCACCCTCGAGGACGGGTTCGCCCTCGATGGGGGTGACCGCGCCGTGGACGCGGACTTTTGGGGGTTCCCCCTCTGAGAGGTGAAGGTCGGAGCCCCCGGAGGAGACGAGGTATTTGAAGAGACGATCGAGTTCAGCCATGGCTGGGAAAGGTGGGTGGTGAGGAAGGTTAAGATTGGAAGTAGGACTTCATGGTGGCCTTATCCTCGCAGCGGTAGAGGACTTCCTCCTGCGTGACGAGCCCCTTGACGTAGAGATCGCGGAGAGATTCGTCCATGGTGATCATGCCGACGTTTTTACCTGTCTGCATGATGCCTGGGAGCATGAAGGTCTTACCATCCCGAATGGTGGCGGCGACGGCAGCGGTGTTGACAAGAAGCTCGAGGGCGAGCACTCGACCTGAGCCATCGGCTTTCGGGACGAGCTGTTGTGATACGATGCCTCGGAGGGATTCTGATACCATCACTCGGATTTGAGCCCGTTGGTCGGTGGGGAAGACGTCGAGCACCCGGTCAAGAGTTCGGGGAGCATTTCCGGTATGGAGGGTGGCGAGGACCAGGTGGCCGGTTTCTGCTGCGGTGAGCGCGAGTGAGATGGTCTCAAGATCTCGCATTTCTCCGACCATGATGACGTCTGGGTCTTCACGAAGTGCGCCGCGAAGGGCCTTTGGAAAGGACTCGGTGTGGGTGTGGACCTCGCGCTGGTTCACGTGACAGCCTTTTGATTCAAAAACATACTCGATGGGATCCTCGAGGGTGAGGATGTGGTCTTTGCGGTCCTTATTGATGAAATCGACGAGGGAGGCCATCGTGGTCGATTTACCGGAACCGACCGATCCGGTGATGAGGATGAGACCGTTTTGATAACGGGTGAGGGGCTTGAGGCTTTCGATGGGAAGCTCGAGCTCCTCCATGGTGCGGATTTCGGTAGAGATGATGCGGAAGACGATCTCGTAGCCAAGTCGCTGCTTGACGACTGAGGCGCGGAATCTGCCGAGGTCACTAGCGTAGGCAAAGTCGATGTCACCGAGGCGCTGGAGGTGCTCCCAGCGCTTGTCATCGAGAAACGAACGGGCCAAGCGCTCGGTGTCGTCATCGGTAAGCGGGGCATGGTCATCCCAGATTGGGGAGAGGTTTCCGAAACGACGCCACGCTGGGGGGTAGCCCGCCGGGAGGTGGATATCGGAACAATCGTATTCGATACCGACTTTGAGATATTCGTCGACGTGCGCGAGGACTTTGTGCTCAGACATAAATTAAATTGCGATCGAGGGGGGGAGCTACGGAAGAAGTAGGTTAAAAAGAAGAAACCCCACTTATCGATTCTCGCCAAGCATGGAGTTGTCAGACGAGTTGAGAAAGCGATTTTCGACCTCGAGCTTGAGGCGGTCGACAGCCCATTTTGTGAGTGCGGGCTTGGCCATGGCGAAGCCGATCCCGAGGAGAACGCCGATCTTACTTTTATGGACAACGCCGCTGGTATTTCGGGGCCGACGAAGAAGAAGAGCGAGAAATCCGGCAGCTCCGGCGGCTCCGATTGCCCAAGGCACTGGCTTGCTGGTGATCGACCGCTTCAGTTGGAGCGAAAGGCTCATTTCTTGCGTCACTTGGTCCCGCGCTAGGGTAATGAGTGAGCGCTGGGAATCAAGTTGTGAGGTGAGCGCTAGCTTGTGCTGTTCGTTTGCTTGCGGATCCATTGCTGATCTTTTTTCCACTCGGACCGAGTTAGTTCGAAGAGGGGTGAAGCGGGTTTTTTGCGCGCCTTTAAGAAGAAAATAAGGGCGATAACCACGTGGAGGCTACCGATGATAAGTGCTGCCGCGGACCAGGCCGTGAGGGATTTATCTAAGTAGCTCGCGAGAAATGCTCCAAAAAAGGAAACTGCCGCGGCGAGGAAGAGAAGGTAGGCAAAAATCGCGAGGGCCGCTCCGATCATTAGGGAGGTGACCCGCTTCTTGATGAAGGAGGCTGCTTCGCTTCCCTCGAGGGCAGCAAGTTCGCTGCGAATAGCGAGGTAGGCAGCGGCATTCTTAGTGAGCAGGGTCACCTCTTCCTTCAGACCTGGGGATTCCAAGTTTGTGGCAGGAGGTTCTTCTGGTCGAGGGGTCATCACGGTGGCGACACCTTAGCGGCGGATGATGAGCCCGGCGAGGAATCCGATACCAGCGGCGACGAGGATAGCTTTGGTCGGGTTTGTCCGAACAGAATCTTCCATAGAGGCCTGAAACTCACGAGCTTTCAGGCGGGTTTCCTGCCATTGTTCTTCAGCAGCGCCTCGGAGGTGGAGGGCGGTTTCCCCAGCGGAGTCGCGCACGTGGGTCGCTTTGCTCGCAGCAACATCCCTGAGATGGATTGCCTTTTCGCCTGCGAAATCGCGTAGTTGGGTGGCCTTTTCGACTGCTGCTTCTTTAAGCTGAAGGGCCTTTTCTTCGGCTGGCGAAATTCGGCTTGCTTCCGAACCGCCAGCGGCGGCGCGGAGGTCATCTGCTGCGGCCTTTGCGGAAGGCACTTCGGAAAATGGGGAGGTGGGTTCGGTATCGGCGAAAGCTTCGTTCATGATGGAAGGAGTTTGGAATGGCACTTGCTGGCTTGCAAGTCATTGATGAAGGAAGCGCTAAAGTTTTGCTTTTTCAAGACCTTCCGGGAATCGGCGCGGGAGGGGTAGTGGCGCTGACATTCGGAACAGGGGACGGTTTGAAGAACAGGGGTCAGGCCTTCATTATTCAAGTCGACTGGCGCTCACGATATAGTTGTCAGGTAAGGTGATCGGGACGCGATTCTTACCGAGCGCGAGAGCGAACTTGCTGCGTTCAAGAAGGGCTTTTTTTGCGAGTCTCGGGTGTTGATATAGGAGGCGATACACGGGAACCACGGAGCAATTTTAGGATTTTAGTGTCACCATCGAGGAGTTTAAAACCAGATTGCGCGTGCGTCCTGAGCAGGTGCTTTTCTTCTCGTCGAGCTTGATTTTGATACAGTTGTCAGCCCGCTGTCGCTCGTAGGACGGGTCTGGGGCTCCTGACGCCGTCCGAGTCTCGCTCGGGGTCGTCCGATCTTTATTGAGTTGGCGGAAGGGATCTCAGTAAAATTAGATCGGGTGCGAGGAACACCATGACGGCAATCCGAACTTAAGGGTGAGAATTTTGATAAAAGAGGAGTGTTAGCAAAGGCCAGCATTTCACGCGGCACGATCTCCTTAACTGCTGAAGGTTGAGGGCCAGAAAGTGATCGAACCCAGTCGTTCTTGTGCTAGTCTCGAACCATGGACGCGCTTATTCACCATCTTGAAGAAGGACAGGACCTTGAACCCCGCGAAATAGCGGCAGCCGCTGATTTTCTCCTTAATGAGGAGGCCGATCTGGAGAAGAAGGGCCGTCTCCTGAAGGGGCTCGCGATGAAGGGCGAGACGGCGGCCGAGATCGCCGAGTTCGTGAGCGTCTTCCTCGAGAAGGCGGTCAAGCCGGATTTTCTAGGGCGCGAGTTTGATGGTCCCACGATCGACGTGTGCGGGACCGGCGGCGATAAGCTCGATCTCTTTAATATTTCCACGACAAGCATGTTTGTTGTGGCTGCGGCTGGTGGCATCGTGATCAAGCATGGTAACCGGGGCGTGACGTCAAAGAGCGGAAGCTCGGACGTGCTTACGGAACTTGGAATCCCGCTCGATCTCCCATCGGAAAAAATTGGCAGTTGTCTTGAGAAAGCGGGTGTTGGGTTTCTTTTCGCCCCGCTTTATCATCCCGCCTTCAAAGCGGTGGCCCCGGTGCGTGCGCAACTAGCTGAGGAGGGCGTGCGCACTATTTTTAACCTCATTGGACCGCTTCTGAATCCCGCCAGTCCGGAGTGTCAATTGATCGGAGTGATGGACCAGAAGCTTTGTCCCATCTTCGCCGATATCCTTCAGCGCCTCGGAAGAGATAGTGCGTGGGTTGTGAACGGGAGCACGCAAGAAGGGGCTAGCGTCGATGAAGTCAGTCTGATGGGGCCGACCAGAATCTGTAAAGGGGGCAGGTATCAAGGCCTCGTTGACGAGGAGATCAGCCCGAGCGACTTCGGTCTTTCCTTAGTGGATATTGAGACCCTCAAGGGTGGAGACGCTAAGCAAAATGCCGAGACCTTAATCGCGATTCTTAGCGGGAAAGAGCGGGGGCCTAAGCGCGAGATCGTGCTTCTCAATGCCGCTGCCGCCATCGCCTGCGCCGGGCTTGCCGACAACATGGGTCATGGCCTAGAGATCGCCGCCAAGATGATCGATGATGGCGCAGCTATCCAGCGATTGAGACGACTTCAGGATCTGACGTCCTAAGCTTTCCCACTCAAGAAGCGTTCCTGCGCCTGCCTCTCGGTCGATTTATAAAGATTGTCCGAGGAGGTTTCTGAGACGAGTTCGTCGCGATACTTATCAATCATGGCCTCGACGGGCCAAGCGGAAGCTTCTCCGAAGGCGCAGATCGTTTTGCCATCGATCTGGTAGGCGATCTGCTCAAGAGTATCAACGTCCTCGGGGGTGGCGACGCCTGCGGCGATGCGATCCGATACCTTTGCCATCCAAGTCGAGCCCTCCCGACAAGGAGTGCACTGGCCACAGGATTCGTGAGCATAAAAGTGGGTGATATTGTTGAGCACCCACGACATTTTCCGGCTGTCATCCATCACGATAACGCCGCCCGAGCCCGCCATCGATCCGGCTGCTGCGAGGGTGTCGAAATCGAGCGGGAGGTCCCAAAATTCGAGTTCTTTTGCATCGTCTCCACGCCCGATCTTGAAGGATTCGTTACAGCGAAGGATTTTCGAGGAGGAGCCGCCAGGGATGACAGCCTTGAACTCGCGGCCGTCTTTGGGGCCGCCGCACATGTCGAAGAGGAGTTCCCGGAAGGTCACTTTACCGACCTGCACTTCGTAGTAGCCCGGCTCCTTTACATCGCCCGAGACGCAGAGAATACGGGTTCCAGAATTTCTGGGGGTGCCGAGCTTGGCGTATTCCTCGCCGCCCATTTTTAAAATGTGAACGACATGACAAAGTGACTCGACATTGTTCACGATGGTGGGGCACATGTAGAGGCCCATCGCCGCCGGGAAATAAGGCGGCTTAATCCGAGGGTAGGGTCGCTTACCCTCGAGCGACTCGATGAGCCCGGTTTCCTCGCCGCAGATATAGGCGGCGGCACCCCGGTGAACGTAGATTTCTAGATCGAATCCCGAGCCTTGGATATTCTGACCCAAAAAGCCATTTTGGCGGGCCTCGCTGATGGCCTTTTCTAAGGTGATCGCTGCTTCCGGGAATTCTTCGCGAATATAGATGTAGGCGATGTGGGCCCCGACGGCGAAGGCCGAGATCACCATTCCCTCGATCAGCTGATGGGGATCTTGGTGAAGGATGTAGCGATCTTTAAAGGTTCCCGGCTCGGATTCGTCTCCGTTGCAGATGAGGTAGACGGGCTTGGTATTATTTGGCGGGATGAAGCCCCACTTGACCCCGGTCGGGAAACCAGCTCCGCCACGGCCGCGGAGGCCGGAAGTTTTCACCTCCCCAATGACATCCTTCGGATCCATCCCGAGGCCCTTTTTAAGCATTTCGTAACCTCCCTCGTCCAGGTAGCGCCCGATTGATGGGTCCCAGCCTTCCCGGTCGACATTTTTAAAAATGAGGCGGTGCTCTTTTTCGTGGGGCTCTTTGCCGGGAAGGTAGGTGACGTCACTCATGGTCTGGAGATTAGGCGTTTTGATAGCTATCGAGGAGGGTGGCAGCCTTATCGGCGGAAACACCCTCATGGAAATCGTCGTTTACGAGGCAGACCGGGGCGGTGCCGCAGGAGGCGAGGCACTCGGCATACTCGACAGAAAAGTTCCCGCAGGGGGAGACTGAAATGGGGTCTTTATGACCGTGCGCCTCGGAACGATCGATATTTGTGAGTTCACAAAGCTTGTCCATGAGCTCATGGGATCCGCCCATGGCACATGAGAGAGTTCGGCAGACTCGGACGTGAAGCTTTCCGGGCGCCTTCTGGCGAAACCCCGGATAGAAGGTGACGACCTCGACGACTTTGATAGGCTCGAGGCCGAGTTGCTGAGCGACCCAGTCGATCGACTCCGGGCTGATGAAGCCGAACTTGTGTTGCACGGCGTGGAGAAGTGGGAGAACGGCGGAGCGACGCTCGGCGGCGGGATATTGCGCGATGCGCTTAGCCGCTTCTTGCTCGAGGTCCAGCGTGACCGAGAAAGGGGGAAAGAACTGCGCACCCGCTGTGGCTGTGGAGGCGACATTTTTCTCCAAGACACTTAATTTAGGCCGGATGCGCTCCACTTCATTGCTGTCGATCCGCCGGGGGCGAGGCACGCGTATGGCGACGTCAATATCCGAGTAGATGACGAGCGAGCGGTCAATCAAGGCAGGCCGCGGAACGGTGATCGAAGAAGAGGACTGTTCCATAGGAGGGTCGGGGGCAAGAGGAGAGTGGCTAGGGCCAGCTGGAGGTGACTGGGAATGAGCAATCGGGGAGCCTGCGAGGTAAGACAGCTGGTTGCGATCGATGGCGCGAGGCCGGGGGATTTCAATTCTTGAGTTCACCGTGAGAGAAAAGGTGGCAGATAAGGGGTAAGAATCAGCGGTCACATTCACCCATCACGAAATCGAGCGAACCTAGAATGGCGGGGATGTCGGAGACCATATGACCCTTAAGAAGCTGCGAGCAGATCCCGAGATTTACGAAAGACGGGGCGCGGATTTTGAGGCGATAGGGGACTCCACCACCTTTTGAGTTGAGATAAAAACCGAGCTCTCCTTTTGGATTCTCGGCGGCAAAATAGATCTCACCGGCGGGTGCCTCGATACCTTGGGTGGAGACGATGAAGTGGTGAATGAGCTCCTCCATTTTCATCATCACGCGCTCCTTACCAGGGAGGACATTCTTAGGATCGACGATATTGATGTCTCCATCAGGCATGGTGTCGAGAACCTGCCTTAGAATTTTAATCGACTGGCGCATCTCCTCCATGCGGACGAGATAGCGATCATAGCAATCGCCATTTTCACCGATCGGGACATCGAAGTCATACTTCTCGTAACCGAGATAAGGGCTGTCCTTCCGAAGGTCGCGATCGACCCCGCAGGCACGGAGGTTAGGACCGGTCATACCGAAGCTGATGGCGTCCTCGCGGGAAATCACGCCAACTCCGCACATGCGCTCAAGGTAGATTTTATTCTTATCGAGGAGGGAGGAAATATCATCGATGCTCTTACTACATTCATCGAGGAACTTGCGAATATCATCGACCAAGCCATCGGGAAGATCGCGGATTTGGCCGCCCACTCGAGTATAAGAGGTGGTGAAGCGCGCTCCGGTGAGTTGCTCGCAGAAATTGTAAATTTTCTCGCGCTCGGCGAAGGTGTAAAGAAAGACCGTCATCGCACCGACATCCATGGCGCAAACGCCCACCCCCAGCATGTGAGAGGAGAGGCGGGCCAGCTCGCAGCAGAGAACTCGGAGAGCCTGTCCACGGGGTGGAAGTTCCCAGCCCATGAGTTTTTCGACCGCACAGGCGTAGGCTACGTTGTTCGCCAGAGGGGCTAAATAATCAAGCCGGTCCGTGTAGGGGACGAACTGATTATAATGCATATTCTCGGCAATCTTCTCATCGCCCCGGTGGAGGTAGCCGATGTGAGGCTCCGCTTTTTCGATGATCTCGCCATCAAGTTCTAAGACGAGCCGGAGCACGCCGTGGGTTGCCGGGTGGGAGGGCCCCATATTGAGAACCATCTTTTCCCCGAGGACGTCATCGGTCTCGGAGCGGTAGTCGTTGGCCGCTTCAGCTGCTACTGCAGCAGTATCGGGAGCCTCGTAAGTTGTGGTCTCACTCATGGTGCGCGGTGGGATAAAACCTCTATATTACGGGACTCGCAAGGAGTTTGTGATTTTTTTCACAAAGTCTCACTTCACACTGGCGGGCTGGGGCCGCTGTTTCGCATTAAATCCCTAGAATCGGGGACGGAGGGTGAGCTGTGTCCGGGAGTATCGATCCGAGGGGGAGAAAAGCCAACCGGGATTCTTATCGAGGAGTTCGTAGCGCGTTAGCATAAACTCGGGGAGGACTTGGTTGCTATTCGGCTCGTAGAGACTTCTCCCGGTGTAATTTCCGTAAATGCGGTATTCGTAATTTTGGTCGAAGCCGTAGCGACGTCCCGCTGGCCCGTTTTCTGGAAGGCGATCAGGGTTTCTTTTCTTGGACTCGTTGAAAATGACGAGCCTAGCCGAGTTCGCAGACTTGCCTGGCTTACGGAGGTAGCCCCAGAAGCGGGTCTTTTCAACGAAGTAGCGTCTTCCATAATAGAAGTTGCCCCGTGGCTCAGCTGCGATCTGTGCCTTTCTGACAGCCGGATCCGGCTGGCTCCCTAAGTTCCCGCTTCCGCCACCGCCGCCACCGCCGCCACCGATTGGCGCGTTGGAACAAGAAGCGAAAAGGAGGGCGGTGAGGAGAGCAGTGAGGAGGCGCATCACAGGAGTTTCAGCGGGATTAGGAAGCAGGGTCAAGCCTTGAAGGTGGCGGGATTGGACTTGAACCTTGAAGAAAAGCAAACTAGCACAAACTTCCCCCCGGTCTCGCCGCCGGAGTCCTCTGACTATGAACCTCCGCCAACTGGTCCCTCCTGAGTGCGTCATCCTCGAACTCGAGAATGATGAGCCTGATGACGTCATCCGCGAAATGGTCTCTCACCTCGCCCAGATCAAGCGTATGACCGCGATGGATTGCGAGCGCTTCAGCTTGGCCGTTATTGAGCGGGAGGCCCAGATCGGCACGGGGCTCGGTTCCGGCGTCGCCATTCCGCATGCTCGGATCGAAGGACCGGAAGAGATATTGGCCGTCTTTGCCCGCTCGAAAGAGGGCGTCGATTTCGAGTCACCGGACAATGCTCCTTCGCATAATATCGTCCTCCTCATCGCGCCGGAAGGTCACACTGCCCAGCATCTGCAGATTCTCTCGGAGCTGGCCAAAGTCTTTGCGCAATGCGAATGCCGGGAGGAGCTCCAAGCTGCCACCTCCGCAGCCGAGGTGTCGGCCATTTTTTCTGCGGGAGTCGCCCAATCTTCCTAAAATATGACCATTCCAGAACAGCTCACCGAGAAGCTTCTCGCAGCTCTTAGCCAGATCGGAGTCGAGATTCCCGACCCTTCTCGTATTCAGGTCAAGACCGCTGACGATCTTCGCTATGGCGATTACCAAAGCACCGTTGCCATGATGCTCGCGAAGCCGGCTGGAAAAAATCCACGTGATCTCGCGGCAGAGCTCATGGCGGCGCTCGAGGTCGAAGATCTCGCCGAAGTCTCGATCGCCGGGCCCGGTTTTTTAAACTTTACTCTCACTTCAGGGACCTGGTCTGCCTTGGCAAAAGCGCAGTGGCAGGATGAAAATCACGCGGTCCAGCCCGTCGCCGATCCCCAGACCATCGTGGTCGATTTCTCCGCGCCTAATGTCGCCAAGCCAATGCACATCGGACATATCCGCTCGACCATTATTGGCGAGTGCCTCAGTCGCATTGCTTCCCGTCTTGGTCATAAAGTTATCAAAGATAACCACATTGGCGACTGGGGGACCCAATTCGGGATGGTCACCTGGGCTTGGAAAAAAGGGGTCGATGAAGCGCGTCTCGAGACCGAACCGCTCCAAGAACTCCTCCGCCTCTACCGCTCAGCCAGCGATGCCTGTAAAGCCGATGAGTCGGTGAAAGAGACCTGTCGCGAAGAGCTCGTCGCCCTCCAGAATGGCAAGCCCGAAAACCTCGCGATCTGGAACCGCTGCCTCGCTCTTTCCAAAAAAGGCCTCAACGAGATTTACGATCGCCTCGATGTCTCCTTCGACCATTGGCTCGGCGAGTCCGCTTACAATGACGCCCTTGCCCCCCTCGCTGAAAAGCTCGAAAATGAGGGCCTCGCCCGCGACGACGAGGGCGCTCTCTGCATCTTCTCCGATGATTCGGCGAAGCCAAAAAGCGACCCCTTCAAGGTCAACCGCGATGGCGAGTGGCAGGACTTTCCCATGATCGTCCGTAAAAAAGACGGCGCCTTTAATTACGCCACCACCGACATCGCAACCGTCGCATTCCGCGCTCAGGAGTGGCACGCCGATAAGGTCTGGTATGTCGTCGATTTCCGCCAAGGGGCCCATTTCAAACAACTTTTCGAGGTCTCCCGCCGTCTTGGTTACGACCAGCTCGAACTCGTCCACGTCGCCTTCGGCACCATCCTTGGAAAAGATGGCAAGCCCCTGAAAACCCGCGCCGGTGACCTTCCGCAACTTGCCGATGTTCTCGATGACGCCGTCAAAGCCGCCCGCGCTGTCGTCGGCGAAAAAAGCCACCTCGATACCGATGCCGAGAAAGACGCACTAGCCGAACTCATCGGCGTCAACTCCGTCAAGTTCACCGAACTCGCGCACCATCGCATGTCGGACTACCTCTTCGATCTCGATAAAATGGTCGCGCTCGAGGGCGACACCGCGCCCTACCTTTTTTACAGCTACGTCCGCGCCCGCTCCATCTTCCGCAAGTTGGAAGAGGGGAGTGCCGCTTCGCTCAATGGCGACCTGTTAGAACTCACCGAGCCCGCCGAGATCCACCTCGTCCGCATGCTCACCCGCTTCGGCGATAATGTCGGAATCGTCCTCGATGACT
>Ga0114957_1000485_pt1 | contig 50866 bp, 29 predicted proteins | sample BantaG_FD_87175 | JGI IMG/M metagenome (GOLD analysis project Ga0114957, IMG submission 87175) | Marine algal microbial communities from Bantry Bay, Ireland - BantryBay_4 metaG | ecosystem: Host-associated > Algae > Red algae > Unclassified | place: Bantry Bay, Ireland | collected 2014-11-21 | reverse complement strand
AGTTCCCAGTCTGCCGCTAAAAGTGGCAGCCTTCCACTAGCACCTATTTGGCGGCCAGCGGGTCGCCTCAGTGCTGGTTGATCCAAACACAAATCCATCACGCACCAGCCCTTACCCACAAGGCCACCGCTGCGCACAGCCAGCCGGCACCAACGCACTAGCTCAACAAGTACCTTGCCCTAGCTGGCTTCGGCTCCCACCGCCGGAGGCCGCCGAGATGGGCAAAGCCCGCAACATTAAATCAACTAATCGAGTCAAAATCAGTAGCCCTTCTATCGTTTTCAATCGCCAAATGGCTAAGCCACTGGTCAATACTAAACGCAGGCGCTGCAAAGGCCCCGCTGTTTAGTATTGCCCAGCAGCTAAAAAAAACGCGCCCTTCTATATTTTTTTTCAATTGAAACTCAGTTGAAAAGAATTGAATGAATCAGTTGAAAAAAAAGGCTTATCTTTAGCTTGGATCAGGAGCTGGGTTGGCTTATCGGAGGCGCGGTTTTATGATAGGATATTGTGCAGAGGTTTTTGAGGGTGGATCCCTTGGCAGATAGTTATGAAAGTTGGTCACCTTATAATTATGTGCTTGGAAATCCGATTAGTTTGATCGACCCAGATGGGCGTGCTCCAACTAGTACTACTAACGGTGATCCTCCGTTTAGGCCAGAGGATGTAACAGTAGCAGGAATATTTTATGAAGCTTATGTGGGGGCACGTGCTGCTACGTTTAACTTTTTTCAAAGAGGAAGAGAATGGTTAGGATATGGAGAAGAAGGTGTTAGTAAACGCATGACAGTCCAACATGACAAAAATGGAGCAGTATACTGGCATGGAGGAAAGAATGGAGAAATAACAACACAACCAAGAAATTCGGTATTAGATGAAGCAAAAGCGATAGGTTGGGATTTGCTAAGTTTGACTCCTGCTTTAGAATTGAAGGCTGGGAATGGGGTTTTCCTTGCGGCAAAGGCACCTAGTAGTATCATCCCTAGTATTGCAAGACAGTTTGGGAATTTAGATTGTGTACCATGCGCAGATGCTATAAAGTCTGCTTTAAAAGGAGAAGGAATAAGTGGCGAGATCGTGACTTTACAAGCAAACTCTAGTAAAAGGGGGTTTATTTATAGTGAAACTGGAATAAAAGGTGAACATATTATATCAAAAAGTGGACTACATAGAGGTATTTTAGTTGATGGAAAGATGTACGATAATATACACACCGATGGTATAAACTATCAAGATTGGTTGAATGATTTTGATGTGCTAGGAGGATTTCAAGAACCTATTAGAACCGGATTTTAAAATGGATTCATTAGTTAAGTTAATTAAACAGATAAAGAAAAAGCCAGAAATGTATGTTGGGCAAAAGTCTCTTTCGCTTATTCAGGCTTACCTTTATGGTTGGCTGAATCGTGATGAAAAGGGTGTTTCTGATTCCTTTTTGCTTGGTGAGTTTCAAGAATGGATTCAACAACGTTATAAAGTAACAAGTACCCAATCTTGGGCACACATTATTTTATTTTATTCGGTAGATGAACATGATGCCTTGGGGAAATTCTTTCAGTTGTTTGACGAATTTTTAGAACAACGCAAGGGAATGTAAAAAAGAAGAGTCTCGATATGCCAAGGTCTTCAGAAAAATAAATAAAGGCAAGAAGCTTGTTTGGAACTCCGTCCCAGAGATTTATCTGCCGTAGGCATGACGGCTTCTATGTAGTGCCATTTTAGGTGTACTTATAATTTAGTCCACTCCACTAACCTCTTTTACAACTCTACTAAAACTCCAATTCCCTCGCAAGAAAATTGTTATAAATCCATTCAAATTATTCATATCTTGCATAAAAACAAATACAACTCATTCACAAAAATGAAAAACCAACTCCTATTCCTTCTTCTAGCTTTCATACTAAGTTCAAGCACCACAACAGCACAAAAGTTTACCTTTCACGGCTATATGGGAGTTAATTATGTATTGCCTACTTCAGATGATAATTATGGACCGAACTTCAATAACTTTAACGGGACGACCTTAGATAGTCTTCAAAATCCTAGAGACCCTTTTACAGTAGATAGTATAGCAGTAAATAGTACTTACAATGGTCCAAGTGAACCTGACCTTGTGAATTCACCATTTAAAACGAGAGGAAAAATCGGCTTCACCGGAGGATTCGAAGTTCGATATAACCACAAGCGTTTAGCTATTTCTGCTGGTTTAGAAAGTGATGTATTAAGATATAAAGCGGTATATGACCACTGGCAGAAACGAGCCTCAAATGTACTTCTGGGCTATTTAAATTTACCAGTGGGAATACACTACAAACTCACAGAAAAGATACATTTGAAAGTTGGTGGTTCGGTAGATTATCTCGCCTTTGCCAGAGAAAAAGAAAAGATCAGTAATTTCCAATCAGGTACCATAAATTCTACTGGTACAGTTAGTCCTTACAGTAATGCTTTACTTGAAAGGACAAGTTTTACTGAAAAAGATAAATTCAACCCAATAAATTTGTCATTAAGAGGCGGACTGGAATATCAAATAAAAAAGCAGTATGCGCTGTTTTTGAATTATCGACTTAAAGTAAGTAAGGTGTATAATGATGAATTTGACTCATGGGAAAAATCGATTGGGTCGAAGACAAGTAACATAACTATCGGCATCCTGGTAAATTAGCTCCCCGCCCGGACGTTCGTTTACAGCTCCGCTGTAGATACGAACTCCGCTACAGATACGAACCCGCCCACTACAGCAACAAACGCCCCAATTTCCTCCCGTTTCGCCCAAGAAACCTCCTCAAAGTTATAGAATTTAGAGATCACCCCCTTATTTTTCACCTTCATCCTCGTTTTTTGTTGCAGATGCGCTATTTTTGCTGCCATTCGAGGAGATACTATATAATCAGGTAAGTGCTTTTGCAAATGAGAGGTGACTATATAAGCGGATCTTGTTTGGATGTTAGACGTTAGTCACGGCCAGCTAGCGCTGAAGTGACGGATGTTGGTTCTCGTCTATCGGTGAACTCCGTATAGTATTTCTCACCGATAGACGAGAACCAACATCATTTACGGCCCGCGTGCGCCGAAGCCTTTTTTAGGGGCCGAAGCCTTGGCGTAGGATGTGGCGAAGGAGTCGCAAAGCGCACGTAAAAAACATCCAACCTCTAACATCCACCCATAACTCACTAATTGAGCCACCAAAACAACAACACAAACCTCTACTAAACATAAAACAACAATGAGTAAATTTTCTAAAATCAAGGATAAATTAGATGGATATGCTTTAGAGGTATGGCTATTTGTGAAGAGTTTTACCTTTTGGAAAAATTTTCTGGGCATCATCGCCATGTTCGCTATTTTTCTTCTGCTGACCTCCTGGTGGATGCGTTGCTATACCAATCACGGAGAATCGCTACAGGTACACGATTATATCGGAATGGACCTGGACGATGCCATGAAAAAAGCCAAAGATCGCAGCTTCTCCATTGTCGTCAATGATTCGCTTTATGTCCCAGGCAAGGCACCCAATATGGTGATTAGTCAAGATCCGAACCCGCTGTCCAGAGTAAAAGAAAAACGAAAAATATACCTGACCGTCACCAAAAAGGACGCCGAGTTAATGACACTGCCCAATCTTTATGGTGGCAGTGATGACTATATTTCTTTTCAAAGAAAGCTAAAGCGAATTGGCGTTAATTCCCGAATAGTAGGCCGCCGCTTCAACAGTAAGCTGGAAGAAAACACCATTCTGGAAGTGATCTTTAAAGGCGATACCATTACCGAAGAACTGGACGCCCGTTATAAAGTTCCCAAAGGAAGTACCGTCGAATTTGTGGTGACCGAACGAGGTGGCGGTAAAGTACCCATTCCTAACTTGATTTGTCAAAAATACGATGGCGCCCGTTTTATTGTTGGTAACTTCAACCTCAATGTAGGCTCCATCATCGAAGACGCTACCGTTACCAATACAACAACTGCTTACATCTGGAAACAGGTGCCTAGATATCGCAGAGGCGAAAAACTGCGCATTGGTGAACAAATAGATCTATACCTGACGCAGCGAAAACCCGATAATTGTGATCCTAATGAGGAGGATCATATTGAAGACGACCCTCAGGGCGATCCCGAAGAAGTGATTGATACGGACGGAGAAGAGGAAGAGGATGAGGAATTTTGAATGGGTGAATGGGTGAATGGGTGGCTGGTTGAATTTTGAATAGTCCTCTAACGCGTAATACGTGGTCGAGGATTATTCAAAATTCAAAACACAATCATTCAAAATTAGAAATGCAACCGACACTACCTTTATTAACACCCCGAACAGAAGCAACAATTGAAGCTTATTTGCGTTTTTTCAACTGGAGTAAAGGCAAAGTCTGAAGAAGGAAGACCGAAACCGAAGTTTACTCGATCGTGGCCTCCGCAATTAGTAGGCTCACGTTAGTGGGAAAACTTCGGTCTTCCGTCCCCGAATTTCGGGGCAGGCTTTCGGACTGCGGTCTTCTCAAAACATACAATCACCCGGTTTTACACAACTCATACGACTAATGCGCATTATAATTACATTTCTATTCTTACTGATCGGTTTTTCAGCCTTAGATGCACAGATAACTATTGTGCCACTGGAGTCTAATCCAGTATTAGAAAAGCAGGCTGCAGATACAGAAGCCGACAGAGTTCAACGCTTTGATCGATTTTATGGTTCTGAACAAAACAATTCCAATTCTCGGGAGCTGGACTGCGATAATGAAGATGGCGTCTTTTTTTCCGGTGAAACCATTTATCTCGTGGCTGGTGATTCAGTGGAACTTTGTTATGTCATTTACGATATTGATACGCTTTATGATAACAGTGTTGATCTAAGTTCAGGGACATCCGTTTTGGCAGATTCTTCCTGCGTCGTTTATTATTCAGATTCCGGAGTGGAATTAAATATTACAGACACTATTCGGATTAGTAAATGCGATACCCTGGGTTGCCTTGAATTTGTATATCCGGTGGTGGTGAAACGTGCAGATGAGAACTACATCATACCCCCTATACAATTGGACCAGGAAGAAGAAATGGAATTGTGTGTACCTACATTCACCTTGCCGGGTGAGATTTATGGCACCAGTTTTATTGATTGTAGCAATACTCCTATGTTGGGAGACGTATTCAACGTGAATTTTCAGGATTCCTGTTTTGTTTATGTCGCTAGTCGTTTTGCAGAGCCCGATGAAATATGCTTTGAAGTTTGTGACGAGTATTGCATCTGTGACACCTACACCTATACGTTTACAACAGCAGTTGACGCCATCGACTATCCTTTCATAGATGATTTTTCCTACCAGGGACCCCATCCCAGTAAAAGAAAGTGGTTGAATGACGATGTTTTTATAAATACGACTATGGCCTATCAGCCTCCTTCTGTCGGAGTAGCTACTTTCGATGGCCTTGATGAAACAGGTTCACCGCGCGGTAGTGGCTCAGGACGTGCCGATTTTTTGACCTCCAATTATTTTAACCTCAGTGCTTCTGATACCGATTTGTGGTTGAGCTTTTGGTTGCAAAACAAAGGAATTACATATGGCTCCAATCCTGGCGATGTCTTTGAGGTAGAGTTTAGAGATAGCAATGGAGACTGGATAACTGTTTTTACAAAAGATGGATTTGATTTAAGTCTGCTGGAGCGTGATACGTTTAATTTTTACAAAATACCTTTGGATAATGGTGACGACAACTTCTTACACAGTGATTTTCAATTCAGATTTGTAAACACAGCCGGACTAAGTAGTATGAATGATAGCTGGCATCTTGACTATGTAAGACTTGATCAAACGGAACCAGATTCTACGTTCGATGATTTGGCCTTTGGGCGTTTGCCTTCTGATATTTTAGGAAGATACTCCAGCATGCCCTGGTGGCAGTTTGAAGGTTTTATTATGGACGAGTTAGATGAAACATCGGATTATAGCTTTTACAATCACTTTAATACCGTGCAGCAGAGTCAGGACTCAGATGTATTTCACAGAGGTATTGTATCAGGAATTGTGACTGGCCTTGCAGTAGGAGAAGAATATACAGTGTATGATCCAATTGCAAATATTGCACCCGGACAATACCTGGAAGGTGAGCGGGTCATTCCTTCTATGTCTTTATCTCAATTGGCAAATGATTTGGAGTCAGCTTACGCTGGAACGAATGAGGTGGTCGTAGTTGAGCGAAAGTATACCTCTCCCAATTCCGCCCAGGCAGGAATTGAAGAGGTGTTAAGAAATGACACCGTTGTCCTAAATACCGTTTTTGATAATTACTTCGCCTATGATGATGGCTCTGCAGAGGCTGCCGTTCGACTTACTATTGGCCACGAGGTAGCGGTTGGCTTTACAAGCAATGTAGATGATACGCTACGAGCGGTACAATTTAATTTTCCACGACTGGGTCCGCAAAGCCCAAATACACTATTCAATCTGAAAGTTTATATTGGTTCTTTAAGTGCTGAGGCGGAGCCTGCCTATGTACGTAATTTGATCAAGCCATTTTATGTAGATCTTGTTTTAGATTCGTTACAAGGATTTACCACCTACCGCCTAAGAAATTCTTCCGGAGAACTGACACCCTTGTTTATTCCTGCCGGTGCATTTTATGTGGCCTGGGAGCAAGCCTCCTCCAATGAGTCAAAGGTCCATATTGGGTTGGATTTCAATACGCCAGAAGCACAGCCTTATCAGTTTTACAACAATAACATAGAATGGTTTGCCATCCCAGACGAAGGTGCCCTGATGATTCGCCCGGTGATGGGAAATGTCACTCCGATTGAAACAAGGGTGAGTGAACTCAATAAGCTGACGGACTGGATGGAAATCTATCCTAATCCGGCCCAGAATCAAGTAAACTTTGAACTTAAAGAAGGCAGTGATGTTGACTATAAGGTAGAGCTGCTAACTGCTACTGGCCAATTGGTGCACAGTGATCTATTGAGCAATACCCTTGATATTTCGCACCTTTCACAAGGCATGTACTTTGTAAAGGTTACCCAAATAAAAACCAATACCGTATTGACTCAGCGTTTGGTGGTGGCAAAATAATGGCAATCGCAATTTCAAAACCGAGCACATCCTGCCCGTCGGCCTAAGGGACTTAAGTCCTGTACTCCCAAGGGAATGAAATGACCTTGCTTACGTTAACGAGCAACATTACGATTTCAAACCTGATAAACCAATAAAACAACTTCTATAAAAAATAGCTCAATAAAATCAAGATTTAAAAATGGATATTACCGTTCAGGAATTAAAACAAAAAATCGACAACAAAGCATCTTTCCTATTCTTAGACGTTCGTGAGCAACACGAATACGACGAATTTAATCTGGGAGCCCGACTCATTCCACTTGGCTCCGTCATGGAAGCTATCCCTGAGCTCATAGAGCATAAAGATAATGAAGTCATCATCCACTGTCGCTCCGGCGCCAGAAGTGGAATGGCTCAGCAACTTTTCCAGCAAGCTGGTTTCACCAACGTCCGTAACGTGACCGGAGGAGTACTTGCCTGGCAGGAGATGTAGAAGGGAAGTTGGAAATGATAAGTTATAAGCTCCCGCTGATGGTGAGCCCGCTTTCGTAGTCGAAGGAGGGCGAATGCCCCTCTCCATGAATATAGCCCTTTCAGGGAATCTCCGTTATATAGCACTTCCCTGAAAAGAGATGCATCCATGGAATAGGGCATGCCCCCTATGACTACGAAAGCGGGCTCACTATTAGCAGACGCTTCCAATTTGCTACTGCGAATTTTCGCCATGAAGTGATTTAAAGTTATTGTCCAGAAGTGAAGCTAACGGCTTGATGCTGAAGACGAAGCTCAGTTGCTCCCCCATCCCCAAATGGGAGATGCTTTTCAGCATTTAGGTAGCCATCCGCGTGCCGCCGAAGCATAGCTGAAGTATTCGGGATCAATGAGTTAGCTACAAACTTGGAGAATAACTTTAAATACACAGTGTATTAAACCACTCCAATAACAAACTTAACACACGCTTCAAACAAACTTAACACACGCTTCAAATAAACTTAACACACCCTTTATAAAAAAAATTAGCAATTTTTACCAACAACACTTATATTTGTTGCACAATTAGAAAATCGTCTATATTCTGATTCACTAAGTACTTTTTTTCGAAACGATATTTCCTCTATAAGATTGAACCTCAAGCCGCAGAATTGCGTATTGTAACTTGTTTAAGTATAAATGCCCTACTTGGAAAAGGGTGTATACTCAAATTAGAACTAATGATTGCCTCAATGGATAAATACCAGATGATTTAAGTTCTAAAAAAGCATTCGATTGTCATTCAAAAATCTTTAACTAATAAAAAAATGAGTTTAAAAAAGAAATTTTCAGACGCTAGGTGTAGAGTTACTTTTACACTGCCTAAAGAAGCGACATTGGGAGCTTCTGATGTGAAACTAGTTGGCGAGTTCAACGAGTGGAACACAAAAAATGCCATTAAAATGAAGCCGGTTAAATCCAACTTCGAGGCTATTGTTGATCTGCCTTCAGGGCGTGATTACCAATTTCGTTACCTGATCAATGGTTGTGTTTGGGAAAACGATTGGAACGCAGATAACTACGTTTCCACTCCTTTTGGTGTTGACAACTCGGTTGTTTACGTTCGTGAAACCAAAGCTGGTAGAACGGGCATTACTAAGTCAACAAAAAAAGCAACAGCGAAAAAATCACCTTCGGCTAAAAAAGCAACAACTAAAAAGGCTGTAGTTGCCAATAAAACGACTAAAGACAACCTGAAAAAAATTGAAGGTGTTGGACCAAAGATTGAAAAATTGATGAACGAGGCTGGTATCATGACCTGGAAGGATTTGTCAAAAGCCAAAGTAGCTACGCTGAAAAATATTTTAGCAGAAGCAGGCCCGCGTTTTAAAATGCACAACCCAACAACCTGGGCTAAGCAAGCTAAAATGGCTGCTGCTGGCGATTGGAACGAACTTGCTACATGGCAGGCCGAACTTAATGGTGGCAAGTAACTTTAAACAACTTCAATACCTAAAACCCTGTTTTCCGAAAGGAAACAGGGTTTTTTGCGTATAGGCCTCCTCGCTTGTTTTTTACATGATCTGCGGAATCTTTAGTCCAACAGGAGCATAGGGATACCTGCGAACCGGCTCCCGGCCCCTCAAAAAAAAGGCATTACGTTTTCGCAATATTTATTTACCTTTATGCCATGCAACAACAAACGCAATCAGTTATACCATGTAGCCGCTTTACCGATTTTGATATCGAACTCTTTAAAAGTGGAAAGCATTTTCGTTTATACGAAAAACTGGGTAGCCATACGATGGAAGTAGAAGGAGTAGCCGGGACCTACTTTGCAGTTTGGGCACCTACCGCTAAATCTGTTTCCCTCACGGGAAATTTCAACGGCTGGAATCGCGAAAGTCACCCACTTTATCCTCGTTGGGACGGTTCGGGAATTTGGGAAGGATTTGTTGCCAATATTGGCCACGGAGAAGTATATAAATACCGGGTCATAGCAGCCAACGGGCACCAACTGGATAAAGGGGACCCTTTTGCGCGCTATTGGGAACATCCGCCTGCTACCGCATCCATCGTCTGGAATCCGGATTACAAATGGAAGGACAAAGCCTGGTTGGATCGGCGTAAAAAATTGGCAGGCGTGGAACAGCCATACGCCGTTTACGAAGTACACCTGGCCTCCTGGAGAAGAAAAGAAAACGAAAATAACCGCTCGCTTTCTTATCGCGAAATGGCGGATGAGCTGGTAGACTATGTAGCAGATATGGGCTTCACCCATGTAGAGCTAATGCCAGTGATGGAACATCCTTACGATCCTTCCTGGGGTTATCAAATCACAGGATATTTTGCACCGACCACTCGTTTTGGTCCACCCGAAGAATTCAAATACCTGGTAGATGCCTTCCATCAGGCTGGTGTCGGAGTTTTGCTGGATTGGGTGCCTTCGCACTTTCCTGCGGACATGCACGGATTGGCGCTTTTTGACGGAACCTACCTTTATGATCACGCTGATCCACGTAAAGGCTTCCATCCCGATTGGAAGAGTTGTATTTTTAACTATGATAGAAACGAAGTCCGTTCTTTCCTGATTTCAAATGCTATTTTCTGGCTTGACCAATACCATATAGATGGACTCAGAGTAGATGCGGTAGCTTCGATGCTGTATCTCGATTACTCTAGAAAAGACGGCGAATGGATTCCAAATATACACGGTGGAAACGAAAACCTGGGAGCTATTTCGTTCCTCAAAGAATTCAACGAAACTGTTTATAAAGAATTTCCCGATGCGGTTACCATCGCAGAAGAATCAACTGCCTGGTCAGGTGTTTCCCGTCCTACTTTTGTAGGAGGTTTGGGCTTTGGCCAAAAATGGATGATGGGCTGGATGCACGATAATTTAGAGTACTTTAAAAAAGATCCAGTTTATCGCAGTCACCATCAGGATAGTATTACTTTTAGTTTGGTATATGCCTTTACAGAAAACTTTATGCTGCCACTCTCCCATGATGAAGTGGTGTACGGTAAAGGCTCTCTACTCTCTAAAATGCCCGGCGACGAATGGCAACGATTTGCCAACCTGCGCCTGCTCTTCGGTTTTATGTACATGCATCCGGGTACCCAGCTTATTTTTATGGGCGGCGAATTTGGACAAACTTCCGAATGGAATTTCCAGGGACAACTCGATTGGTGGCTCCTCCAATTCGATTTTCATGAAAATACCCGGCAGTGGGTCAAACGCCTCAATAACTATTATAAAGAACAAGCCGCACTTTACCAAAATGCATTTAGCAACGAAGGTTTTCAGTGGATTGACTACAACGATAAAGAAAAATCAATCATCGCCTTTCTCCGTAAAGGGAAAGATGAAAAGAAACCTATTCTGGTTATTTGCAACTTCACACCTAAGGTGCACGAAGATTATAAAGTCGGTGTTCCTTTCTCTGGCAAGTGGAAAGAAGTATTAAATAGTGACGATCCAGCATTTAGCGGCAGCGGGGTCACCAATAATACCCTCACTGCAAAAGCAAATCCCTGGCACGGCCACAAACAATCGATTCACCTTCGGGTAGCTCCATTATCGCTTTTGGTTTTTGAATTGGTGTAGAGCGTAGCCGAAGACAAGCCACCATTAAGAAAGGGAGCTAACGACCAAGTCGTTAGCTCCCTTTCTTAAAAAAATCTGTGTAATCCGTTCAATCCGTCAAATCCGTGTTCCCATCAACGTTAGCGGGAAAAACATCAACGGAAAACAGACAACTAGTAAACCGCCACCTTCTCCGTCAACAAGTGACCATCTAACTCCATCTCCACAATGTAAAGACCAGCCGGTAAGCGAGAAGTGTCGAACGATAAAGTTCCACGTACATTTGTACGAACCTCAACTACTTGTCCCTGAACATTATATAATTTTACATTAGCAGAACCACCAAAAGGCTGCGCTAATTTTACAAACAAAATATCCTGAGCAGGATTCGGGTAAACGATCAACTCATTGTCAATGTCTACTTCGTTCGTATTGACCGTCGCATTCTCATCAATTACAATGTCGAAAGTTGTCATCGAAATCCATCCACCTTCACCATCACTTACGGTAAACACAAAATCATCAGCTAACTCAGGCCCACCATTGTGTACATAAGTCAGGTTGTAGGCATCAATCGTGCTTTGGCGGAAAACGCCACCCTGTGGTAAAGGAGCCCCCTGATAATACAAATCACCATATTGAGGAGGTGTCACAATGGTGTACTCCACCTCGGCAGGCGTATTGTTAGGATCTTCGCAAAGCAGTAAATCACTAACGATCGTGTTGGTCATGCCCGGAGGAACAGCCAGCTCATTATTGTTAACCAAAACAGGAGGTGCAGCACTAGCATTGGAGCAAATTTCAAGGGCCCATTCGTCAAGTGATCCACCATTTCCATTGGCATTTAATACTTGGACTTCCATGGTCCAAAGACCTTCAGCATCTTCGCCATTGAATATTGCCAAACCGCCTGATCCTTGGGGTAAATAAGGGTTAGCCCCGACAGGAGGACAAGGAATGCTTGTTGGTGCATTGTCATCTAAGCCCAGATCAAATGTCTGTGTATTGGATCCTGGGCAAAGATTAGTAAACAACACCAACTCTGTACCAGTTGGACTAATTAAGGTTGTGCGAATATCTTTTACAAGATCGTGCGTTCCCTTTAGTTTGGTAATATTCAAATCACTAATCTGTCCACTAATCTGAATATTGATGATGGACGAAACAGTTGGTGTCCCACTACCCGGAATAGGAATTGGAACATTAGGGCTGACTGTATTGGTACAAGCTAATACTTCGGTGTGGAAAGCAGAAATTGCTGTGTATGCACCAGTACCACAGGGGTTCACCGGCCGTACTCTCCAGAAGTAAGGAGTACTTTTTTCTAATAAAACACCGGAGATGAATTCGCCCCCAGTGATATTAAAACCTTCATCAACAATACTTGTCTCACTAAAAGAAGGATTGGCAGCTAATTGAACTTCATAGTATATTGCATTAGGAGAAACATCCCAGGTTAAAGTAGGTAGTTCAATTACACCTTCCTCTCCATTGCTTGGCCCGGTTAGCTGCAGCGCAGAGAAATCAGTACTTACAATGTCCAGATTAAAAGAACGTACTAAAGTATCGGCATTTGCTGCAGTACCCATTATAGTAACTTCGTATACGTCTGTTCCTGTTACGCCAGTCATGTCGATGGTCAGTGTTTGATCTCCATCAGCAGGCATGGTTGGATTGTTGCTAAAGTTTGCAACAGCACCAGCAGGTAAACCAAACAACTCAAAAGTAAGGGGTTCGTTGTAACCAACCAATGATAAAACCGGAAGTTGTATTTCCACAGGATTTGGAAGACATACTTGTTGTAAATAAGGTCCTGCATCAAAAGAGTAACCCGCTTCAGTAGCAGGCGTTATTTCAAAATTAAAGTTCGAAATGTCAAAGAAAATATTGTCAGCCGCTTCTACTTTAATTCGAGCGGTGGTCGTAACTTGGTCAGGTACCATCACAAAACGTGAACCAACATTAGGAACACCTTCTGCTAAAGTATGCGGGTAGGTGAAACCACCATCCGTAGAGAGTTTGATGTTGACAATCTGAGAGTTGACTGGAGCTGCGTCCGTGTCGGCTACGTCCCAGGTTACTTCTACATAATCACCTACTTCCCAGGCAATCGCATTCACATTCGGATATTCAACCAGAAACGGACCTGCCAGCGCAGTAGCATGGAAATCCATTTCATCCCAAACAACACCACTGATCTCAGGGTTATTGTCTCTCACGGAACAACGGAATTTTAAATCACGGCTATAGGTTGGCAACACCTCTTGTGGAGAACTGTTATTATTAACTACTAATCCCATTCTTGGAAAAATTCTCGTAGGAGAAGGGTTTGGAGAAAAAGAACGGAAAATAGGTTCGTTATCTTGCGGACTTCCCATCGGAGTGGTAAATGGAGAAAGGTTGTATTGCTCCCAAACGTAAGTCAGGTTGTCATCGTCTTCATCGGTAGCATCAGCCGTCAATTGGAAAGGCGTGCTGATTGGAATATAAAAACCATTAGAATAAGGCAGTGACAAAGCTGGGTAGTGATTGTTGGTTGTTGTGACTTCTGCACAGTTATTACCAGGCCCGACTTTGCTAAACAAGTGAATGGCTTGCAGTGAATTGGCATGGTAGTAATCGTGAGGACCGCTATTGTTTGTTGTGTTAGGGTTTCCACAAAGTCCAACGTACGACATAATGGTGTTCCCGTCTCCAGGTTCGTAGGCCGTACCACTTGAAATATTTGTGTCATCAGGACCATTACAATAGTTCCAGGTATGCGGTGCATTGAAAGAGTGACCTATTTCATGCGCAGCAATCCGGGTAACCGTGTAGTCCCAGTCATTATTATATTGACAAGTGATAGCAGATGCTTTATTGTTAGTACAGATAGATCCCAGACTGGCCAGGCCACCCGTATCACAATTCGTATTGAACAGGTGCCCAAAATCATAACTGTTACCTCCAATAAGCCCATTGATAACTGAGGTATTCAGACTAATCATATTTCCACTATCTTGATTATTGGGAAAAGGATCTGATCCTGAATCCATAAAAATGAGCTGATCATTATTGTCTACTAAAATGACGCGGAAACCCGTTTCGATTTCAAAAATCATGTTCAAACGATTCACACCTATCACTAACTTGGCCAATGCATTTTGTACAGTACCCTGAACGGCACCCCATTCACCCGTACAGGAGATAGCTAAACGATAGACTCTTAGTTCTACATTCTCAGTAGCACCACTTCTGACGCCAGCTGAATTGTTATGGAGCATGGTACCACTTTGTTCTTCAATATCAGTGTCAATCGCTACGGGGTCGCCATGGGTACTACAAGTCAAATGCTCAGCAGGAATCGTAGTGTGATGATCTTTTACAAAATAACTGATGTAATAATCGGTTTGGTTATCTGAATAAGGATCAATATAAATCGGCCCATTACCAAGGGTGTGAATAGCTCCATGGAAGCCTTTTGGCGTCAATGAAAAGCGAAGGCGCATTCCCTTTTGCTCAATGTTATAACCAATAAAGGATTTCATCTGAGGGTATTTTGCCGCAAGGCCAGGCTGCGTTACCGGAGAAGAGGAAACCGCAAATGTAGCCAAACTTCCATCTGGCATCGGCAGGTCAAGCAATAGCGGGTTTTGGCGTGCCTGATCTGTAAACTCTGTAGGAGCTTCCCGTAAATAATCGATCATATTCGACATGTCGAGTTGAAGTGTCTGATAATTATCTGGGATAATACCTCGGTCATCCTGAACGATGCCAATAAGGTTTTCATTGGCTGAATGCCAAAAGTTTTGTCCCCCCTGAGCCATTAAATTACTCAAGCAACAGCAAAATATAAGTGCAAATAAAATACGCATTATGTTAGTTTTTTGATTAAAATTCAAATTAGTTTGCGTGGCGTGTCCCTGTTTTTTAAAACAAGTCTAGTTTCTGTAAGAACAAATATAACTTTTAAAGATGGATTTTAGAAGTGGAAACAGGTGTTTTGTCGGCTAGATTTATCTCTCAAGGCAGGTAAAATAAGGATGGGACAGGAATTTGACGAATAGAACGGATTTTACCGAACGCGCTTCAAAGACCGATAAGCACTTTTTCGCGTAGCAAAAGAGATTACTGAGCTGCGATATAGGAAACGCGGTGCTCTACAGTCAAGTGAAAATATGCATTCTAAATCAAAAGGTCTCAGCTTGGCAATCCCTCCGATTTGATAAATCAAAGGGAGTGCCCGTCTGGCAGCCGGACAGGCTTACCGATCTTTAAATCGCACGAAAAAATCCGTCCTTTCTCCGTCAAGATCCGCGAAAATCCGTGTCCCATCAAAAAAAGCGAGCCTGCGAGCTAATGCTAAAAAGCCGCCCGAATCTGAGCCCGACCAATATGCACCGGATCAGCAGTACCAGTCTGCCGCCCCTCATAAGTTATATTCAATTGGATATTGTTGGAAAGACGACGGTCCAGCACCACATTCCATAAAAAATTGCGGCCATCCTGCAAGCCTTGTAACATCGCGAATTCGATAGGAGAGCTCTTCTCTCCATTAAAACTGACACTGGCATAGGAACCACTGACACGCAAAGCAGTGGAGATAGAGCGTTTGAGCACCAGCTCCAATTGTACATCGTGAACTTTTGCCGTTTCCATGGCTGCGGGCAATTTATTGGAACTGTCCTCCAGCTTATAGCCAATCGCAACCCTGAACTTTTCGGAAGGTTGTATCGTTAGTTTTGGTTCCAGCTTATACAACTCAATGTCGTAATCCCGATTATTGAAAAACTCAGAGTCGTTAAACCGGTTGCCTAATGTGGCCTTAAATTCCCAACTCAGCTTTCGCGAGAGATTCCAGCGACTTCTGAAAAATTGCTCCTCCGTTCTCCGACTTTCAAATCCACTTACCAAAACAATCTTACTCCGATTGTCCAACATTCCCGCTTGTAATTCATAAACCTCATTTGCCCGATTAAAGTACAGGGTATTTCGAATCCGCGAGCTTATGGAAACCAAAGAAGTATCTGCCACTTCCAACTGAAACGGATTCCAGGGAACGATATCATCTGCCTGTCGTGTCCGACGGTTGATGACCAGAATCGAATGCGTTGAAAACTTACTTAATTTTTTCAAAAACTTTTTCGATTGTCGCCATTTCGGAGGAGGGGTGATGAAAATAGACTGATTGAGTTGCACATTATGTGTGCGTATAAATTCGTCGGTAAAAAGCGTGACCCGAACCGCATTTCCCTGATCCTGAAAAGCAATCTCCTGTATCTCGCTCAGTTGCACTGTACTGTCCTGATTGGCATCGGTCCATTGGTAATTACCCTGACCATTATCAACTGGGATGTATTGGTATTCGATCTTCGGTTCCTGTCCCGAACTGATCTCGTAATTGGTGGTGGTGCGAATGAGTTTATTGAAAATACTCATGCTGTGTTCCAATCGGCCAAGAAATGTTTTTTGGGGATCAAGTTGGCTTAAAAGCGTGTCGCGAATTTCCAAATTTCTATAAGTCAGGTTCCAGCGAAGATTGGAGTTTTTGGCTGGTTGCCAACGGCCGTTCAAATTAAACTCTTCTGCAAAAGTAGATTGTCCAAATTCCGTGTCCTCCGGTGCAAAATCAAAGCGCCGGGTGTAGTTGGCCCCAAAACCGAATTGGTCATTTTCATTGGACTCTACATATGCTTTGTACAAATCGTAGTAAAAACTACTGCTATTCAGCGTATCCGTATCAGGACTCATTCGACTGTTTTTTTCGCGCTCACCGTATACCCCTAAGCGAAGGCCGTTCAGCTTTTTAAAGGTTTTATACAGATCGCCTTTCGGGCGAAAAAAGGTACTGCTTTCTTTTTCGCTGTCACTGTTGAGTAAGCTGGCTTGTACGTCAGCCACGAAGCCATTTTTTTGCAGTTTACTGCGCAGTGTATGTTTGGAGCCGTTGTAAATATCTTTTCGGATAAAGGTGTTGAAGTTGTATTCCAGCGTTCCGGTTTTTAGGTAACTAAACTTTACACCAGCACCTGCTAACTGTTCTTCTGCAGCTTCAACGGTTTGTATAGTACTACTCAGAGAATTGACCAGATTCCAGTCGCGGTTAAATTCCGCATTCCGATAAGGATTAAGTGCTTTGAAATTCTTTTGGACCGTTTCATAGCTTAGATCTGTTTCCACTTTCCATTTTTTACCGAGGGCCTTGTTGTAATAAAGTGTACTTAAAGTAGCCAATCCCAGATCATCGTCTTCGTCCAGTTTTGAAAAGCGATTGGGGTCATTGTTACTCATTGCTATTTCGACCTGAGCGCCCGTATTTTTGTTGATCTTAAACTCCGTCCCCAGCGTATACATTTGCAAAAGATTGGGGGCAGCCAGTTTCTCAATAGGAGCGTAGTTGCCATTGTGTGTGCCATCCGGGCTTGGAGCCACCCATCGAAAAACACGTCCGTTGGCGGGAATGCTTGGGTCCACCACATAGTCCCCAAAAGTTCCGAAACCTACTTCCGAAAAACTGGAAGTATAGCGCGCAGAATCAGGGTTGGTGCTGTATATCAAAATAGTATCGGTCACCAATGTCGGGATGCCACCAATGTCGATGGTGTACATGGTATCCACTAATTTGTACTTCACTTGGAATTCACTAAACTCTTGCAGGGTGTCAATCCCATTGGCGAAAGCAGCGTCAATGTTATCACCCGCTTTTTGCAATTCAGATCGTTGTAGGGAATCGAGTTCAGCGGCAGCTCCCGACGTTTTACTATCCTGTTCGGAATAAAGATTGAAGTAAAGTCGAAATCGTTCGGTCTCCAACTCGGTGTTGTAGGCATAAATAGAGCGCAAATAATTTTGATCAGAATATTCAAATTCTACGATGATTCTGCTGTCTTTTGTGATGAGTCTTTTGTTGGTGAAAGTTATGTCGGAGCGGTTGTAATCAATGATGTAATCTTCTTCCACACCACGTTTCATCAGCGCACCATCGATGTACACTTTTTCGGTACCCGCCAGTACGATGATGAAGCGTTCGCCAGCGTTTCCGCGTAGTCGGTATGGTCCCTGATTCCCTTCTTCTTGTGCAATGTTATTTCTGGCAAATTTTCCTCTGGCAATGGCACCACTGATGCGGTTGGTCAACGTACTTTTTTTGAAGACATTCGATTCATTGGAAAAGGTGGCGCCCTGCAATTTTTTGAAGTAATTCATAAAATAACTATTGGGACGTTGCAGTTCATAATCACCCGCAATCAGCATCGTTTTTTTTCGCTTTAGCTGAATGAAAATTTTATCGAACTCCTGCAGTTGTTGGGTGTTGCCCTCTGGTTGTAGTGGAATATTTTGATCGGTAATGGCGGCCAGAATTTCTACATCATCACCAATATTACCGGCCATCTGCAAATTGAAGTTGGAGTTGAGTACCAGATTTTGGCTGTTGCCCACCGAAATGCCCCGCGAAAAACTACCGCTATAATCCAGCCCCTTAAAATCGCTGATGCTCCCCGTGGGCTCATAAGGACTAAAGTCAAAACCGATATAATCGCCATTGCCTGCTTGCTGAATCAGGTTGGAATCGAGATGCGTGTAGGAGCGCTCCAGATCATAAGGCAGCACCCGATATTGCAGCATAAATCGCAGCGGCAAATCGAAACCTGTTGTGTCTTTTTTTATAGTAGTTTTAAAGACATTTCTCAAGCTATCCATGGAAATGGACCATTCTAATCCATTTCCCGCTACTTTATACCAGTTTTTGTCAATGGCCTCCTGCCTGCCTTCCGGGTATATATTGACGGAGCCTTCAATCATCGGCAAGCTGTCAATGTCCTGCGTAAGTTGCTCTAAATCAATGGTTTTGGTGCGTAGATTGGAGAGCTGGCCGGGCTGCGCATAGCTGGTCAAAGTGAGGAAAGAAAACAATATGAAAGGTAAAAGTCTTTTCACTTGTATTCAAACGCAAAAATGGGGTCAGGTTGCACGTTGGGAGGGAAATAATTGGGGGATACGAAAAACGCGTGAATTACATCTCAAACTAATAGAGCTTGCTTAAAAAAGAATTATAAAAACTCCAAATAGATTTGTGCCGTCATACCTACGGCAGATAAATTTCTGGGATGGAGCCCCAAGTGAGTACTTTTTTTTTGAACAGCTCCCGCAAGCGGGAAAGTAAAGACCATAATCTTAAAGCGATAAGAAATGGTTGATTATTTTGATTGATTATCCAATTTGGGCAGAGAGGTAATTATAAAAAAAACATTATACGCGTAAGTCTGATAGCTTGTAAGGGAAAAAATAAAATAATCACATACTTAATTTAACATTAATACAACGAAAACGAGAATAAAATGTAAAATAGTTGTTTTGTAAAAAAAACATCTTATATGTTACAACATTGACTTCACAAAAAGATGAAACACCATGTTAAACTAAAACTGTCTTTCGTTTCATCTCTAGTTTTAAGAATTTTTATTTTTGCGCGTGTTTGTAGGACAAACGGGATAAGCTCCGGGCTTAGGTTTTAATTTATTTTGTAATAAGTTGAAATGAAGTTTTAATGGGGTGCATTGGGGTTGAAAAATGGTTTTCATTTTTTGGGGTTTGATTTCTTTGTTTACAAGGAGGGGCTTGCTATGATTGGATTTTCTATATCACGATGAAAAATGTCTTTTTTATAACTATTCAGAATTTTATTTAATCACCTAAAAAGTAAATAAGTATGAAAAATTTTTACTTAAAACCTACTTTGGAATTATTGATTCCTTTATGCTTAGTCTTATTCAGTACTAATGGTTTTACTCAAGTTGAAAAACAGAATAATGATGATACTGATGTTAGTTCTTCTGGTTTTGTTTTTCCTTGTAATTGCGATCAGTTCGAGTATTCTTTTTTTGAGAATATTTATGGTACAACTCCTCTTGTCACGTTTTACAAAGTTGATGCCGGAGAAATGATTAACGTCCAAAGCTATATAGCTGATGTAGATAAAAGGAAATGTCTTTTTCCATATGAAGAAGATAACCCCTCTTCTTTTTTTGGGGAAGGACCATATCGATTTAGGTTTGAAATTTCGAATCCTCTAAAGGCTATTTTTGTTTATGAAGGTAATGAAGAGGCTGTAGTAGACGTTACGTTCGAAAACGAGGATATCGTCAACGGATTTGCCAAATTAGATTTAATTTTAAAAATTAACTCTAATTGGGATCTTACTCTAATACATTACAATATATTGTTTGAAGACTTAGGAATTGTTGTATCTCCTGATGTTGGTACTGTCTCAGACGGAGGATCGAGTGAAAATACAACTATAGGTTATGCTGATTCTGGGTCAGGTTGTCCAAATCAATTGAATGTAATCTCAGGAACATATGGAGTATGGCACCCAACAGAATTAGCTGGAGGACCCAATTCAAATCCTTTTAAAATCACTATAGAAGTAGAGGGAAGTTTATCTGACTATTTTGCACGATTGATTCAGGAAAATTTTGCTCCTGCAATAGCGGATTTTACTATGGCAGATGTTAATGATGATTGGTTTCTGCAAACTAATCTTGAATTAGTTGCTGAAGGCCTACCTCAGTTAGTTACTTCCAACGATGTAGCAGTATATTTATTCTCAGATTTTGTTGGTGGTGGCTTTGTTGTTGATCCTGATGATTTATTTATTGACACTTATGGGTTTGACTTTAGTAAAAATAAGGAAGTAAAAGAAGCGTTCTTAAACTCAAATTCCCAATGGATTGGATATCATATAGTTCAAAACTATACCTGTGGTACTAATCCTACACCTCTAAAAACACATACTTTAAGTGTTAGGTTTGGTCCTCAAGGGAATGATACGCAAGTGAAGTTGGATTAAAAGATCATTTAAAAACTAGTAATTATGAAAATTAAGTTATTATTAAGTGTGAATCTAGTTTTGTTTTTCTTTCTAGTAGGAATACCTAACTCGATCGCTCAAAGAACAAGCACAATGTCAGATTCAATAGCACAACGTTTAACGGCTCGTGAATTTGATGATTTTATTCTACCAATAATTGATACGATGTCTTTGTTGGAAGAGCCTGGATACCTCAAAACTGCTCTGGAAATTAGGCTAAATAAAAATTTATACACAAGTGACGATGCAATTTTAGCCATTCTTAATTTGTATGAAAAATATGAAACAGAGTTATCCTCAAACAAAAGCTCGCAACTAACTAGTGATTATTTTATTGAAAAGTCAAAACCACTAGGGAAGAACAAAAACTTCAAGCATAAATCTACTTATGATATAACAGAATTTGTTTTATCAAAAATATACAAGCAAGACCTACTTAAGGCTAAATTGTTAGAACTTAAAGCACGTATTTTGTTTTTAAATGGACATGAAAGACTAAATGAACAAACACAGGTGCATCAAATTTATGACAATCTACATTGGCAGATAGACGCAAAAAAAATTGAGTATTCAATTATAGTTGGGTATGCCTTGTTTAGTAAAAAAAGATTTGAAGAGGCCTCCAAATATTTTCAAGTAGGCAGTCAGTATCCTTGGTATGGACAGATATTATTTACAGAGGATTCTGCAACAATGCAGCAACGAATCAAAAACTCTTGCTTGACCGCATCAAAAGGATGGATACAAGCCAATCGGCACGATAAAGAATTAATCAAACGATTTTATATTCAGCCTGCATTTAAAAGTGAATTAGAACCCTTAATTGAATCTATTCTTTCAAAGGAACAAAAAAACTAGTTTTTCATTTATAAAAAAAAATATCATGAAATTTTATAACTACTCAATATATATCTTTCTGTTCATTTTTTCTACAACCAGCCTAAGAGCTCAAGATGTAACCATTACCGACACTGACATCATACTCGACCAAAATAATAATATTATTCCAGGTCAAATTATTTTTGACTTCGATGAAGGAACATTTGATATGCACATATATCAACTAACAGCTTTGTCTTATCCAGTTGGATCTGGTTGTGCGCCAGTATACAACGAGCAAGTCATTGATGATGATGACTTTACTATAATATTGGCTCGCTTTTCGGAGAGATTTGTGCAGGCGAATACTGCTGGTTACTGGTACAAGACCCAGGCACTCCGGATGAATGTGAAATTGAGTTTTGCGTGTATATTAATTATTGTGAAATGGTACTAATGAAAGGCAGGTGGGTAAAAGCATGCACTGCTATTTCCCCTGGGCCAGGTACAGGTACTGGACTGATTGTCAATGAAAATCAAGACGAGATACACATGGTAGAAGTGCGAGAGGAAGTTACAGATATTGATCAATCTGCACTAACGGAGGAGCCTATCATATCTAACTTTAACATCCTCAATATTTACCCCGTTCCTTTTAAAGAAGCCATTAATATTAAATTTGAGACTTCGCAAGATAAATCTATTAATATTCGATTATTCGACCTTTACGGTCGACTATTACAAAACGATTTGCAACAAATAGAGGCAGGAGTAAACATACTTACTTTAACAACACCTCAAAATTTACCAGAAGGTATTTATCTGCTTCAAATAACAGATGAAAATGGACATCAAGTATCAAAACAGATAAGCCATTTCAATTAATAACTTGTTTGATCATGTAAAATAATTAAACGTTCGGATGGGTTTACAGACATCCGAACGTTTTTGATATCCATAAAGGATGAAATCATTATACTTTTTATTAGTTTGTATTTATATGTGTCTGCCTAGCAAATCTAGTGCTGCCAATATTATTGGTGTTGAGTTTTATTATACAACAGCTTCCAGTACCGGGCAGGAGAACACTTATAATATTTACCTAAACTTATATTATAACCATATTTGTGGTCAACCAATATCCTCTTATTCAAATAGTGTTGCTCTAAACGCAAGAAGTCCAGACCCCTTTGATGTATATGGTTTTCCTGTTTTGCTTGATTCTATGACAGATTATTCAGCTCCGGAATATCCTTGTCAAACAACCCCAATTGATCTTTGTTTTCAAAAACTTAGTTATTCCGCACAAATCACATTGCCAGTAATTGACAGTAGTTATTATATTTTAAATCAATGGTGTTGTAGATATGATTCTTTAAGTAATCTTGAACCTGAAACTACACTATTAGGTATTAGTAATTATCTTGAAATAACCTCCACAGCTCAACAAGAACTCAACAATATGCCATTGGTCAATGATTCGATTCCTTCAATGATTTGTGCCAATGCTCCTTTTGAGTATACTTTTGATGCAATCGATACTGAAGGTGATCAATTGGTTTATAATTTATGTGCACCTCCAACTTATGATGCTACTTCGGTAACAGCGCCTTATCCATATCCACCTTTTCTTTCGCCTCCTTATCTATTCCCAACTTACAATATGCTTTCTCCTTTGGGTAATGACCTGCTCACTTTAGATGCCAACACGGGAGAATTATATGCTTACCCCACGACTCCCGGATCATATTTGGTAGGTATTTGTATCAACGAATACCGAAACGGAGAATTGCTTAGTACGATGACTCGTGACGTTGTTTTAACTGTAGTTGAATGTGCTCCACAAGTGCAGGCAGATATAGAGGCAGACAGTATCAACTCTAACGGAGCATATCAATGGACCATTTGTGATAATACTAACCTACAGCTCAATAACCTTAGTCAGAACCTTGATTACATCGACGATTACTCTTGGGTGATCGATGGTGAGATATATACGGATTGGAGTCCAGCAATTTCCTTCTCAGGCTCAGGAACTTTCACCGGACAACTTTTCCTTAATCCAGGACAGGCCTGTGCGGATACGGCCAATTTAATTTTCTATGTAGTGGAAAACATGGCCATCGATTTTACCAACGACTACGATACCTGCATCGCAGGGCCAGTATCTTTATTAAGTGATGTATACTATGATGGTCTAAGTAGTCTTTACTATTTATGGGACTTTGGTGATGGACAAAGTAGTCAGCTTATTCACCCTCAGCATTATTACGACAACCCAGGTACTTATACTATTAATTTAAGCGTCGAGGATGATTTCGGTTGTCGTGATACGCTCATCCAGCAAATCAATTGGCAACCCGCTCCGGCAGTTATCATAGTAGCACCGGATACATATGAAGGATGTGCTCCGCTGACTGTTCAGTTTGATAATAAATCCTGGCCAGTAGATAGTACTTATTCTATTATTTGGGATTTTGGTGATGGGCATTTGCAATATGAAATTGACGCTATGCACGAGTATTCTTTGCAAGGTGTCTACCCTGTTGGGCTATCCATCCTTTCTCCAATTGGTTGTTATGTAGACACTGTTTTTAACGACTGGATAGAAATCACTGCGCCTCCTCGTGCAGATTTTACTTACTCGCCATTAAATAGTACGACACAAAATAAGTTGCTTGCTTTTAAGGATCAATCAGAGCAGGCTACCTTTTGGGAATGGCACTTTGGTGAAACCGATATAGCGCATTATGAACAACACCCTGCATACACTTTTGCCGATACAGGCATGTATCAAATCAGCTTAATGGTCTTTGATGAATATTGGTGTAGTGACACTATTGTTAAACAAATCAAAGTAAATCCTATATTGTCTTTTTATTTTCCTAATGCTTTTACTCCTAATAATGACGGGCTTAATGATGTCTTCAAAACTACAGGAATATTTGAAGCCTTAAAATTTTGGCAACTTAGTATTTGGAACAGATATGGAGCATTAGTTTTCGAAAGTAGTAACCCTGATGAAGGATGGAATGGCCTGTTTAAGAACTATGGGGCTCCGTCACCTCAAGGAGTTTATACTTATAGGCTTCATGCGATTGATAATAAGCAGGAGAAGATAGAGTTAAAAGGGTTTTGTACTTTGGTTAGATAACTTCAAAAAAGAAATACAAAACAATAAGTTTTATAGTTTGTATGAAAAAAAACAAAATAATCACATAGATTACTCAACATTAATACAACGCAAACTAAAGATAAAATGTAAAATATTTGTTTTATAAAAAAAAATTTTACATTTACAATGCTGGACTTACAGAAAGGTGGAACACCATGCTGAACTAAAACTGTCTTTCGTTTCATCTCTAGTTTTAAGAATTTTTATTATTGCGTGTGTTTATAGGACAAACAGGATGAGCTCCGGGCTTTGGTTTTAATTTATTTTGTAATAAGTTGAAATGAGGTTTTAATGGGGTGCGTTGGGGTGAGAATGATTAAGGTTTTCCTCGAATACAGAAAGGAATACAAATGGGATAAAAATTACACCTAAACAGAAGCCTGACTTTTGCATATAAGAGATAATGAATTTCAAATATAGCAACGTGTTTTCAATAAGGCTATAGTTTTTACAAGAAAATATTTTTCAATCACAAAACCTTTCATCATGAAAAAAATTATTACAAGAGTGTTACCTGCAATTATTCTGATATTTTTATTACAACATAATGCTACTGCCCAGAGACATAATCAAGACCTTTATCAAAGAACTTCAAATGCAGAGTTAGTATTTGAAGGTAAGATCACTAAAAAAACAAGTTTTTGGAATAGTACCCAAACCAGAGTTTTTACTGCAAATGAAATTTCTGTTTCAAAAGTATTTAAAGGTAATGTACCACAAACGATTGAGGTTATTACACAAGGAGGAGAAGTTGATGGCCTTATTCAAAGAATTGGGAACACGTTGGCTATGCCCTTAGAGGGAGAAGGAATTTTCTTTTGTAAACATTTTAATAGTTCATCTAATCCCGAAGATAGATTCTTAATGTTAAACGGTCGATCAGGTCTTATTTATTACGAAACCAGAATCGGGGATTTTCAAGCTTTCGATGAATTAAGTGGGTATAAAAACCTGCAAAGGGATATATTTGACGTATTAACAAAAGCTACTAAGTCTGATCCTATAGTTTATAGTGAAAATATTTTTGAACTAAAAGCAAAGGATTGGCTAAATGATAATCTTAGTCTTTTTACTGCAACTGACACTATGATTGAGTTCAGTTTTGATAATATTCAGTTAATCGGAACTACAGAGGTTGAGTTTGACATTTTTGTGAAGTCAAATACTGAGGGGATAAAATTTGCAGCAACAGATATATTTTTATAATATAGTACAGAGGCCTTTGGTGAATCAGTAATACAAAACGAAAGAATGACGGCTAGTAAAGAAAATGTGATCGAAGATGCTGTTTATACGCTAGATCTTGTAGACCAAGAAGCTGATGTAGCGAAATTACTTATTAATTCAAATTTTCAACCCGTTGATTTCTATCCGCTTTCTCAAACGTTCGAAAAGTTTCTACATGTTTCTTTTGACATTGAAAATATTTACGAATTAGCGAATATTTCATTTGATGGTCAACTAATGGTTAATCAGAGCATGTTTTATGATGAAACAACTGGAGAATATATTGGGTTTGATCGAGTTATTGTCTCACCGCCATTTAATCCATTTGATGTAGTTGACATAATGGACTTCTATGGTGAAGATGCTGCAAACCCTCATGACATTACAGCAGGGACAGGTGAAATATTAACAATTGTAGGCTCAGGGTTTGAAGGAGACAAAGGAACAATAGAATTTTACGATGCAGATTTTAGTGGTGTGGGTACTTCAAAGGTAGAAACATCTGTATCAGATATAATAACTTGGACTGATCTTCAAATAACAGTCAGAGTGCCTTCTTCAGATGCTGACTTTTCAGGACATACCGCTGGTACTGGTCTTTTTAAGGTTGTGCTCCCTGGGGCTGTAGATTTTGCAGAAAGTGATGATGTATTGAACGTTAAGTATTCTGTAGATAATTTTCGAACAACAAGTGGAGTTTCTATACCAATCCATCTTGGGGATGGAGAAGATGGTGACGGTGATGATAATGGGCAACTTGTTTTTACTCTATCAAATTCCATGAACGATATTATGGAATCTAGGGTAATAATTGAAGAAGCATTATGTAAATGGAATGCCGAAACAAAAATAAATTGGGAATTAGCTAGTATGCCTTCGACGAATACAACAGCGGCAGACGGAGACATGGTAAATTTGATTTATGTTGGTGATGAAAGTGAGTTTATGGGTGTGAATGCAGACGCAGCCGCATATACTATCTTAAAACTTGGGACTAACGATAGAAGAATTACATGTAATGGATCTGGGTCTCAATTTCAAAATGAAGTTGATATAGTTTTTAGAGAAGGTGCAAACCTCGCAAATGCAGGTTCTGGCATAACCGGATGGCACTATACCGATTTAAGTACGCCTACTGATCCTTCTCTAACGGAAATAGATTTTTACTCTTATATACTTCATGAATTAGGACATGCACATATGCTTCGACATGTTAGAGAATCTCCAAAACTTATGAGTAAACCTTTTGGACTCGGGTTTTTAGATAGATCATTTGAACCAGAAGACAAAGCAGGAGGAAGATTTGTTTTAGCGAAAACTAAAGAGGTATATGACTTAATTCCTTGTAGTGAAGACGTACACACAACATTTGTGAACTCAATGTGGTTATGTGGAAATGGTCCCACCGCGATAGATGATATATCTCAGCAAGAATTTCCTATTAAGTATTATTTAAGCAATGGACAATTAATATTTGAATTTCCAGAAAAGGGGTTTACTGGAAGTTATACATTTGAATTATATAGTATAGATGGGAAGCATATTCTAAGTAATAAGTTTGAAATTTTCGAGGAACGAGGCAAAATAGGAATAAATTTAGGTATGGTAAACCTTGGTTTTTTTGCATTTACACTTGTCAATGAGAAAACTAATGACCATCTTTCAGGCAAACTTGTTTTAACACAATAGATTGAATGAGAATAGGGAATAAATATGTCGTCTGTGTGTGTATATTGATATGTTTTATCGTTGGTTGCAAGGTTAAAGACCTCGTAACCAACGATAAAATATTATTGGAATGTCAAAGATATTTTGCCTTTATCAAGAGCGAAGTTATAGAAAATGAAGATGGATGGTACGAAATCAAAGACATGGAGAAAATATATCAGGAATATGATGTCAATAATTTCGATTTTCCATTTAACTCTTGTTTGATTGGTGAGGACAAAAATTTTCTTCGAAAGCTTTTGGGGGAGCCTCATAGAGAAGCCATCGATAAGAGGAATAATATAAACACGTTAATTTATTGTTTTTCTGAAAAATGTACTAAAGAAAGAAGCTTTGGAGGACTTGCTAGCCCAGGTTTAATCTTTTTTTTTAATGATAAAGATCAAATAAAAGATTGCTATGTTAGTCTGAATCTTGTTGGTCACTATAAAAGCTTAGATAGAGCTAACAATAGAAGAAGTAACTATAAGAGCAAGATTATAATTCCAACGCTACAGCAAGACACAATTTTTAATAGTGGTAATTAAATTACAATGTATAAAACAATACTTCGTGTTCGTGCAGGTTTTGACCTGTAAATTAGTAATAATTGAATCTGTCTTAGTTGTCTGAAAATTAAATGGCTGATAATCAACAGATTAAATTGTAAGTATAGTACTGGGTTAATAGACTTTAATTAAACAAAACTTAGTATTTTGCCTAAGCTTAAAATAATTCTAAAAGCCCGTTGTAACTATCTGATAATCAGGGTTTATTTTTTTGAAAAAATTGCACGAACTATTGTTAAAAAGACCGCTGTAAATTTTAATAATTTTACAATCATGAAAAATGTTTTTCTAATTGTTCTTGTTTTAACAAGTGTTTCGATCTATAAGGTAAATGCTCAGGTAAATTTAATCGACCCTTCCTTTGAAGCAGATTACACATACAATGTTGCAACAACAGATCGGTGGGTAATATGCAATGGTAGCCCAGATAAGTGGTTCGCAGATCAATTCGATTGGATGAGTAATCCGGATCCTTCAGACGGGCTTAAGTATCTGGGAATGGTTACACCTCCTTCTGTTGACTCCGATCTATATGAAAGTATTAGCAATAATCTGACTGAAACTTTACTCCAGGGAGAAGCCTATTATTTTGACTTTGATCTAACGTATATATTTGATCCACCTTCTCTCTGGAATGATTATGGGAAAGTAGATATTTACCTAGGAAACGGTGCTTGTGATTTATCTCAAAAAATAGCCAGCTGTATTGCCCAAGATACCATTTGGGAGACTCGACGAATTCAGTTTACTCCTGACGCGAACTATACATCTCTAACACTCAGGACAGAATCTGTGGACTCTATGACATCTAATTATGTTTTAATTGACAACTTCTCTTCTATCTTTTATAGTGATGATCTTTCAACATCTCATGACTTGCAATCCTCTCATATTCAAGTTTCTTCAATAATAGGAACAAAGCGGTTCAGTATTAATCTGGCAAGTCTTGATGCTGATCGCTTTAGTTTTTGCATCCACTCGTGTAATGGCAGGGTCTTATGGGAAGATATTCATTTGGATTTAGGATTAAATATTTTTGGAATGGATAATGTACCTTCTGGTATCTACTTTGTTGTGATTAAAGACTCGTTGACTGGAACTAATGGTGTTCATGCTATAAGTAGTATGTAGTTTTCGCTAATGTTTACTAAACTTTAAAAGTCTACGGTAACTACACAAGTAGGATATACCCGAGGACAACTAAGCTCATTGAAAATAACAAACATGTACAGTCATGTGTTTATGTTGTTGTAGTTCTGTATAAGGATTTGCAATCTGGAGAAATTAGATTTGCATATAGTGATGTTCCTGTTTTTAAATGATCCTGATTCACCCATAGGAGTTATTTAAATATGGCTAACCCTAAAAAATGTTTTTAAGAGGAGGAGTAGATTATCTACCCCTAAAAAAAGAAATACAAAAGCCCGAGACCGAACTTTTGTATTCTTTTATGCTGCAAAACATACCTCAGAGAAAAACTGACTCCTGACCCCAGGCTTCTGTCTCCTCAAATAACCCTAAAAAGAAACCGTCTTAGACTTCTCATCGCTACCATCCGTATTCGTCACCTTCAATCGAATATTATGCGAGCCAGTCGTCAAATCAATTCTTGCATTTACCTTTCGGGTTGCAGGGTCATAAGTGAAATTGCGCACCCTTTTGTTATTCAAATAAACGCTAATTTGACTCTTGCTGCTTACATTTTCTAAAGTCGCCTTTAACGTAGACCTTGCTTTGGTTGGATCAAAAGGATCAACTGCTGGTTGGCTCACCGAAAAGGTGCTAATCTTAGCTGGCTTCTTTTGAGCAACACTATAAGAAACCTTGACCTGATCACTTGCAGAGCCACTCTGATTTATAGCGGCAACACTGATCGTGTTTTTACCTGGCTTCAACTTGATATTAGCCGATAAAATACCTCGCCTATTGAACGTAAAATTAGTGATTTTTACACCGTTTACTTTGAACGTAATGGAACCTTTTTTTGGCACATTTTTGATGGTGGCCTTGACGGTGGTTCCCGCTTTTTTTAAGATACTGTTGTTCCTTGGCGAGGTTATCTTTACGGTCGGTTTTGGTGTTGGTTTTGGTGTGGTATGAGTCACCGTGACCTTGTCATTGTCAGAACCATCATGGTTGGTTACAACAATAAGAATGGTGTTTTTTCCTGACTTTAAATTCACCTTTGCTTTCACCTTTTTTGATCTCGAATCGAAGGTGAAGTGGTTGATGGATTTACCATTTACTTTTACAGAAACAGCCCCTTTGTTAGTGACATTAGTTGTATTGGCTTCCAGGTCAACGGTAGCCACTTTGCTGGTGTATTTATTTCGTGGATTACTGATCTTTACCGTTGGTGGATGCTTAGGTGCTGCTGGTTTTTTATACGTTACCGAAACCTGATCACTATCTGTGCCATCACTGTTAGAACCGGTCACCAGAATCGTATTTTTACCAAGCTTTAACGGGATACTTGCGGTCACCTTTTTTGACCTCGAATTATACGTGAAAGAGCTGGCTGATTTACCATTCACTTTTACGGTAATATCGTTCTTGCTGTTGACATTTTTAACCGTAGCTTCCAGATTGACGGTTGCTTTACTTGCTGTACTATTATTGCTTGGCTTCCGGATATCAACTACTGGAGGCGTCTTAGGTTGTTCGATCACTTTATAATTGATGGTTACCTGATCATTGGCTGTACCATAATTATTGGAACCAGTAATTTTAATCGTATTATTTCCTTTTCGTAAAGTAACGGTGGTACTTAATTCACCGCGACTACTGTTGTAGCTAAAGTTGCTGTAGTTAGATCCATTCAACAAAAAACGGATGTCGCTTTTGCTGTTCACATGTTCCAGATCTGCCTTGATGGTCGCGGTGCTTTTTGAGGTCGTTGTACTGCTGCGATTTGGTGTAGTGATGTTGACAGTTGGCTGATCACCAGAAGTATCACCTGAGCAACCAGTTAGTTCAGCCTGGTCCTCGTCATAGCCCGCTGAGTTGCTTGCTTTGATACGAACGTCGTGGTCGCCCAGCGATACCGTAACGAAACTACTCAGTTTTTTTGAGGCAAAATTATAAGTGAAATCATAGAAGCGTTTTCCGTCGAGGTAATACTCAATATCGTTTTTGCTTGCTATGTTTTTAATGACAGCTTTTACGCTGATTCTACAATGGCCAGGATGGTATGGATCGGTAGTTGGTTGCCCAATTTGGTTGATGTCAACTGTTGGGAGATCTACTGTTGGTTCGCTATTGTCGTTGTAGAAAATAACCGTTTGATCACTGTCTTTTCCATTGTCGTTTCTACCAGAAATTTCAACAGTGTTTTTGCCATTTTGAAGGTTAGCTGTAGCGCTAAAATTGCGGCCGTTGTAACTAAAATTACGGATCGTTTTGCCATTTAATTTATAGGTGACATATAGCTTATCAGCCACATTGTCGAGGTCAGCTTTGATGGTCACGCGATCGTTGTCCGTGTTGTGCGGATTGTTATAAGGTCGGGTAATGGTTACCTTTGGAGGGTTTACTTCCTGTGGTCGGTCTTCTCTCAGGACAACACGCGCTTCATCCTGATCGCTGCCGGCGCTATTGCTTACCCGGATTGTCAGGTTGTTGTTTCCTCGTCTCAAACGAACATCGGCAGTTACCCGGTCATGGCGACTATCAAAGTTGAAGTTAGAAATATTGTTGCCATCCATAGTCAGGCGAATGTCTCTTTTGTCGCGCACATTCAACACGGTAGCTTCCACCCGGTATCGGTCATTATAAACCGTTTCAGTTGGAGCACCAGGGTTCGTAAAGTTTGTTCTTGGCTGGCGCTCATTGTTTACAACTGGTGGGTCGTTTATAATCGGATCATCTGGTATTTCCAGAAAAATAATGACGGTTTCTTCATCACGACCAGCTTCGTTGGTGGCGCGAATAAAAACTTCGTTTTTACCAGGGCGTAGGTTGAGGTTATGCGCTAAATTTCCTTTACGGAAATCAAAACCAATTCGTTGTCCATTGACCGTGTAATCTACGTCCATGGCACTGTTGATGTTCTTAATTGTTGCTCGTACTAAAGTAAGCGGATTGCGGGTGGTGTACGGACTGTATTCCGGGTTTCGAACTTCAATAACCGGCGGTTTGAGTTCATCTGTGTGTGGATCAAGTATCCAGCGTAAGTGTAAATTGGTGTAGTGGTGCCAGTCGTTTTTTTCTGTGGCCACATTAGCGTTATCCCAAAGCTGGCCGTCCAGATCATCGTTTTTGCTAAAGGTTAGTTTATGACCAAGACCAATAGAGAACCGTGGCGTGAGTTGGTAACCCAATTCCAATCCAACTGCTGGCATGAAATCAACATTACCGGCGTCACCAAAACCCTGAGCTTTGGTTTCGAAAGAACCGTCTGTGTTGGCTCGCAAAGTAGACTTTATGCTTTGTCGGTTGGAAGAAGCATTTATGTTGAAAGCATCGTAATCGTAGATGTTCCCGTTGGCATCTTCTTGATCCGTCAAGGTGCCATACCAGTCTACTCCAATGCCACCATATAGTGCCAGAATGATGTTGGTTCGTTCTCTGAGCTGATTAAAACTCAGAACACCTTCCAGCGCCAGTTCTGCATGATGTGTTTTATGATTTTGATAGACGTATCCGGGGCCACCATTTGATTCCAAATAACGAGACAAGGCGGCGTTATTCAGAATGCCGGTTGAAGGCTTGTGGTCCAATCCATAACTTTGGTCATAGAGTGCCCGACCTCTCAGGTCAAAGGCCAAAGGCGCTCCGGGTTGGTAATAAAGGTTTTTAGCCAAAGTAACCCCTACTCCCCAGCCATCAAGGGTGGCTTTGACGTCACTGGATTGGTAGGCCAGGCCTCCATTTATCCCCAGCGTCCAATAGCCAGGTGTACGTACAAAAGTAGATTCTTGCGCTGTTCCTGTTTGCCAAAGACTAAAGAGGACAAGCAATACGGTGGTAATTTTAGTTATTTGCTTCATAATAATGAGATTTAGATGCTTAAAAAAGCCGATTTAGATGCACTTTTCATGAAAATTAATAGAAGGAATCCTTTTAAACAATTTCAATGTATACGAATTCCCGCTTTTTTAGTTAGACTAAACAAAAAGCCTAAAATTCGAGAGCTATATCCAATCAACTCGTGTAAGCAGCTTCAATTGTTAAGACCCCAAACGGATAAAAAATAAAAAAGAGGTCATTGAAACCTTAATCTGATTAAAAAGTATATAGAGTAAAAATCTGATTGTCAGTGGTTTAGACATTGTAATTCTAGAAAGCGCTAAAGTAGCTATATTTCGTATTTATTTTTTAATAAATTGTTAATATCTTATGGGTGGATTGATATCTTTAACAGAATATTAATATGTTTGAAAGGATATTGAAAGACAATTTCCAGGAATATCATCTAGAGAAGCTATTCTTATCCCTAAATGTTATTTAGCTTACTTTAAAATGTGTATTTTTGTATGCCTAAAGTCTGAGGCCTTTAGATCCCTTCCCAAAACCCTTGATTTTTAACGTTTAACTACTTTATTTATCCCGAGTAGCTAAACGTTCAGGCTGTTTCTGATAGGCAGACCTAACTTTTTAGACCATGAACAAAAAAATACTCACAAAATGTGTAAAAGATTCCTTTACCTGATATTCTTTTTTGCCTTGCCGCATCTTAGTAATGCCCAAATTACGCGTACCATAGATGGCACTGGCAATAACTTTTCTAACCCAACCTGGGGGTCAGCTGGAGAGCAAATGACCCGGATCTGCTCGATTAACTACGAAGATGGCATTGAAACTCCCGGTGGAGTAAATAGGCCCAACCCGCGGATCATAAGCAATTTGCTTTTTGCACAAGACACCCTATTTCATGATCCGCTCAGTCTGAGTGATTTTGTTTGGGCATTTGGTCAGTTTATTGACCACGATATTGTTTCGGTCTCTGGTGATGCTACAGAATCTGTAGGTATTCCGGTTAACTTTCCAGACGAACATTTTAACCCCGGAGGAGCATACCCAAATGTAGAAATCCACATGACCCGTACATTGGAGGCTCCAGGTACAGGTACCAGCGTTAGTAACCCACGAGAACATCTTAACAATATCACCGGATGGATTGATGGTTCTGCCGTTTATGGTTCGGATACAGGCCGGGCGGCTTATCTAAGAGCTTTCGTTGATGGAAAATTGAAAACTTCGGTAGGTGACCTGCTACCTTATAATACAACCAATAATGAACAAGGAGCACCAGTTGATGCTAATGCTCCTTTTATGGATAATGAAAATCCCTTCAATTCAACTTTATTTGTTGCAGGAGATAGCAGAGCCAACGAACAACCACTACTGGCTTGTTTTCACACCCTGTTTGTCAGAGAGCACAACCGACTTTGTGAGGAATATAAATTAGAAAACCCGACATGGAACGACGAGCAACTTTATCAAAAAGCACGGCGGGTAGTAGGGGCTTTGATTCAGTCGGTTGTTTACGAACAATGGTTGCCAACCATGGGCGTTATCCTGCCATCGTATACCGGATATGATCAAACGATTGATGCGAATATCTCAAATGAATTTTCAGCGGCAGCCTTCCGTATGGGGCATACTTTGTTGAACAGTAACATAAGAAGAATTGATTCGGACGGAGAAGATATTACACCTCCTCTGACATTGGCGCAAGCCTTTTTTAATCCCTTTGACGTTGCTACTGTTGGTATGGATCCGTTTTTCAGAGGAATGGCTGCTCAGATAGAACAAGATTTAGATGGCAAAGTGGTAGGTGATGTGCGTAACTTTTTGTTCGGACCTCCTGGTAATGGTGGACTGGATTTGGCGGCTATCAACATCAATCGGGGTAGAGAAAGAGGCTTGCCGGATTTCAATACCATGCGAATGGATTCTGGCTTGCCAGCTTATAGTACGTTTGATCAAATTAATCCTGATCCAACTGTTTACACGGTTTTAGAAAATTTATACACTGATGTAAATGATATAGATCCGTGGGTAGGATTGTTGGTGGAAAGCCACATGCCTGATGCACTTTTCGGAGAAACGATTATGCACATCATGATGGATCAGTTTGGAGCGCTACGAGATGGTGATCGTTTTTATTACGAAGCTGATCCAGTATTGACACAGGCAGAAAAGGATTCAATTAAAAATACAGTATTGAGTGATATCATCATGAGAAATACTGGAGTGGATATCATGCAGCACAATGTTTTTAAAGCAATGCCTTTTGATTCTGTTTGTATGGCTTCTTCATCTTTGGCTGATCTTAGTGGAGGTATTCAAACTCAAGAAAATACAACAGTTGCTGATGTAGCAATAGAAGTGACTGATGCAAATGGTGCGGTTCAATTTATGGACATGACGACTACACTTGGTGATTTCTTAATCGAAGACCTCACCACTTGTGAATACTATACCATCACTCCCGAAAAAGATGTAAATGCCGCTAATGGTGTTACAACTTACGATCTGGTCAACATTATACAACACGCACTCGATTTGGAATACCTGGACTCCCCATACAAGATCATTGCAGCGGATGCCAACGCAGATGGAGATATTACAACCTTCGATGTGGTTTTGCTTCGTAAGTTGATTTTGTTTATTGATACAGCCGTACCTGGCAATACCGCATGGCGGTTTGTAGATGCTGAATATGTATTTGATGATCCAACCAATCCACTTGCAGAAGACTTCCCGGAGTATAGAGAAGTACCCATGCTTTCTGAAGATATGGCACTTGATTTCGTGGCAATAAAAATTGGCGACATCAACAACTCAGCTGATGGCAGTCTGTTTAATGCTGAGGCAGATGATCGTACAGATGAAACACTATTGTTTGAATTGACCGATCAGGAATTGAACGAAGGTGAAACAGTAGTGGTACCCTTTTATGCCAATAATATTATGGATGTAGCAGGTTTTCAGTTTACGCTCAACTACGATACCGAACACTTAATCCTTGCTTCAATAGAGCAGGTGGCTTTGCCGGCTTTGAGCCAAAATAACTTTGGGGTCTTGGTGGAAGATGGTGCCATCACCAGTAGCTGGAATGGTGAATCGAATGGTTTAAAAGAGAACGATGTTTTATTCAACCTACACTTTGAAGTGAATAAATCTGGAAAGTTGAGTGAACAACTTAGCTTGAATTCGCGTTTTACTTTAGCAGAAGCATATACTACCAGTGATCTTGCAATAATGGAGGTAGCCTTGCGTTTTAAAGATGCAGCGGGGACTGAGTTAACACCTGCCGGGTTCGAATTGTATCAAAACAAACCAAACCCCTTCAAAGGAAGCACCAGTATTGGCTTTAGCCTTTCGGAAAATAGTGACGTGACCTTAAAAGTATTTGATGTGACCGGACGTCTGATGATCACCAGTCAAAACAATTATGCTGAAGGTTATCACGAAATAGAAATAAATGAATCCGTTTTAACTAATGCAGGTTCTGTATTCTACTACCAAATAGAAACTGCATTCGGAACGGCGATAAAGAAAATGATTTTAGTTCGCTAAAATTGTTAGTAATAGATCAAAATTGAGAGGAGCTATTCATAGCAAATTGATTGTTTCGAACTATTCCTTAATAACCACTTTGATGATCACATGAAGCGGAATCCTTTCTAGGGTTCCGCTTTTTTATATTTTACAGGACAACTTCAACAACTTCAACAACTTCAGTATGTTTTCCAAAACTAATCTCACTTATACTCAAATTTACAGCGAATATTCACATCCACAATCTTAACTATTCCCACTTCCTTCGTATTATTGCATTTGAGTTTTAAAATCAATCGCTTCGAAGGAGGCACACCTAATAGGTTATACACTCAAGTCAAAGTGCCTCTACAAACACAGACTCCGCATCAAACGAGCAAAACTTGGACTTGGACTTCGACTTCAATTTTGACTCAAAAGGGAAACTTCCCTACTTAGCCAGCCGTAGCCATTCAGGTAGTTTCGGTCTTCAACAAAATCACAATCAAAAAATAATGAGCAACCCATATCCACACCTCCTAAAACCACTAGACCTCGGCTTCACCCAACTAAAAAATCGGGTACTCATGGGCTCCATGCACACCGGTCTGGAAGAAACCAAAAATGGGTTTGAAAAAATGGCCGCTTACTTCGGCGAGCGTGCTAAAGGTGGTGTAGGATTGATCGTGACAGGAGGTATTGCTCCAAACCGAGCAGGTTGGGTCTCGCCTTTTGCTGCAAAGCTAAGTACCAAGTCAGAAGCAAAGAAGCACAAAATAATCACCAAACGAGTACACGAGGAAGGTGGGAAAATATGTATGCAAATTTTGCACACCGGACGTTATGCCTACCACCCATTCGGAGTGGCACCTTCCGGAATAAAAGCACCCATCACTCCTTTCAAACCATGGGAACTCAAAACCAGTGGCATCAAAAGCACAATTAAGGATTTTGTGAAATGCGCCGCTCTGGCCCAGGAGGCAGAATACGACGGTGTAGAAATAATGGGCTCCGAAGGTTACCTGATCAACCAGTTTATCGTTTCCAAAACAAATAAACGAACCGATGAATGGGGAGGCGCTTACGAAAACAGAATTCGATTCCCATTAGAAATTGTGCGACAAGTTCGCGAAAAAGTAGGCCCCAACTTTATCATCATCTACCGCCTGTCCATGTTAGACCTGGTCAATGATGGAAGTACCTGGGATGAGGTGGTGGAGCTGGCGCAAAAAATAGAAGCAGCCGGAGCAACCATTATCAATACAGGAATCGGATGGCACGAAGCACGTGTACCTACTATCGCTACCATGGTTCCTCGTGGTGGGTTTAGCTGGGTGACTAAAAGACTGATGGGCAAAGTAAACATCCCGTTAATCACTACCAACCGAATCAACACGCCAGAAGTCGCAGAAAATATTTTGATGGAAGGACATGCTGATATGGTTTCCATGGCTCGTCCGTTTTTAGCGGATTCAGAATTTGTCATCAAAGCAATGGAAAACAGAGCCGATGAAATCAACACCTGTATCGGTTGTAATCAGGCTTGCCTGGATCATGTTTTCTTAAGAAAAACGGCAAGTTGCCTCGTCAACCCACGAGCTTGTCATGAAACAGAATTGATCATTACCCCAACTACTAAAAAGAAAAAAATCGCCGTAGTGGGAGCAGGGCCCGCAGGTTTGTCCTACTCAACAACCGCCGCTACACGCGGACACGAGGTACACCTGTTTGACATGGCCAGCGAAATAGGTGGCCAATTCAACATGGCCAAACAAATTCCCGGAAAAGAAGAATTCTTCGAAACGCTACGCTACTTCAAAAAGCAAATCGAACTGACCGGCGTACAACTTTTCCTAAACAAAAAAGTAGATCTGGAGCAACTCAAAGCAGGTGGTTTTGATGAAGTGATTTTAGCAACAGGCGTTCTACCACGGAAACTAAGTATCCCCGGCATCGATCATCCAAAAGTGCTGACTTATGTCGAAGTATTAAAAGACAAAAAAGAAGTGGGCAAATCAGTTGCACTAATCGGAGCAGGTGGAATTGGTTTTGATGTAGCCGAATATTTATCACACCACGGCGAATCACCAAGTACTAATATCGATCTCTTTATGAAAGAGTGGGGGGTAGACCAAAGTCATGCAAACCCCGGTGCCTTAATTCCAGCTGACCCCGAACCATCGCCCCGCGAAATATTCCTGATGCAACGGTCCACCGGCAAGCTAGGCGCTAAGCTCGGCAAAACAACCGGATGGATTCACCGCAGCAGCCTCAAAGCGAAAAAGGTAAAGATGTTGTCAAACGTCAAGTATCAAAAAATTGACGATGAAGGTTTGCACATTACTGTTAGCAATGAACCCCGTATCCTGAAAGTAGATAACATTGTGGTTTGTGCAGGACAAGTTTCCCTGCGCGATATGTTTGAACCTTTGAAAGAACAAGGCGTTCAGGTTCGTTTGATTGGTGGTGCTTATGAGGCGGGTGAGTTAGATGCGAAGTTTGCGATTGATCAGGGCGCTCGTCTGGCAGCGGAGGTGTAATCCTTGTGTATTAAAGATCGGCAATCTCTCCAACTTGATCAATCAAGGGAGTGCTTACCGATCTTTAATTCGCGTCAATATTACTCTCTACAACTACTCACAATTTTCCTCAGAAGAAATAGAAGGAGCAAGTCCACCATCCCCATCATGCTGAATACCATAAGTGCAATCCTCCTCAAAATCAACACAAGGCATCGGTTGCGATGAAAATCGACAACAAACTATACCCGTTATTATTTCTGTCACCTCATCTATGTCCGAAACAACAACTTCATAAGGAAATACACCATCATCAATCACACCATCTATATGCACACCATTCCAACCAGCGTTTGGTGAATTGGGCAGACTGTTATTCCGCTCAAAAATGATATCTCCATTTTCGTTAAAAATTTTCATGGATTCAACCCTTGATATTTCCTCATCACTGAAAACATAGAATATATCATTGATGCCATCTCCATTTGGCGTAAAGGCATTGGGAATATAAACTTTACCAATCCCAATAGGCCCTGATTGAGGTGGAATTTTGCAACAGGAATTTTGAAAGGTTTCTGTTTCAGAACCATTCCCATCATCATCATCGCTTTTGCAGGATGTGATAAGTAGGATCAATAGGAGTGGTAAAGTGTAGAAAGCGAATTTGTTAATTTTCATGTTAATTATATTTTTATTGAAATGAAACTATGTACCTGCATTGTCAGCATTAGGATTTATAGGAGTAAAGGATACTCCCATGGCCCACGACCGCGGGCAATCCTATAAATCTCCAAATCCTAAAAATCCTAATGCAGACAGTTGAGGATTGCGGGTATCAACGTCTCACGAAAAAAATTCGTCCTAATCCGTTGGATCCGTCAAATCAGTGTCCCATCGTCCGCCGCCACAGGACTTTGGCCGACGGAGGCCACGTTAGAAGACCCACGTCAACGCGCCTCCCCAACCCAAAGGGATTCCCCAGCCACAAACGTCTTCTTCCACCGCCGATGCGACCACAACCAATCCTCCGGCTTCGCCAAAATAATCTCCTCCAGCTTTTGCATATAAGCGGCAGAGATTTCTCCAACCTCCCATTGAGTAGGATCATCAAACAACTTCGTCAACGTAATTTCATAATGCCCCCGCTTCACCCGATGCTGCTCAAAAAACACCACCGGATATCCAGTCCGTCGTGCATGATTATCCGCACCATGCAAAACCGCCGTATCCTGATTCAAAAACTTAAGCCAGTGCGCTTTTTTCGCATTGGAAGGACTCTGATCCATGATAAAAACATAGGCGGTCAAACGATCTTTAAAACGTTCGAATGCCTCATACGTCTCCCGCATAGGAACAACACTCACCTTTTCAAAAGAACGGGAATTCTTAATGTAATTGTTGATGCGCTTATTTTTTATCGGAGCCACAATGCCAAGGGTGTGGTGCTTGATTTGTAAGCTAATTGCCTGTGGTCCCCATTCCCAATTGCCGTAATGTGTTGCTACAATAAATATACTCTTTCCCTGATCAAATAATTCATCAGCCACTTCAGGATTTAGGAATTTGTACCGCTTTCTGCATTGCGCTTCGGTCATCGACAAACCCTTTACACCTTCCAACAAAATATCACAGAGGTTCTTATAAGCCCCTTTAATCAGAGCTTGAATTTCAGTGGCATTCTTTTCCGGGAAGGAGTTTTCCAAATTAGTTTTAATAACGGCATACCGATATTTGACCAATCGATAAAAAAGAAATTGCAGGGCATCTGAAATCAGATAGAGCAATGCGAAGGGCACTAGAGAAAACAGAAAAACGGAAAATCGAAATATAAAATAGGTGAGCCGCTGCATATAATTGAAGTTGTTTTAAAAGTATGTTCAGAACCGAAGGTAAAGGCTTGATTGTCAGGACAAAGCTCTTTTATTTTTTCGTAGCCTTAGCTACGGGAATATAAACAGCTAAAGTATCTGGCAATCAATGCTTTGCCTGCAAGGTTGAAGATACTTTTTAAACAACTTCTTTAACTTCCTTCTTTAAAACACGTTTTTCAACAAAGAAACTTTATTTTTACTCCACTCAAAATTAAGAATAATAACGAAACGATACCAACACAATGAAATCTGCTTCACAACTTATCTGTGCCTGTCTTTTATTTTTAGCTTATTCTTGTCAGAAAAACAATACAGAACATACAGTCGAAACCCTGAATCTGACAGATTATGTCGATCCATTTATTGGTACAGGAGGGCATGGGCATACTTTTCCGGGGGCTACCATGCCATTTGGAATGATGCAATTAAGTCCTGATACCAGATTGGAGGGTTGGGACGGTTGCGGCGGTTATCACTTTAGCGATTCCATCGTTTATGGTTTTTCTCACACGCATTTGAGTGGAACGGGCGTATCCGACTACGGTGATATTTTATTTATGCCGGTTTTGGAGTCGGGACTACAACTCAATAATGGCGCTGATGGAACAGATGGATATCGCTCGCCTTTTACGAAAAATAATGAAATTGCCAAACCCGGTTACTATCGGACCTTGTTGGATAAACACCAGATTGATGTTGAATTGACCGTGACTCCACGCGCAGGAATGCACAAGTATACCTTTCCCGCTGAGGCAGATAAAGGCGTTGTTATCTTAGATTTAAAACACCGGGATAAATTACTGAAAAGTGGTTTTGATAAAGTAAGTGATACTGAAATTGAAGGCTTTAGAATTTCAGAAGAATGGGCAAAAGAACAACACGTTTATTTCGTGGCACAGTTTTCAAAACCGATCACCAAAACGTCCGATGATGTCAAAGGACAAGGACCAGTATATGGCCTGCATTTTGACATTGAAAAAGAGGAACCACTTTACATTCGAATCGGAATTTCAGCAGTAAGCGTAGAAGGCGCCCGTCGAAATTTACAAGCTGAAATAACAGACTGGGATTTTGAAAAATACAAAAATGCGGCAAATGATGCCTGGGAAAAACAACTGAAAAAAATAGAGGTAAGTAGTAAATCTGGATCACAAAAAACAGTCTTTTACACCGCACTCTATCACACTATGATTGCTCCAAATTTGTATCAGGACGTAGATGGTCAATACCGGGGAATGGATTTGAAAATTCACAAAGATGACAAACATATACACCACACGGTCTTCTCCCTTTGGGATACTTATCGGGCGGCACATCCACTCTACACTTTGATTGAAAAAGAGCGAACAAATGATTTTATCAACACCTTTTTAGATAACTACGAAAAAGGGGGCATCCTTCCAATTTGGGAATTGAGCGGCAACTATACCGGATGTATGATTGGCTATCATTCCGTACCAGTTATTGCGGATGCTTATCAAAAAGGAATCCGTGGGTTTGATACTGAAAAGGCCTTAAAAGCAATGACCCACAGTGCCCGGCAGGATAAGTTGGGATTGGATAGTTACAAACAATTGGGTGGCATTCCCGCAGGGGAAGAACCCGAGTCCGTTTCCAAAACATTGGAGTACGCTTACGATGATTGGTGTATCGCTCAAATGGCAAAATCAATGGGTCAAACAGCTGTTTATCAAGAGTTTATACAAAGAGCACAGTATTACAAAAATTGCTTCGATCCTCAATCCGGATTCATGCGGGCAAAGTCTAACCAGGCATGGGTTGATCCTTTTCATCCTTCCGAAGTCAATTTCCATTTCACGGAAGCGAACTCCTGGCAATACAGTTTTTACGTACCACAGGATATAGATGGTTTGGCGAAAGCCTTAGGAGGAAAAGATGCCTTGGAGATGAAACTAGACATGCTGTTTACGGCAAGTGAAGAAACAACCGGACGCAATCAGGCTGATATTACGGGACTAATCGGACAATATGCACACGGAAACGAGCCAAGCCATCACATGGCCTATCTTTATAATTATGTCAGCAAGCCCTGGAAGGCTCAGTCATACGTTCGGCAAATCATGGACGAGTTGTATACAGATCAACCAGACGGACTTTCCGGAAACGAAGATTGCGGGCAAATGTCAGCCTGGTATGTTTTGAGCTCTATGGGTTTTTATCCGGTAACCCCGGGAAGTAATATCTACGCCATCGGGTCACCCATTTTTGAAAATGTAAACCTAAATTTTGAAAACGGAAAAACGCTAAATATTAAAGCAAAGAATGTTTCGGAAACGAATAAATACATTCATTCTGTTACGATGAATGGTAGCTATTATTCCAAAAGTTATCTCACACATGAAGATTTGGAAAAGGGGGGTGAAATTGTATTTGAAATGTCAGCTACTCCCAACAAAAAATGGGGAACGGGTGAAGGCGACGCACCTCAGTCTTCCATCAATGAAGAACTGATTATGCCCCTGCCATTTGTTGCAAAAGGGGGGCGTACCTTTAAAATAAATACGACGGTCGAGTTGAGTTCATTAGAACCTGACGTGTCGATTTACTATACCTTGGGTGACGAAACCCCAACAAGCAAATCGACTAAATATGAAAAACCAATTTCGATTTCCGAGACCACAACCATTTCATTTTTTGCATCAAAAGATGGCCTGCCTGATTCTAACGTTTTGAAAGCCGAATTTTGGAAAATACCTGCCGACCGGACGATTGACTTACAAGCAGAATATGCACCACAATATTCCGCAGGAGGGGATGAAGCACTTATTGATCTACTCCGGGGAGCGCCCGACTATCGCATCGGAACCTGGCAGGGATATGAAGGAATTGATGTAAATGCAGTGGTAGACTTAGGGAAAATCAAATCAATTAATAAACTGGCTCTTGGATGCCTGCAAGATCAGCGATCCTGGATTTTCATGCCAGAGGAAGTACATTTCTCTGTTTCAACCGACGATAAAAATTACCAATCCTTGCCCCTTATTCGCAACGATATCAAGGCAGATGAGGAAGATGCCATCATGAAAGAATTTGCCATTAATAAAAATGTAAAAGCTCGATATGTAAAGGTAAAGGCCGTTAACCGAAAGGCTGTTCCGGACTGGCATATAGGAGCTGGTGGTCAAGCATGGATATTTGTGGATGAGCTGTTTATCTCAGCGGATTAAGGACAGATTTAAATAATATCCAATCCGCATTCAGTAATTTATAAGAATTTGATTAGCTTGTGGAGCTAGTGTTGTTAGAGTTTAGCATTCGCAATTGTTCAGTGCCTCGGCATTCGTCATGAGAGTCGCTAAATTCAGGTATCTTTTTTTATTTAAACGACTTTTACTAAAGTAGGATTGATCATGCCATCAAGAAGAAAATTTATACGAGGATCTATTTTGAGCTCGTTTGCCGTGGCAATGACTGGATTAAAGTCCTGCGTTGGTATAGAAGCACAAGAAGAGAGAAATAAGAATATTCCGCTCACCAAATTCAATCCCATCGTCATCTCCACCTGGAATAACAAAACGGCTAATAAAACAGCCTGGAATATCATTCAAAAAGGAGGGAAAGCAATTGATGCTGTTGAACAAGGCGTCAAAACAGTAGAGGCAGATCCTAAAGACCGATCAGTCGGCTACGGAGGCCGACCAGATAGAGATGGCAATGTGACTTTGGATGCCTGTATCATGGATGAGGCTGGCAATGCCGGGGCGGTTTGCTTTTTGCAAAATATTAAACATCCGATCTCCGTAGCTCGAAAAGTGATGGAAAAAACCCCTCACGTTATTCTGGCAGGAGCAGGGGCACTGAAATTTGCCTTAGGCGAAGGATTCCAAAAAGAGGACTTGTTGACCGACGTATCCCGCAAAGACTGGGAAGAATGGTCAAAAAATGCTGACTATAAACCCCAAATAAATATTGAAAACCACGATACTATTGGTATGTTAGCTATGGATCAGGCAGGAAACATTTCTGGAGCCTGTACAACCAGTGGTTTAGCCTACAAAATGCAAGGAAGAGTAGGGGACTCCCCTATAATAGGTGCGGGTCTATACGTCGACAATGAGGTTGGAGGAGCCACAGCTACCGGAATGGGAGAAGCTATTTTGAAGTCAGTCGGGTCTTTTCTTGTAGTTGAATTAATGAGACAGGGTAAAAGTCCGAATGAAGCCTGTAAAGAAGCAGTGATGCGAATTATCAAAAAACAAAAATACGCAGATTTGCAAGTAGGCTACCTGGCAATCAATAAGGCAGGAGAAATGGGCTCTTTTTCGATTCAACCCGGATTTACCTACGCCACCACAAGAGAAACAAAAACCCAAATTCAGCATTCATCTTCTTATTTATAGAAGTTGTTAATTACACCGTGTACTAAGTGGAAGATACTTTTCAAAGAAATCAAAATTTGGAGATAGAACTATATTAACAGGGAAATTAGTAAATGATACTATTTCATGGCATCGGTTTTGCAGTAGCCTTGAATAGATTGTTTCTATAATATGTTGGGACTTTTCCCACAATAGTTTCCCCGAAGGCCTGCGTTTTTGACAGAAGGATTCGGAGAGGGGCCAAAAACCGCTTAAGATATGCAGATTGTTAAGATTGTTATTGCTGATGACCACCAACTTTTCGTAGCCGGATTAAAATCATTAATCACGGACACGGAAGAATATACCTTCAAGATTGTGGGAATTGCAAATGATGGAGATGAAGCCTTGATTCTATTGCGTAAAACTCAACCTGACGTTTTAATCCTTGATTTGAACATGCCTGAACGGGATGGCCTGGATATCCTTTCTACTGTTAGAGAGCAATTTCCCAAGCTAAGAATACTGGCACTTACCATGTATGATGAAGCCAAAATCGTGAAAACAGCTTTCAAAGCTGGTGTTGATGGCTATTCTCTAAAAACTTCTGGTAAAGATGAATTGATGGAAGCTATCCGCGTTATCCTTACCGGAAAAACGTTTTTTGGAGAAGGCGTTCGCCTAAATGACCCTTACGAAATGGTCAACGGTAAACGAGCCAAAAAAGAAAAAGATCCGTTTGAAGATCGATTCATCAAGAAATATAATCTAACCAAACGCGAAATTGAAATTCTACGTTTGATTACCCTCGCTCTTAGCAATAAAGAAATAGCTAAAGAACTCTTTATTAGTGACCAGACTGTGAGCGTACATCGTAAAAATATTATGAGAAAACTCGGCGTTAGCAATACCGCCGGACTCATCAAGGTCGCCTACGACAATAGCCTGATTTAGTAAAAATACTGAACGATTAGCTGATCGTTGTTTTTAAGACGAAAGACCGAAGTTTCCTTCTAACGTAAAACTATTGCGGATTTACCTTAGAGAGAAACTTCGGTCTTCCGTTTTTTTCCTTCCTCCTCAAGGCAGTTACTGCTGCTAAACACACAAAATATGCTTTAAACTACAGACGTATTGATTTAAAACTAATATAATTTTAGTTAAATTTAAGTTTTAACATCTGAGTATCGTTTTTTATTTGTTCCTCCAATCCATTAACTGCCAGTACATTAGACATTAAAAGTATCTTATTTTTATTTATTAGTTGAACATTAATATTAAAATTACCCTATAAAGGGTAGTAAAAGATTTTTTGAATCGCCTATCTTTGCTCTAGATAGTTATTCTAAATTTGGTTTTTTAACCCATTTTTATTTTAAACAACTTCTTTAAGAGAACATATCAAAAGAGAATAAAAAGGCATTTTTTAAATGTCTTTTACATCCCATGGACAGCAATAACCGATTTTACAAGCCAAAAGCTTTTGAACCATTTTCACTCCTGATTGCTTCAATAAAAACAAAAGCTTTTATTCCTAATTTTCCATTGCGGTTTAGTTATTCGTGTAGTATTAAATACCTGGCTCATAGTCAAGTGTTTTACTAGTATTTGTAACGTTTGGTTTGTCTCCTCCCTTAAAACCGGAGTAGTCATGATCGTTTGAACATTGAACAGAATATTAACAAATTATAATCTCATGAAAAAAACGAATACTCATTATTCGCACACAGCGTTGTCTTCTAAATGGTCGGAATTACCCCAAATTCTATCCGTTTTTTTCAAAGGATTCACCGTTGTTCCCTCTGTTTTATTCATTCCAATTTCATCAGTTAGTACAAGAAATTCTAAAGGCCAACTGCCTTTCTGATAACAGACTATTAATTAATTTGAACTGACATATTTATGTCGATTCAATATTACTTATATAAAAGTTGTGGAGTTGTTTACTAACTCGAAAAGAAGATTAGAGAAAGAGATTTTTAGTCAAATTGAGCCTCTTTTTGAAGCGCATAGCAGAGTTACGCCTTCAAAAAAGACCAAAGAGTTGGCTATAAAACGCATCTCGTAATCATTTTTGGAGTTTTTAAACAACTTCTTTCTAAGCCAAAATATAATCATCGCATAACCAATTGTTAACCCATGATTTAAAGAGATACCTTTATATTTTGCTTGGCTATTGTGGTTTGTTGTGCCTGCTTCATGGCACAACCTACCATCATAGATCTACAACTTTCAGTAACAAAATAAGCGTTTTTCAGTATCAGTATCATATATAAAATGGTATGATAACTGTATACATTAATATGAACTTTACGTACGATCAATTTATTTTTCAAGCGTAAAATTCCTCAGAACAGAACAGTAATTAGTTTTAAAAAGTTAGGTGTTAATATCTGAATGGGATACCTATGTATTTCATTGTTAACATCCCAAATTCCAAGGACAGATGCATAAAATTTTTACTTTCCTAGCAGTGTTAGGTTGTATGCTTTGCGCAAATTTTTCTTACGCACAGCCAACTTTCACGATCACTCCAGTAGAAGATCAGGCCAACATCATGGTCGGTGATACCGTCACCGTTCACATGAACGTGACCGATTTTAACGACATTGCGACCTACCAATTTTCAATCAACTGGACGACCAGCGAATTGACTTATGTCTCCATCCACAGCTTAGGTTTACCCAACCTAAGCCTCGGTGACTTCGGACCCAATGGTCCCGCAGGATTCATAACAACTTCATGGTCTGCTCCAGGCGCAACAGAATTCACTTCTCCGGATACGTGTATTTTTGCCGTCGATTTTATTGTGGCCAGCACAGCCGGCATTACCGGCGATATTCTAATCACCGGCAACCCAACTGCTATCGAAGTCGTTGGACTCAATGGAGGTGGTAACCTGGATGATATCACTTCAACGGTGACCTTCACCAACGGTACCGCTACGATTGCTCCTCCTTCAAATGGACCCTCCTGCAACTTTGGAGGCGAATTCGGACAGTCGCTTGACAGCGCAGATGTACAAACTGGTGATATGTTTTGTCTCACCGTTTACGCCTGTGGTTTTGACGATATCGTTAGCGCTCAATATTCCGTTAACTGGGATCCGGCCGATTTGCAATTCAACTCTACCACCAACTATAATCTACAAAATCTGGATGCTTCTGCATTCAACTTCAATAATACACAAGGCTGGATGACCTTCTCCTGGCTCGATTCGCTCGGAGCAGGAACTACCGTACCTGACCTTACTCCTTTATATGATATTTGCTTCACAGCAATCGGTGCTGGTGGTACCACTGATACCGTGTCTTTTACCAGCTTCCCTTCATCAATAGAAGTTACAGATGTCGGCTCAATGGGAGCGTCAATCCCATTTAACGCTACTCCCGGCCTGGTTAACATTACCGGAGACTTGAACAGCGCAGTCACTGTTTCCGGCTCTTGTGAAACAGGTGGAGTGAATGATGAGGTTTGTATCCAAATGACGGTCCAGAATTTTGACTCCATTGTCGGAATGCAATACTCCATGCACTGGGACCCTTCAGTTTTGGAATTCTCTTCCACTGGAAACTTAGCAAGCTTTTTTGCGTCTAGTCCATTCAATCAACTCAATGATTCTACGATGATTTTCCAATGGAATGACAATGCCTTTATTCCACGCACACTCATGGATGGGGATATACTTTATGAAATCTGTTTCAACTTGATTGGAGCAGTTGGAGAAACGGGTACTTTCACAATCGATGGCACACCCGCTGTAACAGAAGTAACTCAAATTATTGATGGATCAGATCAAATAGTACCCTTAGTTGCCCAAACTTGCAACGTAGAAATCGTCGGGGTTAGCAATGACCTGAATATTTTTGCATCTACACAGGATGCTTGCCCAGGAGATACCGTTTATGTATCCTACACCACCACTGGTTTTATCTCAGTTGCCAGTATACAATTTGATATTACTTATGATAACGCACTACTAGACTTTATCGGTAGTACCAATATAAACCCGGGCCTTCCTGGAGCACATCAGTTTATTCCACAATCAGATGGAGATTTGCGTTACAGCTGGTTCGAACCAAACACCAATGCATTGACTTTAATGGATGGTGATACGATGTACCAACTGTGCTTCGAAGTAATTGGAACAGATGGTACCAACACCGCTATCTCTTACGATTACGGAGGTATAATAGAAATTACCGACGGTTCTAATCTCATCACTGCCTACACCTTACATGATGGCGCTGTAAATATTACCAATACTGCTTGTACTGGAAATCCACAACCTGTGGCAACTGGAGATATCACAAATGTAGACTGTAATGGCAACGCCACAGGTGCAATTGACCTGACGGTTACAAACGGAACACCAAACTACACTTACGCCTGGTCAAATGGACCAACTACCGAAGATATTTCCGGTCTTGCAGCAGGAATGTACACAGTAACTGTTACAGACATGATGGGCGAAACTACAACAGAAACATTTACCATCACAGAACCAACTGTGCTCGTAGCTACCACCACTCAATCCGATGTCTCTTGCAACGGTTTGACAGACGGTGGAGCAACCGCAATCCCATCAGGTGGTGCACCAAACTATACTTATCTCTGGGATAATGGACAAACCACTGCCACGGTGACCAACCTGGGTGCCGGTCAGTCTTGCGTTACTGTTACAGACGATGCTTTATGTACAGTGGTAGTTTGTGTAACAATTGCTGAACCTTCAGTCATTACTACGACCATGTCTTCAACAGATTCTAATTGTGGCCCACCAACTGGTACTGTAAATGCAGGGACTCCTGCGGGTGGTTCCGGAGCTGGTTATACGTTCCTTTGGGATACTGGAGCAACAACTCAATCGCTTTCAGGTGTTGGCCCAGGTAACTACTGTGTTACTATTACAGATGGTGATGGCTGTACGGCCGGACCTTTCTGCGAAATAGTCGGTACCTTAAGCGGACCATCTGTCACTATCTCAGATACCGATGCAAGTTGTGCAGGTAACCCTTCCGGGATTGTCACTGCAAACCCAGCAGACGGAACCGGACCATACTCTTATCTCTGGACAGGTGGTGCTACTACTCAAAGCATTAGTGGTTTATTACCTGGTACCTATACGGTTACGGTTACAGATGATGCAACTGGTTGTACTGTTGTAGAATCTGCTGAAGTAGGTGCAGGTCCTGGAGCAGACGTTACTACCGATGAGACAGACGT
>Ga0114957_1000479_pt1 | contig 51085 bp, 44 predicted proteins | sample BantaG_FD_87175 | JGI IMG/M metagenome (GOLD analysis project Ga0114957, IMG submission 87175) | Marine algal microbial communities from Bantry Bay, Ireland - BantryBay_4 metaG | ecosystem: Host-associated > Algae > Red algae > Unclassified | place: Bantry Bay, Ireland | collected 2014-11-21 | reverse complement strand
TGCTTTTTTGATATCTTTCTCTCACAGTTTTAAGGTAATATTTGTTGAGTTTGATGGGCATCTTTTAACCTCCGTAAATTATTGTTTTCTTGAGCAAAAACAATTGTACAGAGTGTGAATAATATGACCCATCGAACTTTTTAAAACTCTATCGAAGCTTTACGTTAGTCCAGATTTAATCAATAATATTCAGCTGTTTTGAACACTTATGCGCCATCATTTGGGTGCGATTTAACTTGAGGCATATCGGCATATCGCTCCTAATCTAGAACATGGAGCCGACAATCCTCGGCAAATTTATGTAAAAAATATACTCAGCTGACTGGTTTTTATATACCTACAGGCTCTGAAAGCCTTTAGCCTAGGTTATGAAGTTGGCCTAGCTTGTGCTCTGTAATTATATCAAGATGCCTAGCGCATTACAATTTAACCAACTAATCGCCTAAGTAGAAGCAGTTTATCTGTTTTTGGGCCAAGGAGAAATAATAATGAAGAAGATTCTATTTGTAACATTGATGGCTAGTTTTTGTTTTACCATTTCATGCGCTAGTAAAAAGAAAGTGGATGAGCCCGCCGTTACAGTAGAGAAATCTGTTGATATTAAAGAGCCAGCTCCTGAAGTTACAGAAGCTAAAGCTGATGATAACCAATACACATGCCTAGTAGCTGGTGACCAAAGAATTATAACATTAAATAAAGACGGCAAAAGATGTACCGTTGACTATACAAAATCTGGAGACACGAAAGAGGTGGCTTGGGGCAAATCCACACCAAGTATTTGTACAGATACTTTTTCTAAAATTAGAACTAATATAGAAAGTGCAGGCTTTAAATGTGGAATGGAATTTGAAGAAACTAAAAAAGAAGCCAACTCTTCTGAAAGTGCAAATTTTAAAGTAATTCAGGAAGAAGTAAAATCTAACTAGTATTTAGAGAAAAATTTATATCAAAAGATAGAGGCCATTGGCCTCTTTTTTTGTTATATAAATCATAAGGTATTGATTCACCTACGAATTCAGCCATAAATGGAGCTCTACTCGCGATAGGTTTAGGTACTAATTTAATTTTCCCTTCCTCTGCGTGTAATTAAGTTAATACCGAATAGCGATTATCTATACAGTATTTTCAATTCAGTCTAATGAGTTTGATAATAATAAATAGAGATATTACATATCTATAACAATGTTGAGAAATCTGCTGCGGAGGTAGTTATTAAAGATTTATTAGTAATTTTAATTATATTTAGTTTCCAGGTGACAATGGCTCACGATGGGAGTGGTGTAGGCTCATCGAATGAAATATTAAAAAAAATTAGCCCTCCTGAATGTAAAGAATCTAAGTCTCCCATTTTTGGTGGCGAATCTATAGTTGAACTCGACATTATGACAGACCTTGGAAAGTACTTTGCATTTAATAAAAGTAGAAAAGAGAGAAAACAGAAAGTTGATCTCATTGACGCGGTAGTTTCGATTGCCGACGAAAATAATAAAAGAGATTTTATTCCGTTAGCGCTCAGTACAAGGGGTAACTCTCGGCATTTGTTTTGTGAGTACAGGCCAATTAGGCTCACATTTTTAAATCAAGATATTGAAAAAATAATAGAAGACAGCATCAAGCCTTTAAGGGGTGAAAACTCGAATCCAGAAGAAGAGGCACTTTACTTTCAAAGATATTATAAAAAGTTAAATGAATTAGCAAAGAGTGAAGAGCTTATTGGAATCTCACAAGATGATAATATGTTTGATAAGATTGGTGATGACGTAAAAATAGTTACCCATTGTGGAAAATCCAATTGGAGTCCCTTTTTCGGCAAAATCGAAAAAAATCCAAATGATAAAATACATGGCGAGCACTTAATTTATCAAATATTAGATAAGCTTGAGACGGCGACAATGAAGACACGTTTAATAAAAATAACTTATAGGTACGTCAATGGGCAGCCAATGACTACCCAGTGGGGATTCTTCAGAGAAAACCCAGGTTCAATTGTGAAAAGATGCGGGCTAACAAAGAAAAAAAATAAAAGCACAGACAAGGCTATAGAAAGCATATCAAAGTTTAACGCAAAATTTTTACATAGATTTGTGTTTTCAAAAGATTTTGAACTAAGAAGAGACCATAATGTTAAGCGACTCTACCAAGAGACAAGGGATATAACTAAAACGGTATATGTGCCTTACGATTTCGATTTAAGTGGAATTCTAGAGCCAGGTTTTATTAAAAACTTTGGCCTGTCACTCAAACAGTCGGCGTGGATATTTAAACTATCTATATTAGATTTTTCACAGAAGTCTAATCTAAATAAAGCTGCTGCAATTATTCAAATAGAAAAAGTGTTAGACGTAAATCAACCTATTAAAGAAGAGATTAAAAAATCAAGAATATCCGGTGAGTTAAAAAACAGATTTTTAGAATGGCATCAAATTTATTATAAAACACTTAATGATGTTCTAAGTAAAATTAAGTAAATGCAGTTGTTTTTAAATTAAGTTCTTCTAAAGATTAATTTTCTGGCTAATAAATTGCGATATTTTCATATCAAACTGGTAAGATTAGTTTTTTTAAAGCTTCTCAAGTGAAACATCGCGTATAAGAATGTTTGATACAGAAGCTGGTGACCAAGCTTTTGTGTTGCCGCCATGAAATGAGAATAACCATAGTTTATCTACTTCAGGCTCACTACCAGCCATCAGTTCCCACTTGTTGACCTAGGAAGGTTCGAGTTCATAAGAATGCGCTCACTACCTCTTTAGCTGGCTCTATGTCTTAGTTGTAGCCACCATTTATATAGTTTGTTTAGTTTGCTCGGGGTCTTCCCAGGTAAAATTCTCTTGAAAACTTTTTAGTACTATATCGCAGGATAATAACTTAGCTTTAACGGACTCGACGACATCTTTTGTCTCTTCTTCATGTTCTTCCTCAGGTAAAGGGTTAGCTACAAGTTCCTCATTTTCGTCTGGGCTAGAGCTAAGTGGTTCTGTGTTTTCTGTTGGAGACTCTTGGCTAGAGTTAATGGCATTGTTGTTAAGGCTTTCAAATTCTGTGCAGTTTTGGTAAAAAAAATTAGAACTGTAGTTGATAAAAATTGAAGTATAATTTTGATATTCATATATTAAATAACGGCAAGACATAATCCAAAACTATGTTTTATTCTGAGACAGTAAAAATATAAAATCAGGTACTTATCTGTAATAAGACTGTTTAATTTATTCTATTGTCTAAACCATCAACAATGGAGCTTGGGAGCACGAAAGCCTATCAAAAATATGTGAATTAAAATAGTAGTTCTTAACAAGTATCGGCGTACCTTCGAGTATTGCAATAGATTATCATCTTGCAAAGAACCTTTTTATAAATAAATATTAAATGAGTGAGGTTCTTTGCTATCCAGATAGGTATTATTTGGTTATATTTAAATGCAAATAATAAATTTATCTCTGATTGGTATTAAACTTTAACTTGCTGAATAAGCTTTTGAGAGGACAAATTGAAAAAAACAACTAATATACGAGCTAAAAGTTTAATAGAGCTTCGCGCTGCTACCTACGATGACATTCCTGCCATAATGGCCTTATCTGAAAAAGTGTATAACGGTTTTGGCTATGGCCTAAAGGAAATGATTCGTGGGCAAATCACTAACTTTAGCGATGGATGCTTTGTTATTTTAATCAGTGGCAAAGTAGTTGCTTACTCTGCGAGTATGCTTATTAAAGAAGAAGCGGCTATAAAAAAACATACCTGGAAGGAAATAACAGGTGGTGGGTATGGCGTTACTCATGATCCTAGCGGTGAGTACCTTTACGGCTATGACACCTTCGTGGATCCTGATGCGCGAGGGCAGCGACTGGGGCAAAGAATTTATAATGCCAGAAGGCGTTTAGTTAAATTTTGGAAGTTAAAAGGTATTATATTTTGTGGAAGAATTCCAAACTATAAAAAACAAGCTAAAAAGTACCCAGTTGTTGAAGATTATATTGAGGCTGTGAAAAATAAAAAAGTAAGGGACTCAACACTTGGGTTTCATTTGCGGGCCGGCTTTCAGGTTCTTGGTGCTTTTGAAAATTACTTGCCAGAGGATAGAGAGAGTAAGGGCTATGGCGTTAATTTGAAGTGGGAAAACTCAGAGTATGTTGCCATTGAATCTAAAACAAGTAAGCAGCTAAGGCCGAACTCCGTTAGAGTAGTAACAGTTCAATATAAACTTAGGGCAATTACTAGCTTTGAAGAGTTTGCTAAAATTGCTGAGTACTACGTAGATGTTGCTGGTGATTACAAGGCTGACTTCTTACTTTTTCCAGAATTATTTACTATGCAGCTTCTATCAATTCAAAATGAAGAAGTGGCGCCAGATGTAGCCATTGCCCATATGTCTCAGTACACAGAGAGAATTAGAGACCTTTTTAGAGAGTTCTCAATGAAGTATAATGTAAATATAATTGCTGGTTCTCATCCTACAAAAGTGGATGGCAATGTGCAAAATATTTCATTTGTTTGCTTAAGAGATGGGTCGGTTCATACGCAAGCAAAAATTCACCCAACACCTGATGAACGTTATTGGTGGAAAATTCAAGGTGGTGATGAGGTAAAAGTAATTGATACAGATTGTGGGCCTATAGGTGTTTTAATTTGTTATGACAGCGAATTTCCTGAGTTGTGTAGGCATTTAGTAAACCAAGGTATTTACTTTCTGTTTGTGCCTTTTTTAACAGATAATCGCCAGGCTTATTGCCGTGTAAGGTACAGTTGCCAGGCGAGGGCCATTGAAAATCAAATATATGTGGCAATGGCCGGAAATGTTGGTAACCTTCCGCGAGTAAAAAACGTTGATATTCAATATGCTCAAAGTTGCATTCTCACCCCGTGTGATTTTCCTTTCCCAAAAGATGGTATAGCCGCCGAAACTGACGCAAACGTTGAGGCTGTAGCTATTGCTGACTTAAGAACTGATACTTTACTTGAGGCCAGAGAAAATGGTGCGGTAAGAAACCTACGTGATCGTAGGCATGATCTTTACTCAGTAACCTGGCATAATAAAAAGTAAGAATAACTCTTTTATTCTTGATTTGTATTCTAGTTATAGCCGACAATAGGCTTATGAAAAAAGATATGATTTTGAAGTTTAATTTTTCAGAAGATAAAGTTATTGCTGGCAAGTATTTAGTAATGGATAAACTGGGTAAGGGCTGGGAGGGCGAAGTCTACAAAGGCAAAGAAATCTCTACAGGGATTTTATGTGCTATTAAGTTTTTCTTTCCCCATCGTAACCTGAAAAATAAAGTGGCTAACACTTACGCTAAAAAATTGTCTAATTTGTCGCAAAGTCCTGTGGCGATTAATTACTACACCCAAGAGAGTATTCAATACAAAGGGCAAGACATAACATGTTTTATATTTGAGTATGCTGAAGGTGAAATTCTATCTACATTTTTAAATCGACAAGTGGGCAAGCGAGTCGGAGTACTACAAGGGCTGCAGTTACTTCATTCGTTAGCTGGGGGTGTTGAAACTTTACATCGCTTAGGGGAGTATCATGGCGACCTGCATAGTGATAATATTGTAATTAAAAGACGGGGTTTAGGTTTTGATTTCAAATTATTAGATATGTACAACTGGGGCGACTCTAAAAGCTTAAATAAAGCAGAAGATATATGTAATTTAATACGCCTTTTTTATGATGCCATTGGTGGAAAGAAACAGTATCAAAAACACCCGCCAGAGGTTAAAGAAATTTGCTTAGGTCTTAAAAAATCATTAATCCGCAAGAAATTTAAAACTGTAAGCCATTTACGTGAATATATTGAAAATATTGAGTGGCATTCTGTGTATAGGGTATAAGTTATGGATTCTTATTTAATTAGTGAAGAGCTATTTGAGTCGCCTAAGTATGTAAATAAGAAGAGTGAGTTCTCCTATTTTTTAAACCGCTGCTTAGGTAAAAACACCCCAAATGAAGACGCTTTATTGGTGATCTGCTTAAGTGATAACTCTTATATTTTTGCAATAGCTGATGGGGCAGGAGGTTATCCAAAGGGTGAGGAAGCGGCATATATATGTTTAAACGAAATTGTTTCTGTGTTTGAAAGTGCTAAAGTAAAAAACAGCTATAGAACTGAAATTTTAGATGCCATTGAAGGTGCTAATAAAAAGATAATAGATTTAAAAACGGGAGCAAAAACAACATTGTCTGTTTTAGAGTATCAAGGTGGTTTATGCCGCAGCTATCAGGTGGGTGATTCAGTCTCCTTAATTTGTGGGCAAAAAGGAAAACTTAAATATAAGTCTACAGCACACTCTCCTGTGGGTTATGGTGTAGAGGCTGGATTTATCGGTGCGGAAGAGGCCTTGCAGCATCCTGACCTACATATAATTTCTAATTTAGTTGGTGAAGCTGAAATGAAAATTGAATTGGGGCCCGAGGTTGTAATTAGTCCTAACGATACATTGTTTTTAGCCTCAGATGGACTTTTTGATAACTTATCCGCAGAAACTGTCATTGAAATTATTAGAGCTGGTAGCATTGAGCAAGCCACTGAGGGCTTATATAAGCAAATTGAATCACAAATCTATAACAATGAAAATGCAAAACAAGATGACTTAAGCTTTATACTATTTAGGCCCAACTAAGAAGTTGTCAAATTTTAAAATAAAATAAAAAAATGAAATAGCCCTATGGCTTTTAGGCTTCAATAAGGACGTCAACGTATAAAGCATGACGCTGTCACTAGCATAGAGCATGTTGCTTTTGTGGTTTTTATCTTCCTCCAGAAGACTTGCATCTTCATCATTAACAGAGCAAAATAAACTTTAAGCGTGTTAATATATGAAAGCTTTTAACGGTGTGAGTTGAAGCTATTAACCCTTGATCGACTTTAGGGAGTTTGTGTGAGCGATTTTTATTTTTTAATATTAATATTTTCTTGTTTAATTCTTTCAGGATTTTTTTCTGGAAGTGAAACAGCACTGCTTAAATTGAATATTAGAAAGTTGACTAAAGCCCTTAAAACAAACCCCTCTATTTCTTTGCATGCAGCCAAAGAGCTAAGCGGTTCAACATCAAGGTTACTTGTTACCATCTTACTTGGTAATAATGTAGTTAATATTTTTGGAGCTGCTGCTGCTAGTAGTTTAGCGGTGGCTCACTTTGGTGAGGAAAAGGGCCTCGTTGTTGCTACCTTAGGTATGACCTTACTAGTTTTAATTTTCTCTGAGATTCTTCCGAAAACAATAGCTGCTAATAATAGTTTTGCTGTAACAAAGCTTGTTGCCTTACCACTTTATGGGCTCCATAAGGTCTTAACTCCCATTCATTGGGCGTTTGAAAAATCTATTGACCCGCTAATTAGAAAATTTCAAGCCGATGAAGATGGAGAAGAGGGGCCGACAAATTACGAAGACCTAATGATGCTGGCAAAAGAAGTCAGGCCGCAAATAAGAAAACGTGGAGTCACCCCTATCAGAGTGATCGGTGCCACAGCTAAATCTTCAGAGATAGTTTTAGAAGAAATTATGGTTAATCGGGCTGGAATTAAATCCTGCTCCATAGATAATAATATTGAACAGGCATTAAACATCCTGTTGAGTGATAGATATACAAGGCTGCCTGTTTATGACAAAGACATTGATACTATAGTGGGTATGGTCCATTTAAAAGATCTTGTCTTAAATCAAAATAATAAAGGCATTAGTGTAAGAGCTTTGGTACGACCTATTTTAAATTTCTCTGAAAGAACAAAGCTTTTTACGGCCTTAGCTAAAATGCAAACGGAAAGTCATCATATGGCACTAGTTAAAGATGAATTTGGCATCACCCAAGGGCTTGTCACACTTGAAGATATACTAGAGGAACTTGTAGGAGAAATTCGAGATGAGTTTGATCAAGTAGAATTAAAAGAAATAATTAGGCTTAGTGATAATGAGTTTTTAGTTGATTCTTCACTGTCTGTAACTGATGTAACAAAAAGAACTGGGGTTTTAATAGTTGCTGAAAAGCGAGATACTATTGGGGGCTTGGTATTTAACAAGCTTGATGGTGTTGTTAAGGTTGGCTCCAAAGTTATAGGTGAGGGCTATAGTATTGAGGTTACTAAAATATATAAACAAATGATTAAGCAAGTAAAATTAAGTAGCGAGACAAATTAAAAACTTTAATAAAGAGATCAGGCTATGTTTAAATTTATTACGAAGAGTATTTTTTCTCAAAAATTATTAAACTATTTAAAGTACAAGGTAGAGAGGTTTTTAATAAAAGGGCCCTTCTATCAACTTATGTTTATAGCTTTATTGATTGGTGTAATTTCATTTGTTTGTGGTCAGATTTTGACTTGGATAGAGCCTGTAAAAGGGGGCTTGGCTGAAAGCTCTTGGTGGGCATTTTTACATATGAGTGATCCGGGCTATTTAGGTGATAATACGGGGACCTTAAAAAGAATTTTAGCTACAATTTTAACCTTGTTGGGTTATGTTTTATTTATGGGCTCTCTTGTGGCGATCATGACTCAGTGGCTTTATAAAACAATGAAAAACCTTGAAGCGGGCTATACAGCTATAACAGCTAAGGGGCATATTTCAATTTTAGGGTACACTAACCGCACACCGATTTTAGTGAGCGAGATATTATCCTCAAAAGAGCGGTTAGGCCGGTTTTTAGCTAGAAAAAAGTTAAATAGTCCTCAGCTCGCGATTTTAAATTCAGAGGTCAGTCATGAATTAACTAATGATTTGAGCACCCATCTGAATTCAAGTGAAAAATTAAAAAAAGTTATTTTTAGAACAGGTAACCCAATGCAGGTCGATGACCTTGGAAGATTAAATGTTGAACATAGTAGTGTAATAGTAATTCCATCTTCAGTTTACCAAGGAGATGGTTTTGAAAAGTCTGATGCTAGGGCAATTAAGTCCTTACTTTCAGTTAAAAATCGTTCCGAGCAAAAATCACTATCGCAACCACTGGTTGTTGCCGAAATATTAGATGATGAAAAGCGAATGTTAGCTGAGCTTGCTTATGGTAAAAACCTCAGAGTTATCTCAAGTAGAATTTTTATCTCTCGGTTAATAGCCCAAAATATTAAGACACCAGGTCTGTCTTTTGTATTTGCTGAACTATTATCTAATAACTATGGGAATGAAATATACCTTAAAGAAATTAAGTCATTAGTTGGAAAGCCTTGGCGAGAAGTAAGGCAATCATTTTCTGGTGTTATACCAATTGGTTTGGTAACTAAAGGGCAAATAAATCTTTGTAATCTTAACCCAAAAGATGAAGTGATCGTAAGTGATGTCGACTGTATCGTTTTTATAGCTCAGTCTTTTGAGTCAATAGTAATAGATAAGTCTGAAGAACATAGTGGGTCCATAAGTAGAGATACTGTGTTTAAGGAAAATCCTAAGCAAGAGAAGCAGATATTAATATTAGGTTGGAGCCTGAAAGTACCAAGCCTTGTTCTTGAGCTGTTAGATGATGATGATGCCAACTCGAACATTGATATCATTTCTATATTTCCAGCCGCTGAAAGGGAAGTAACGTTTAAAAAGTCTGTTACTAAAGAAAAGCTAAATAAAATTCAACATATTGATGGTGACTACTCTGTGTTTAATGACTTGAACTCATTAAATTTAAATAAGTATGATCACATAATTTTTCTGGCCAATGACTGGATAGGAAGTAATATAGACGCCGATGCAAGGTCAATCTTAGGTTATTTGCAGCTAAATAATATGGAAAAAATAAACAAAGATATACCAATCTTAGTTGAACTTGCTGACCCCGAAAACGAGGGTTTATTTAGTGAAAAAAGAGGTGAAATTATTATAAGCCCTTATGTGATAAGCAGTTTATTGGCAAGTGTTGCTTTGAGGCCAGATATTAATAGTGTATTTAGTGAGCTGTTTCAGGCAAAAGGAAATGACTTTATATTTATCGACCCAACAAGCCTTAACCTTTCTGGTTCTGTTGACTTCAATCAAATAAAAATTGAAGTTTGTAACAGAAATATGATTGCCTTAGGAGTTATCAAAAAAGATCATAGTCAGGTATTTTTAAACCCTAATAAAATAGATTCATTTGATAATATTGAAAATTATAAAATTATTGCATTACAGTAGGCATTAATAGTGAATATGATATTATAACTTTATATCATTAACTGTGTCTTCGCTATCAGCTCTTAGTAGAGTTTCAAGTTCTTTGTTTGCTTGAGTTGTGTAACTAATCATTTTTTTTTCATCATGGCGAAGCTCAAATTGTTTCTTTAAAACTCCGTGATCATGATCGTGAAAATGTTTAAGTTGAGCATTGATACGCTCTCTTTTTACTCCCTTTATGAGCATAATTTCTTTTGCAATTTCTAGGCTGGTAATAAATGTTTCTCTGTGGATATTAGTTATACCAAGTTCCATTAAGTCTAGGGCATGTTGGCGGTTTCTCGCACGAGCAAAAATTGTTAGATTAGGAAAATTATCAATAACCATTTTAGCTGTCTCAACAGATTTTTTTGGGTCATCAATGGCAAGGATAAAGTACTTTGCAGTTTTAGCATGAGCTCTTACTAAAATATCATGTTTAGATGCATCTCCATAGAAAATTTTAGAACCAAATTTTCTTGCCGTATCAACTTGGGCGGCACTATGTTCTAAAATTGTGTAAGTGACTCCTTGAGATTTTAAATATCTTGATACAATTTGTCCTACTCGTCCGAAGCCAGCAACAATAACCTCAGCCTCTTCATGATCAATTTCATCATAAGGCCTTTCAGAAATATGGCTATATTTTCTAAGCCATTTTTGATTAAGGCTGAATAAAAATGGTGTTAAAATCATACTAAATGTAACGGAAGCATTAAGTATAGACTGCATTTCAGGGGAAATTAAACTTTTCCCGGCAGCGCTGGCAAATAAAACGAAGGCAAACTCTCCACCTTGCGGGAGGGTGAATGCCATATTGCGAGAAGATTCAGTTGGAAAACGAAATAGTTTTCCAAGCAGAAAAATAATCAAACCCTTGATTGCCATAAAGCCAGCACCAAGGCCTAAAATCAACCATGGTTTAGCTAGAAGTATATTAATATCTAGAGACATACCTACAGCTATAAAAAAGAGGCCTAAGAGCAAGCCTTTAAATGGTGATAGGTTAGATTCAAGCTCATGCCTGTATTCAGAGTTGGCAAGCAGCACTCCGGCCATTAGAGCACCAAGGCCCATTGACAGCCCAACAGACTCAAGGAGTAGGCCTGTCCCAATAACCACAAACAAAGACATAGCAATGAAGACTTCCTGGATCCCAGTGTCAGCGACCCATCTAAAAATTCGTGGAATAACAAAACGGCCCACTAAAATTAGCCCTACAATTGCGGCAAGAGGCTTAGCTATAGTCACCCAACTGAAGGCCTCGGCAGCATTTTTATGTACTGAAAATAAGGCCAGCGAGGCAAGCAGTGGTACAACCGCTATATCTTGAAACATTAAAATTGAAAATGAACCTTGCCCATGGGTAGTCTTCATTTGTCTGTTTTCATTTAAAATTTGCATGGCAAAGGCTGTAGAGGATAAAGCCAAGCCAAAACCAGCTATATATGAAACCTGCAACGAAAAGTCTAAGGCCCGGCCAATAGCTGTAAAAATAGAGCCAGTGACTAAAACCTGCAAAAGCCCCATTCCGAAAATATTTTTTCTGAGTTTCCATAATCTTGTTGGTGCTAGTTCTAGCCCAATTAAGAATAAGAGAAAAACAACACCTAATTCAGAGAAATGTAAGATGACTTCTGTATCTTTAATTAACCCGGTTATTCCTGGGCCTATTAAAACCCCAGCAAAAAGGTAAGCTAATATTGAGCCTAGGTTAAGCCACTTAAAAAGTGGGACTAAAATAACAGTGGCAGATGTAAATATGAGGAGTTCAATTAAGATAGGGTGCATAAGGAAAACTTTACTTCTATTTAAAGAAGAAAACCACCTTTATTCTTACCTAAAAGGGGAGGGAGTTCAAAAGGCAAATTTGTAGTTTAAACTTTACCCAGGGATTTTTACTTTTAAAAGAGGGGGTATTTGAAAAATAAAATATTGCTTTGTTTGCAAGATCACTAAAATTAGGTAAATTGTATTTATAAGAAGTTTTGCACTTCACCGATTTAAGTTGGTGGCCATAATTTTGAGGGTTATAAAATGTATTATAAAAACATAAAGATATTATTAATTACACTGATTGGTCTTTGTTTATTAAACTCTTGCTCGGAGTGTTCATCAGTAAATATTGAGGGCAGTGACACAGAGCAGAGCGACAGCCCAGATAAAGCCGGTGATTCAAGCGAAACACCACCTGCCGTAAATGAAATCGAAGAACCTATTGAGAAGTTAGAAGAGCCGAATAAAAGTGACACAGAACCGCCACCGAATGACTTTGAATCCTCAGAGCCAGAAGATTACCCACCACCAGCTCCTAATGAAGAATCAAGCTCCAATAGTGAGGATGACGATGATGAAGAAGGTGATGAAGAAATTGTATACGATGAGTAAAAATAAAAAGGTAAAAATAAAAAGGTACGGACACACTTCTGGGACTGACTGCGTCTATTAAAAATAGGTCTACCCTTATTTGATAGACGCAGTCAGTCCCAGAAGTGTGTCCGTACTTACGAGGAGTAGTCAGACAAATCAATGGCATGTTTTACTTTGCTGGAATTGGTAAATGTAGCAGTATGAAATACAGCATCACCTTTATTAACTAACGGGATTTTAGTAATCCCAATTATAATCCCACTGTTTTGGCTGGTAATTGCATGTTTATTTGTCCCAAATGGGTCAGAGATAATAGCTAAAATATCACCAACCTTAACATAATCACCAATTTTTTTCTTGAAGGAGAGGCAGCCACTATGTGGGGCTCTTTCCCAGGTGCTATCTGTAGCTATAAATGTTTTCTTTTTCGGAGGTTTGGGTAGGCTAGTTTTCACTAGGCTATCTAGCATACCAATGTTTTTCATCACAGAGATGCAGCCGTTTACACCAGACTTAATAATATTTTCTTCAAACCTTAGAGCTTCGCCACCTTCAAATAAAAGCATAGGGATTTTTTTCTTTCTTGCAGCCTCGCGCAAAGACCCATCTCGGGTGGCCGAGTGAATTATTACAGGAACGCCAAAGTCTTTAGCGAGCTTTAATGTTTCAGGGTCTTCAATACAGGCTCTCACTTGTGGCAAGTTAGATCTGTGAATCGCTCCCGTGTGCAAATCAATACCATGGGTGCATTTGCGAACAATTTCTCTCATAAAAATATGTGCTAGGTTTGATGCGAGAGATCCCTTTTTACTGCCAGGAAAACTTCTGTTTAAGTCTCTTCGGTCGGGCAAGTATCGGCTGCGGTTATTAAAGCCAAAAACATTAACAATCGGCACGGCAATGAGCGTTCCGTTGAGTTTGTTTATAAATTTTTTATTTAAGAGTCGTCTTATAATTTCAACACCATTGATTTCGTCACCGTGAATAGCCGCACTAATAAATAGTGTGGGACCAGCTTTTTTTCCGCAAATAACCTCAACAGGTATTTTTAGTTGAGTGTAGTCATATAAAGAAGCTACGCTTAAATGGAGAACTTTTCTCTCTCCGGGTTTAATTAAGTTTTTTCCGATAGTTATAGTTTTATTAGTATTCATCAGTGGTCCTGTAAAAGTCTAATTACTAGAAAGTTCGGTTGATAGTTTTTGAATTTGGGGTCGTCTTCGCTTTTGAGTTTTTACTGGGATTAGGTCTCGCATTAGGTCTAATTTACCAAAACAAAGAATTCGATCTTCAGCCAATAAAACTTTTTGATCTGTAGGGTTGGGAAAAGCTTTGCCTGCTCTGTATAAAGTTAAAATGTTGATCCCTTTATCTTTTAGATTAGTTTTACCTATTTCTAAATTTTCAAATTTAGAGCCTTCAGGTATTTGGATTTCGGTCACGCCGTAGCCTCGGCTGACAGTTAATCTTTGGCGTATATCAATCTCTGGGAAGTCCACTTGAGCTGCAATATAATCAATTATAGTGCCGGCAATATCAAGTCCTGTGCTTGATTCTATGCCTTCAAGACCAGGTGATGAGTTAACCTCAAGTATTTGTGGTCCGGTGTTACTTTCAAGCATATCAACACCTGCAACATGTAGCCCCATGATTTGTGTGGCCTTAATGGCAGCCTCTCGGTACTCCTCAGACAACTCTATATTTTCAGCCTTTCCACCTCGGTGAATGTTACTTCTAAATTCAGTGCCTTGGGCCACGCGTCGAATCGCAGCAACCACCTGGTCGCCCACAACAAAGGCGCGGATGTCTTTGCCCTTACTTTCGGCGACAAATTTTTGAATAAGCACGTTTTGTTTTTGGCTTTGTAGAAGTTCAATAATTGAAATGGCAGTATCTTTAGTTTCGGCAAGTAAAACACCAATGCCTTGCGTTCCTTCAATTAGTTTTATAATTACCGGGGCACCACCCACTCTTTCAATGGCAGGTAAGACATCTTTTTTATCTCGGACAAAAGCAGTTTTTGGTATTCCAATTTTATGCTTGCTAAGTAATTGTAAACTTTTGAGTTTATCCCTTGATACTAGAATACCGTCGGCTGAGTTGGCACAAAACACGCTCATTTGTTGAAACTGTCGAACGATGGCGGTTCCAAAGTATGTTACTGAAGCTCCAACTCTTGGTATAACTGCATCGTATTCGCTTAAGAGTTTTTGTTTGAAATAAAGTTCAGGATTTTGCTCTTCAAGGTCGATGGCAAATTTTAGTGTATCTAAAACTTTTACCTTGTGTCCTCTTTGCAGTGCAGCTTCTTTTAAGCGCGAGGTACTATAAGATTTAGGTCCACGGGAGAGAATAGCTAGTTTCATTTCAAAATCCTTGTTAATTAAGTTATTTTAATTTAGTTTTTTTTCCATAATATGAATTGTCAGCATCTATTAGGAATTTCTTTTTAACACTTTGTCTACCAAGGAGCATGCGAAAGCCCATTTCATCACGATTAGATAAAGCCAGTTCAATTTGCCATTTTTGCCCGTGGAGCTCAATATCTGTTAAAATAATTGGACGTTTAGAAACTTGGCCGTTTGAACTTCTGATACTACGATACTCAAGAACTTTGGCATGGGTCTCAATGACTTTTCGAGTATTCTTTTGTTTTGGGTGAATCTTAAATTTAACATAGTCATTGCCGTTTCGTTTATAAAACTTCATATCTACAGCGTGGAGGCTTGATGATCGGGCGCCAGTATCAATTTTAGCTTTAATTTCCTTAACACCAAGTGCAGGTAAGCTTACCCACTCGCGCCAGCCAATAAGAGGTTTTTTAAGTCGAGGGTCTGTTTTCATAGTGCTGTCCAATTCATTGTCGTATATTATACAGTTATTACTTACTGAGCAATGTTTATCAGCCAATTTATTAGATGAACATCCACATAATTGTATGAATAAAAAGAAACACAAAATTGATTTTGTTAAGTTCACACGTTACTATGGCATAGTCTGTTTAAATATTGAACAATAATAAGAGGTTTAAATGAAGTTATTAGTGTTAGGTGTTGTTGTCGGTGCATCAATTATGTGGGGGTATGCAAATAGAAGTTTATTCAGTAGCCCTAAAACTATAGAGGTGGTGAAAGAGGCACCCAATAATGTTGCTGACTTTAAAGCTGAAAATGAGACTATTGAGGATGACGCAGATGATGTTGAGGCAAAAGTTGATGAAATCAAAGAGTCTGGAGTAACTTCATCAGAGGTTTCAGAAGATTGTGATCCTAAAACAGAAAAAAGTGTTATTGATAGTCGCGTTGCCTGCCATAAACAAGATGTGAAAGCAGTGAAGTATTGGAAAAGCCTAGAAGTGGCTGAAAAAGCTGTTGTAAGTTATATTACTTCAGAACAAGCGAATGAGCTTATGAATTACACAAGTTGCGATGCCCTTGATTTAACATGGTATGAAATGCACTGTGAAGCAGATAGAGAAACCATTGAATTAGTTCACTACAAAGCATTATTTAAGCTCTTAAAAGAGTATGATTTATCTTCAACTGATGGGCGTTGGGTTAGAAAAAAACCAAATAAACGAAAAATCATTAACCCTCGTTGGGTAGAGCGTTCTCGATTAGTCTTGCGTGGGTTTAAGCTACAAGCCCCTTGGAACTCTGAGTCTCACCCAACAGAGAACGAAGTAATTATTTTACTGGAAGAAAAGCTGGATGGGAAAGTGTATATTGTTGGGCTACCAGTAACCGGTTTAGGCGATGAGGATTAAAATCCATATAAGAAATTAGTAATCTAAGCTATCAACTACCTTTTCTCTTACTTTTTCATAATCTTCAAAAAATAAATCAAGTAAGAGTTTTTCAACCTTAGATTTTTGATTATAAGGCACTGGCATACGAATATGAAACTCAATGGTGTCTTTGTCTTTGAGTTCATATAAAACTCTCGGGTCTAAAAAAGGAGCTTCCACTCCTTCTTTGGCACAAATATCGAGTATATATGATTGAGCCTCATCTTGAAAAGGTTTACAGGCTATAAGGGCATTTTTGAGTATAAGTTCTTCTACAACTTTAATACTTTTAGGAATTAGAAGTGGGACCCTAAATACTGTTAGGCAATAATGATTACCTGAGGGTTCAACTACAGTGCTATCAGTTAAAAACACGCTGTTGGGGATTTTAAGTGTTCTACCGGTGAATTGATTAGATTTTTCACCAGGACCAATTTCAAATAAAACAGTTACAAAAAAATTATGATCTGTGACTTCGCCCCTTAGACCTTTGATTTGGATTCGATCACCGATAGTAAATAACTTAGTACTGGCTTTTAATATCCCACCCATCAGGCAAAGTATGATCTCTTTAGTGGCTAAGACTAGGGCGGCTGCAACAGCAACTAAGGATAGGGCGAAAGCACGGATTTCTGAGCCCCAAATAAAAATCAGCCCTATTATAAAAACCACAAGTAAGCCATTTTTAAAAGTGGCAGTGGATCTTCTGCGGTCTTCATTTGAATTAAATGACCACTTCTTCATAGCAGCAATAGCTAGGTACCTAATAGCCAAGTAGGCAACAAAGAAAATTACAGTCATTAAAATGCTTCGATCAATAAAGTCTATATTTGCTATATTAAACTTGTTCATGAAATACCCTACTTGGCAAAATTAAATTTGTTCAATTATTATTTGTAGTTTCTAAACGGAAAGCAATATTAAAAGCTGTCAATTCCTGGCGGACTCACTGCGTCCGCAAACAGGAGTAATTGCCTTTAGTTCTAATTGAGGAGGTTTTTAGTTTCTTGACCTATTTTTTACTTGTTTTTGCTCAACTAAGGTCATTTAATGCTTTTGATTCGAAAATCAGGCTTGTTAGTGTTTTCAAGCCTAGGTTAAATAAAAGGGGAGATTATGAAATTATTAATTTTATTTACTAGTTTATTAGTTCTGTTATCATTACCAGCAAGTGCTAGCGATAAAGTAAGGCAGCCATTAAAATCTACGGAGCTTAAACTTCAAGCTTGTGATGTTCTAATTAATAACTATGCGAATATCGATTTAGAAATGTGTAAAAAAATGAGTAACTTTGTCATTGAAACAGTTATCACCGAAATTAATTCAACTGATTATACAATTGGCATCGGTATCGAGTTAGAAAACAGTCAGTTTAATTGTTTACTATTTGCAACCAGTGATGTTGTGACCGTAACAGGTAAAAATGGCGATGAATTAAAAGTTCAGTCTGGCTGGAAAATAGAAGAAGATTTAAGAAATCGTGATCAAGGTTGTATCGAGATTTAAAAAAGTATTCATTCTGCTGCAGCTCTGCGGCGGAAAAGAAACTTAGAAATATACCTATTCTATCACTGGTTTAAACATAGCTCTTAATTAGTAATTATTCTACTGCTAAACATTTTATCCATATGACAACCAAAAAAAATCTCATTATTACCTTTTATGTTAAAAGTAATGGCTACTTCTTGATTTAAAGGGAGTTTAAAATCAATGTTTTGCTCTTCTAATATTACTTCTCGGGCACATGTTTTGTCAGTTGTTCTGGTAAATAAGAGTTTAACTGTTTCGAGGCCTTTAGGAGCTTTAATCATAGAGGGCACATAGCCTTTTTGGTTCACTTCAATTTTAAACGTACCATTATTATTGCTGCTAGTAGTTTCTTTTTTATTGAGGCAGCTTGTGAGTAAAATAGATATTGTAAATACAAGTATAAGTTTCATAGGTTGTAAGTCTCCGTTTAAATAAAATAAGGTAATATAAAGGCAAATAGGGCGCCGGTGAGCCAAAAAAATAAAGACATATAGCTAATTCTAATAGACCACTTTCTGGCGACAGTGCATGCTTTTGCTTGTTCAGGGTCAATGGGGCAGGGGGCATTTCTTTGTAAATAAAGAGTAAGTAGGCTTAAAAAAATTAATAGCCCTGAAATACCAAAAACTAAGAGTTTATTTTTTGATAACCAAACCACTTGCGGGAAAACACCTATAAACCCAGCAAAGGCGGCTCCCATCCCTATAGAGACTAGCAAGCTTGGTAAGGCACAGCAAAGTATCGTGCCAAATGAAGTAAATAAAGATAAGTAAGATGCAAATAAATTATTAACTTTAAGCATTACTTTACGATCTCAACAAAAGATAAGCCTAAAGATTCAATGACGGGTTTAATGGCTTTATCGGATAAGTCTTTCCCGGCATGAAGTTTAAGAGTGATTAGCATTTTATCCATATCAACATACACACTTTTAATATCTTTGTTTTCTTTAAACTTACTTTCAGCCTTACTTTGGCACATAGGGCAGGCCATGCCATGCACTTTTATTTTCTTAATAGCCTCAGTGGTTACTATTTTTTTTGTCTCGGTAGTTTTTTGTTTTACTTGCCCATGGGCGAAACCGCCGATTAAAGTTATAGCTAGTGTAATTAGTAGTGTTTGCAAAATAATTCTCCTTGGGCTAGAAGCTAATGTCTGGCCATAAAGTTAAGTTGTGTGTTGCCATCTAAATCCACACCAATATCAACTAAAAAATTCTTATAAAATAAACGAACTGTGGGTATATAAGTAACTTCCTTATACTCTTCTGTAAAAACTGTTTTTAAAATTAACCATGAGTTGAGCTCAGTGAATTTTGCTAAATAGGGCGCATACCCAATGCGAAGCTCTAATCGGCTATAAATAGTATCGTTAGTATTAAAAAACCTTTGCTCAGTAAACTTAGCAAATGTGTAAATGCGCCTAGTTTCATAGTCTGCCTGTAAACCATAGCGGTAAAGGAGGTCTGTTGTTTTACTATCATCAAGTTCAAATGTTGAGCCATAGCCCGGGCCGAGTAAAAGGTAAAAATTGCCTTGTGCTGCTGGTAAGTTCCACCTTTTTGCTAGGTAACCTAGTTGTATTGAAGTTGACTCCCAAGAGTCAGGCTTTTTTTCTAATAAGAGCCCTGTACCAAGCCAATATTTTGGTGAGTAAATTAACTCAATACTTTGGTGGTTGATGTGGTTTGAGCCCATAAAGTCCAGACCACCTTCATAGGAGCTGGGGTGGGCTAATGATAATAAAGGAGTTATGAGCGTTAATAGTAATAGTTTCATTTGTTTCATAAGCCAAAATTTTACCTTAAAAGTATAAAAGCTGTGACAAAATAGAGTAAAGTAACAGTTATATCTTCCTCTTAAGGCTCAGAGCCCACCTGGCACCACATATAATGCAAGGTTTAATTTTTTAGCTCGTCGATGATCTGTTGTTTGTTAGCTCACCTCGAATACATGAATAAGCCAAAAGTAATGCTGTTAATCTGTAAAGAAGGATATGTCAGCTCTAATTTGATAGTTTAGGGAAATCAATAATAAACTGTGTATTAGGATGGTCCTTGTTAAAGTAAAATTGCCCTTTATTTAGGTCAATAAATTTTTTAGTTAAGCTCAGACCTATTCCTTGATGTTTAGTTTTGTCTTTAGTTGTAAAAAAAATTTTCATCATTTTTGCTATAGTATCTTGTGACAATATTTTACCTGAATCAGTGACTTTAAATTGAATTTTATTTTTATTTTGAGTGACATAAATTTTTATCCAAGGGTTGGGTGAATCTTTAACGCTTTCATACGCGTTTTTCACGAGACTATGAAGGGTATATAATAATATCTCTTTGTCGGCAGAAATAAACAAGTTATCATCCTGAGTGAACTGGCAAATACTTTTACTTTGCTCAGAGATCTTCGAAGTTAAATCTTCAAGAAATTCTTTTATGTTAATTTTTTCAAAGTTAACTGCTCTGTTTACTGCTGATTTTTCATTTAGGATTTTAATAATATGTGATAACTTTTTAATTGAGTTTAAGATGGATTCAGATTTTTTATTAAGTTTATCTGCCGGAATAATTTCTTTTGTAGAGTACTTTTGTATAATTTCAGCTGAACCTTGCAATATAGCCAATATATTATTAATTTCATGAAAGCTAATATTTAATATATCATTAAAGGAGCTTTTATCTGAGGAAGTCTCTTGCATAAATTCTTTTTTAAGCTTGGAGTCCAAATTAAGTCCTAGTAATTTTTTTTATCAAACCAAATCCTTGGTCTTTAAGTGAAACTTTACCTGTAGTTGCATAGATAATAATTTTTTCAGGCCCAACATTCAAATCAATTTTTATGCCCTTTAATTTTTTCATAATTTTTTTAGAATCCATCTGGTTATAAACCCTGGAATCTTCAAATTTTAAATCTTGAAAGTTATATTTTTCTAAAAAGTTGTTTCTTGCAGTTGTTATGCAGTGTAAAAGTATATCATTTTTTTTGAGTTTATTAGAGCTCACTTTTTCAGCAAGGCGGTTAGAGATTTTATCATTAAAGTTAAATAGGTAGGTGTTTTTGGATTGGCCGATCTTTAGGCTCAGCTTTACACAATATTTTGAGTCGTAATTATCTGGAGTTGACTCTGTGATGCCTGAAAAAGCATAGCTATCACCAAGTTTTGTTGAGATATAGCCTGCTAATTCTGAAAGCAGTAAATCAAATATGCTGGCACAGATTCTCTTGCTATCAGACCTTAGCTGCATTTGGTTAGATAAAACATTAATGAAATCTGTTGATGAGAACGGCTTAGAAAGCAACGTCACAAATGTGAGCCCATCAAGTAAGTCTATATTAGGTTCACCAGAAACAAATATAATTGGTGTGCTAAAATTAGTTTTTAAAGTTCTAATTTTAGCTACAAAGTCTGGGCCATTTAATTTTGGCATATGTATATCGCAAACTATACAATTGTAACTATTATTGTCACATTTTTCGATGGCTTCTAGTCCATTAGATGCGGTATTAATGTCTAAGTTGGGGTATGTTTCATTAATAAGCTCTTTAGTTTGTTCAACAAAATCAACTTCATCATCCACAATTAATATTTTTCTATAAGTCATAATGATTGTGCCCTGGGTTTAGATTGGTAGATAGTAATACTTTTCTTTTTATAGTCGTAAAAATAATTAGAGAATTTGTTACTTCTTAGAAAAGTAAATTTTATTTTCGATAGAAAATTAATCTTTGTGTTTTTGAGAAATTTTTTATTCGGTTTACTGCAGAAAAAGTGAAGTTTATAATCATTATTTTTTTGTTCGGATGAAATTTTAATCCACTTTTCTTTTTTAAATCTTATTTCACAGAGTAACTCAAAAAATAGACTCGATAATTCAATCTCAAGATCAGGTATTTGTTCATCTAAAACAAAGATGTCGTTTTCAAAATCTAGTCTGAGGTCAATATGCTCTAAGTTGAAACTATTATCGATATTAACTTTATTGAAAGTATAAAGTATTAAATTAATTAAACTATAGTCTTCCAAGTGGCTCTCTTTGTTATAGGTATAAAACTAATATATAGTTATTGTATAGGAATATAATGAAGTGGCAAGCAAAACAAACAAAGTATATTTACCAGGCCGTACGTCTGGCTTAAATTATCATCTAAGTTAAAAGTTTCTTATTTTAGATTATATACTTATAATTTAATACTAATAAATAGTTTTACATAAGAGGATTTGTGAATAATCTGATTAAGAAATACAGTCCAATTTTGATTTTAGTAGTATTACTTTTCGTTACCTATTTAGTGTTTAAAAAATCGTTAGCTCACTACAAGGCTGAGTATCAGTCCTCTTTTGAGTCAAAAGCTAATTTGGCAATGTCGGCAATACAAAGTAAAATGTTAATTTATGAATCGATACTTCGCGGAGGAGAGGCTCTATTCAATGCAAGTGATTTTGTCTCTAGAAATGAATGGAAAAAATATGTTGAGAGTGTGAAGCTAAATAAAACTTGGTCTGGAATTCAAGGGATGGGTTATAGCCAATTTTTTTATAGTAAAGAAAAAAAATCTCATGAACAAAAAATTAGAAAAGAAAAAGGCTTTGAAGATTATAAAGTACACCCGCTAGGAAGCAGAGAGTCTTATTCTGCCATTATTTATTTAGAGCCCTTAGATTGGAGAAACAAGCGAGCTATAGGCTATGATATGTGGTCAAACGAAGTGAGGCGGGAAGCAATGTCCAGGGCAAGAGATACTGGTGAGGCCGCCACATCTGGTTTGATCACACTAGTTCAAGAGACCCAAGCTGATGTACAGGCAGGTTTTTTAACTTATATACCTGTTTATAATAGGCCAGCCTCAGAGCTTAAAACTATTGCTGAAAAAAGGCGAAGCTTTATGGGCTGGGTTTATAGCCCCTTTAGATCAAGTGATTTGGTAAGTGATATTCATATTACTAAAAAATATGGTCTTGAGTTTCAGCTTTATGATGAAAAAGACCTTGTTTCAGAAAAATTATTGCATTCTTCAGTTGTTAAGCCAGAAGATAATTTAAAATCTATAAAAATGGGAATGATTACTCAAGGACGTACCTGGACGCTAGTTTTTTATAATAAGCCTTTTTCAGTATTTAAGCATAAAGAGCTACTTGGTTTATTATTAATTGGGTTGGTGATATCTCTTTTAGTATCATATATATTTTATGTTTTAAATACACTAAGGAATAAAGCACATGAATTGGTAGAAGTAAAAGGCACTCAGCTTAATATTATATTAGAAAGTACGGGACTTGGTTTATGGACTTATTACCCTAAAGAAAAAAAATTAATAGCAGATGAGAGTATGTATAGTCTGCTTGAAATTAATAGAGATGAATATAAAAATCATGTTGAGGCCTGGGAAGGGGCAATTCACCCTAATGATAAGGGGCAGTTGCTTGCTCAGTTAAAAAAAGCATTAACTGGTGAAGAGGTTTTCGATACAAAATTTCGGGTGATAACTAATGAGGGTAAATTAAAATCTATTAAGTCTAAAGCTGAATTAAGTAAAAATGATATGCAAGAAGTAATAAAAATCACTGGTTTTAGTTGGGATATATCTAATGAGGAGGAAATGAAGAAAAAATTAGAAGTACAGCGTAGAGCTTCATACCATAGAGAAAAGCTGGCTTCGATTGGTGAGCTTGCGGCTGGAGTTGGACATGAAGTTAACAATCCTTTAGCTATAATTGATGGCTATTTAGATAGCCTTGAAAAGCAAGTTAAGAAAAGTGACGAATTAGATGTTAAAAGTATAGATAGTTATTTAAAAAAAATAAGAATGGCTTCGAGCAGAATATATAAAATTGTTAATGGACTGCGGACTTTCTCGCGTTCTGATTCAGAAAATATAAATACATTTGATGTTATTCAGTCACTAGATGAGTCAATTAATATGGTGGCTGAAATATACTCACATAGTGGAATTAAAATTACTAAAAAAACTAAAATTGCAAAAAATAAAATTTCACTGATTGGTAATCAAGGCAAATTGCAACAGGTATTTATGAATTTACTTTCAAATGCCAAAGACGCCCTAGAAGGAGTTACGGATAAGGAAATTACTATATCGACTAAATTAAATAATAATAAATTAGAAATTTTATTTTCTGATAACGGCTGTGGTATGTCTGAATCAATTAAAAATAATATTTTTGATCCATTTTTTACAACGAAAGAAGTTAATAAAGGAACGGGCATTGGCTTGTCTCTGTCTCATAGCATTATAAGTGAAATAGAGGGTAAAATATCTTTAAAAAGTGAAGTAGGTGTGGGTACCGAGTTTACTTTAGAATTACCAGTAATCCCGTATGTAGAGCCTGAGGAAAAAATCGCTATCCCTGAAAAAAATTATAAATTTGATAAAAAAGATAAGTTTAAAGTACTTCTTGTCGATGATGAAGAAGACATTAGAGAGATTCTCTCTGAAATGTTAGCGGATCTAGAGCTTGAGGTTACAACAGCTGAGAACGGAAAAGTGGCTTATAATCTGATATTACAAAACCCTAACAAATTTGATTTAATTATAACTGATATGCAAATGCCAGAAATGACAGGGCCAGAGTTATTAAATAATATAAGGATTAATGAAGCTATACCTAAGCAACCAAAAATTATATTTATCACAGGTGGAGTCAATGTAGATTTTGAAGATGACAAGTTTAGTAAACAAATAGATGGACATCTTTACAAGCCATTCACGACCAAAAAACTTAATGAAGTCTTAGTTGATATTTTAGGGTTTTAAAAGCTAGGTTAAATAAATATTAAAAAAAATAATGCTTAACTTATCTCTAATATACAAATTAATTTCTTAAAATAGGTATTATACCAATCCCATTAAATAATGCCCTAAATTAGTCTTCAGTTTTATTTAGGTTTAATTTTTGTGACCAGAAAGAAACCGCAGGCCTAGCTGGGGCTAAGCAGAGGATTTCTTGGCCTGAACAAAATTTAAAAATGAATGAAAATGGTGAGTAATTTAGGGCATTATTTGATGGAATTGGTATTAGGTGCCAGTAGTTATTTATTTTAGCATCATATCTTCAAATGCAGATAAACCAGCCTTGGCTCCTTCACCCATAGCTATTATAATTTGTTTGTAAGGAACTGTGGTTACATCTCCTGCTGCGTAGATACCACTAATATTAGTTCGACATTTATCATCAATTTTAATTTCACCATATTTATTAGTTTCCACAACATCTTTAATAAATTGGCTGTTGGGTAATAGGCCAATTTGGACAAACACTCCACTCAGTGAAATCTCTTTTAACTCTTCAGTAGTTCGGTCTTTATAAGTAAGGCCAGTGACATTGTCATCATTGCCGCTAATTTTTGTGGTGGCAGCGTTACTTACTATATTTGTGTTATCCAATGATTTTAACTTATCAATTAACACCTGATCGGCTTTTAATGTTTCACCAAACTCAATTACAGTTACAGACTTCACAATACCAGCTAAATCAATGGCCGCCTCTACGCCGGAGTTACCGCCGCCGACAACGGCAATGTCTTTGCCTTTGTAAAATGGGCCATCACAATGAGGGCAGTAAGCCACACCTCTTCCGAGATATTCTTTTTCTCCGTCAACGCCTAGCTCGCGCCATTTAGCCCCAGTAGCAGTAATAATAGATTTAGCTTTAACAACTTCATTATTTGTAAGCTGTATGGTTTTTAAATCTCCATTAGTAATGGATTGTACGCGTCGGTGTTCTAAAATTTTTATATCATACTCTGCCATATGGAGGTTTAATTTATTAGAAAGGTCGGGGCCTTCAGTGTAAGGCACTGAAATTAAATTTTCTATGCCTTTAGTGTCTTGTAGCTGGCCACCAATCCGGTCAGTGATCACAGCCGTTTTAAGCCCTTTACGAGCGGTATAAATAGCTGAGGAAACACCGGCAGGCCCTGCGCCAATGACAATTACGTCGTATTCGCCTAAGTCCTTAGTGCCTGTGGGCTCATTAATTATGCCAAACTGACTTTCGAGTTTATCTAAGAGTTCAGCTAAGTTAGTTTTACCGGAGCTAAACATATCATCACTTGTAAATACAGCTGGCACACCTTGTATTTTTAATTTTTTAACTTCATCTTGGGCAAACTCTCCATCGATCATTTCATGGTTGAAGTCAGGGTTTAATATAGCAATAAGGTTAAGGGCTTGCACCACGTCCGGGCAGTTCTCACAAGATAATGAAATAAATGTACGCAGCGATATGGGGCCTTTAATGTTTTTCATTCGTTCAGTTAGGGAGTCATCAGGAAGTTTACCTTTTAAGTTGGAGTTAAGTATGGCAAGAATGAAGGAGCTAAACTCATGCCCTCCGGGTACGCCCGAAAAAGTAACTCGGTCAGAGTATTTAGACTTAATTTGAAAGGAAGGGTATTTACTTTTAACTCCAGATTCAGTGAGTAAAATTTTATCACTAGTCGCGGCCACACTGGTTAGAAGTTCAACTAGTTCTCCCTGTTTTTCGTGTTCGCTGCTTTTATAGTTGAGTTCTACATTATCATCTAATTTTTTAAAAACTTGGTTGAGTTGCGTAATGATACTTTGATCCAACATAATGGACTCCTTGTTTTGTAACTTACACTAATATTGTAGTGCAGGATAAGTTCTAAGTTATAGAAACTTATAGTTCGTATAGAATAAATTATTTATAAAAGAATAGACTTAGAGTGCACTTTTTTATTATTTTAAAAATAAATTATTTAAAATTTACCTAGTAGGCAGTTAGAGCCCACTAGGTAATAATCAACTAATTAAATTTTACCAATTAAATCTAAACCAGGCTTAAGTGTTTTAGCACCTGGAGTCCATTTAGCTGGGCATACTTCACTCGGATTAGCTGCAGTAAATTGAGCGGCTTGAGTTTTTCTAAATAGCTCATCAGCGTTTCTGCCAATACTGTTATCTTGAACTTCAGCAAGTTTAATTTCGCCTTCAGGATTAATTAAAAAAGTACCACGGTAAGCCAGGCCAGCCTCTTCAATATGTACACCAAGGGCGCGAGTTAAGTGACCAGTTGGGTCAGCAAGCATAGGGTACTGAATTTTTTTAATAGTTTCAGAAGTGTCATGCCAAGCTTTATGCGTGAAATGAGTGTCTGTACTCACTGAGTAAACCTCTACGCCAGCTTCTTTAAACTCTGGGTATTTATCAGCCATATCGCCAAGCTCAGTTGGGCAAACAAATGTGAAGTCAGCAGGGTAGAAAAATAAAACTGACCAGTTTCCTTTTAAATTTTCTTGCGTCACTTCAACAAAATCACCTTTATGGTAAGCCTGTAGTTTAAAATCAGGTACTTTAGTATTTATTAATGTGTTCATCATATCTCCTTTTAGAAATGTTAAACTTTGTTATGGGTTGATAATCGACTATTTCTAGTATTTTTACCAATACTTGCTTTCTATGTCATTATAGTTTAAAACTATAGCGCACTGGAAGTGTCATATTTTTAGGCTATTATTTGCCTTAAAAAATAAACTTTAGTAATTATAGGAGCTTATATGGCCTCACTCACGCAATTAGATTATATTATTGCTGTAGACGAAGAAAAAAACTTTAGTCGTGCCGCAAAAAAATGTCATGTCAGCCAGCCATCACTGTCGGCGCAAGTTCAAAAACTAGAAGATGCACTAGGGGTGATAGTATTTGATCGCTCTAAAAAGCCTATTGTAACCACTGCAAAGGGAATGGAGGTATTAAAACAAGCGCAAGTAGTTCTACGAGAACATAGAAAGTTAAAAACTATTATAAACGACCGTGGTGAGTTATCTGGAACATTTAAGCTGGGTATAATACCCTCACTGTCATCTTATATTTTGCCCTTGTTTATAGAGTCATTTTCTAGGAGGTATCCGCAAGTAAAAATTCAAATTAATGAGTTAAAAACGGAAAAAATTCTTTCAGACCTTTATGACGACAAACTTGATGGCGGAATTTTAGTGACCCCGCTATACGATAATAAAATTATTGAAAGAACATTATTTTTTGAAAAATTTTATGTTTTTTGTTCTGAATCTCACAAGCTGTATATGAAAAAAACAGTTTCTGAGAAAGATTTAGACTCTGGTTCAGTTTGGCTACTGGAAGAGGGGCATTGTTTCAGAGACCAAGTCATAAAAGTATGTTCATTAAATAAAAATAATCATGTACTTGAAAATATTAATTTTGAGAGTGGAAGTCTCGAGACTCTAATTAACTTAATTAGGCAGGGGAGGGGGTATACACTGCTGCCTGAACTTGCCACAAAAAATTTATTAAAAAGTGAAAAGAAAAATAACTTAAAAGAGTTTATAAACCCTGCACCTACGAGAGAAGTGAGCCTAGTCCATAGCCGTAGTTTTAGTTTACTAGATATTTTGAACGCTCTGGAAGAGGAGATTATTCTTAATTTGCCGGCTCATATAAAGTCCTTAAAAAGAAAAAATATTAATATTATTGATATATAAGCTGAAAAATTATCATTTTAAGCTACAAAATATATAACCAAATAGAGTTATGTACTTGTGAGGGTGTTAATAAAATAGACATAATAATTTCCTGTAGCTACTTAAGTGTTTATTACCTAAAGGCTTTATTTGTTTGTAATTTTTTCTGCCAATCAGAATTGTTTTCCAAAGGGAGTATAATTCAATAACCTATGGCATTTGGATGGTATTATCTCAGGTATACATAGGGAGTCTAAATGAAAAATATCTGTAGCTTTATTGTTTTTATTATAATGAGTGTCCAGCCGGCCTATGCCATTGTGGGGTTTGACCCATCAGAAATCAAACCAGATAGCCCCGTGTATTACAATACTGTTGCTTTAGTTAAGAAAAATAACCAATCTTATAAAGTGTTTTGTTCAGCAAGTATTGCTGCTGAAAACCTAGTTTTTACGGCAAAGCATTGCATTGAAGCTGTTGAAGATTTAGAAATTTTTGTTTACTTCGGAGATGATGTAAGCCAGCTTGATATGAGTCTGCTAAGAAAAATTAAAAGTAGAAGCTTTTATAATGAAATTAATCTTGAGCTTAGTTTTCCCTCATTTGATTTTGGTTATCTTGAATTTGAAGGTGCTATTCCTAGTGTTGTTGATTCAGTTACAGCCGAGGCACGTTACCGACCGATTAAAATTTTAACTAAGCCTGAACAGGTTTTACAAGCTGAAAGTTATATAGTTGCTGGATACGGAATTAGTGAGATCTCATCAAAAATTATACATGGCATTAAAAGAAGAGTAACTACTCATGTACGTGACTATGTTTCAAACTCTCAATTTACAAGTCTATTACTCTTGGATGGTAAAAAAGGAGAGGGCACTTGCCATGGAGACTCAGGAGGCCCTTTGTATGCTAAATTTAAAGGGGAGTGGTTTCTTGTTGGCGCGGCCTCTGGTTTTGACGTTGGGTTAACTCCTGGAAGTTATAAAGTTGTCGACCCTAAAGATAATGAGTTAGCCCCAGATTGCTATGGTGGCGAGTCAGTTTATACTTATGTTGGCGATTATGTGAACTGGGTCGAGGATGTCATAGACACTGACCTACTTTTGTCAGAGCCTAGCAATACCAAGCGTCCAGGTTTAGATACAGCTAATATGGATAGTGAGAATTATAGTTTCTCAGATTGGTGTAAGAATACAAACTATGAAAGTCCGGCCTGGGAGACTATTAGGCAGCTTCTTTATTTTGCTGCGGATGCTAAAAGTGAATTTTCATCAGATCAAGTTCTTTCAAGTTGTGACACAGCAGAGCTAGTTCTTAATAATATGAAAAGTATAGATTTTAATGAAGATGATTTCTTTAATGATTTATCACCAATTAATTCATTAAAAAATATTGAAAGCTTAAGCTTTGTAAAAACTAAAAAACCCGATTTATTATCGATATCAATATTAAATGGAAAATTAAAATCTTTAAAATTAGCCCAGGTAGGCGCAGAAAATATAATGTCTATTAATGGGTTGGTGAACTTAACTGGCCTAGAGGAACTTAACTTAACAGGCAACAGTATTAAAAATATTGATGATCTATCCGAGTTTGTAAATCTAAAATCATTGAAATTAAGTAGGAATAAAATTTCAGACATTAGTTTATTAAAAAGCTTTAAGAAGCTAGAGGTGATAGAATTATTTAGCAACTCCATTATAAGTATTGACGCTCTGTTAGAGCTTTCATTACTTAAAGAACTATTAGTTTCCAATAATAATATAATTTCGCCAAAAACTGTGGCCAACTGGCCTAACTTAGAGATGGCCATATTAAGCGAGAATAAATTAACTGACCTTGATTTTATTAAGAACTCTAAAAAAATTAAGCGCTTAAAAACTTACGGAAACCCATTAAAGAGCAAAAAGTAATTAAAAATATGGGCGCTCATGCTAATTAGAAAATACTCTTAATGCATTATCAAGCCTGTGTCTCTGCTGCAATTAGTGTTTAGCCTTCGTGTTCTTCTGTTACAATAATGTCTCGCGTCTATTCGCCAATCAAAACGTCTCCCAATGTGCGTTATTTGGTGGTGGTACTCTCCGATTTTGGTGGGTTACTTTATGGATGCTAAAGGGAGATTTAAGACTTATTTGTACTTTTCTAGACCTGGACTCTTTGGCGTTATTACGCTATAAGAAATGGGAAATTTAATTAGGGATTTTTATGCGACACCTAACAGCTCAAGCAATCGATAAGTTCAATAAATTATTAAATTTTAGTGAAGATCAATATTCTCAAGATTGGGAGCATGAATTTCCAATAACCTCATTGATGAGAACTCTAATAGGCAGTGAATAATAGTAAGGTAATGGTAAATTTCTTGATTCGACTGTATTTGGCAAGCTCTTAAGTTAAGCAATGGAAGTATCTCGGCTCTTCAAGCTTAATCTAACGTAATATTGTAGTCTAGTGCTATATCCTCTATCCACTGCTTTACATCTTCAAGGTCAAGCCTTGTGTGAAGGTTAGTGTATGCAACGCCGGAGTTATCATTAAAGGTATAGTATGCATTGACACCAATAATTTTTTTACTATCTCGTGTGAAAACTGGACCACCTGAATCTCCAGGACATAAACTGGCCGCTTGATTATTAAAATTCTTTCCCTCTGTTAAGAAATTAACCAAGTCAATATCTTTTGCTTGTGCTCTTGCAGAATTATTTTCAGCATGCTCATGATTGATAATTTTGACGTCTTTTACTTTAAGTCTTCTTGTATATTTAGCTTGGCTTCCTGTACTAATCTCACAGCCTGTACCCATAATTTTAACTATTTCGTCATTGTTAACTCTATCAAATGAAATCGATGAACTTGATATATCAGAGTAGGAATCTTTTATTTTGATTAATGCAACATCACTAGAGGTAAATCCAGCAAGGTATGAGTGTCCGTCTTGCTCTGTAATTCTTCTTTGCATCTCTCTCATGTAGCTTGGGTGAGTAAAAGTTTGAACTACTTTAGTCTTTCTCCACTCTTTATCACTTTGCCTAATACTTAATGCGCTTCCAGCTTCTAGTATCTTTTTAACTTTTCCTGTTTGGTAATCAATAACACAATGCCCAGCAAGCAAATATAAACTTTCAGCAATCTTTGCACCTGTACAGCCTATGGCGGCTCCTGAAAAAATAACAATTGAGTTAAAATCCTCTTTGTTAATAGTAACCTCTTCTCCTCCAATCAGATTACCTAAACTAACTTGCGAACCCCAATCAGTTGGCAGAAAAGGATATAATAGTCGTGAGAATACAGAGCCATCAGCATCACTTTTTTTTATGCCCATACCAAATAATAAACCAGAGTGAACTAGTAATAAAATAATAAGAATAGTTTTCATAGAATCTCCAAAAGCCTTATGCCGAACTAACTTTGAAGTTGGTTAGGGTCTAATCTAGTAGTTACCTTGTATGGGTAATTCGCTTCAATTTCTGTTCCAAGTACAATGCACTTTAAATGAAAGCTAAGGGCCATGCTATATAGTATTCAAACAAAATTTTAGTTTTTACTTAAGTGCTCAGGCTTTAACTAGATGACTCTAGTGGAAAGTTTGCCACTTTTATACTAATTAAAAGTTACAGTCCATTTATTGGGAGTGAAACCACAAGAAGCACCTTGTACATATATTCTTTGCTCAGATGTGATTGAATTTATTCTAATAGATTTAGCTTCAATTCTGTTGATTAAAGCAATTAATCCAGAAATTTGATCACTTTCAAGAGCGAAGTCACCATCAGCTGAAGTTAAAGTCCAACGTGCTGGGTTGTAACCACGAACACGGCTAGTAACTTCAAAGTTAGTTGCAGAGCAAGGGCCATCTACTTCTAATGGAACTTCGTATTTATTTGCTATTTCAATAGCTAGTTGGATCTCTTGATCAGTCATAGCAACAGTAGTTGATTGCTTAATACTTGTGGCAAATGCTGATGAAGTCATAAGGGCAAGTGTTATTGATAAAATTAGTTTTAACATAGTTATCTCCTAGTTAATTGGGGGTTAAGTGTTCATATGCTTGAAGAACTAACAGAGGTGAGAGTAAAAGACGAACCAATGCTATGTTTTTGTAAAAATAACCAAGTAATTACAGCCGTTTGTGATACTTTAGGCGGGATTTTGTCAAAAATTTAATTGCTAATGTTACAGTTGGGTAATAATTGAACTTCTATTTGAAGCTCATGCTGTTTCAAAGCTAATAGCTAACCTTGTCTCTTCGACTTTTTCTACTCTCAATACTTCTTAGTCTTACTCTTTCAGCGGCAGCAGCCTCTTCAGCCTGTAGCTGGACAGTTGTTTTTGGAGGAACGGCTAAGCCCATATCAAGTAGCTGTTGGTGAGCATCTGCTATATCAGGTCGGCCCCAGTTAAATTGTGGTTTTTTGTCACATGATTTTCTTAAACTTTTGGTGTCACATTTTACTCCGTAACACATCTCAATTGAAGTTTCAAAATCTGGGGTGCAGCAATAGTGATGTTGCATTAATGAGCGAGTGGCTGACTTTACCTTAAAAATTCTATAGGCACTTTTAGCTGTATTGTCATTTATTGTTTGGTGTTTTTCATTAATAAGAATCCTTCTAAAAAGGTTACGGGTACCAATACTATAGTGTTCGTATTCCTCGCCAATTGCGTCAGCTCTGTACCTGTCATACTCTCTAAAAATTTCTCTTCTGTCTTGGTTATTATAATTAATTCTTTCCACCTCAGACTTTAGTTCAATTTCGTAGGGGTTATCACTGTCATCAGGGTTGAGTAATAGATTAAACCTACGTTTGCCAATATAGCCATGAGTGTATTGGTCATCATCTGTAGCATTCGGATCGCCCAGCTTAATGCATTCCAGCTGGTTTCCATCAACAAGGTTCTCATAAGCAAGCTCCATATAATCACAAACTTTTTTATTAGCAGCAAGAGCCTGCAATTGTTTTCTTAAGTTTATATTTGCGTTTTCGGGATCTATTTGCGTAAAGTTTGCAAACTTTTGTGCGAAGGTATTAGCCTCATCTATTTCGTCCATATCTTTATTAAGAAGTGAGCAATCATCATGAAAAAACTGGCTGTACTTTCTATACCTTAAGTTGTTAATACTACAGCCTATTAAATAATAAAAATCAAAATCAAGTAATGTGAGAGCTGCGCCAAGAGCGACCGCGGGCCCTGCAATAGAGATCTTCCCAATTTTCTTAGCAACAGATGTTTTTATTCTTTGTACAGCAGGGCTAGATTTAAATTGTTTTGCTAATGCTTTTACTCCATCTTTATCAATTTGTTTTTGGTATATCTCAAGCAGTCTACCAAGAATTTGTGTAGCAACTCCTGAGGCATTTTTAGGTTTTACTCCGCTATTTGCGTAATCTATAAAGACTTGAGCTGCACCTTGAAAGAAAGTTTTATTAAAGACCTTAGTCCTAGATAAAACCTGTTCATATTCTACTATGTTTTGGTTGATTTGATCAACAAAAGCCTTGCTTCTAAGGATTCGAGAAATTTTACCTGATTGTCTGGCAGTTTCAATAGATTGCTCAACCACTTCAGCGGATACTTCACCTAACTCAAATTTTTTCTGAAGTGATTTCACAGCATTATTTAAATAAGTTTTGGTTGTATTTCTGTGTGTTTTTACGTAGCCAGCAGGGGAGTTTGTGATATTTCTTGCAATACTTACATCAGCTTGACCATAGTGAGCATAATAAGAAATGGCTTTGGCAATATCCTCAGGATTTTTAAGAGATTCATTAAACCCACTTAGGCGTCTTAGGACAGTTAGTAGTTTTCGGTAATGGAAATAAGTAAAAAACCTGTTCGCACCGGCTCTTTTGGCAAAACCTTTTGAGTGAACTATGCGGCCAATTTGCTCATTGATACGATCTTTTTTTCTTTCTAAAACTCTAATTTTACGAACTAGTTCGGAAGCATGCTTATTTTTTAGTGCCACCTCATCGGCTTCTGTTACCACTTCATTGGTTAAATCAGAAAGCTTTAACGGGCCATCTGTAATGCCATCGGCTTTACCAACCAGGTCGTTGATGTATTTATTTTGTGCAATACCTTCATCATCACCAATTTCAGCCAGAAGTGCATAGAGCCTTGTCTTTCTTTTGGTTAAATCATCGTCGATGGATGCTTCCAGTTGAGTTAGAGTTTCAGCAAACCTAACTGGGTTGGTCGCAATATCTCCTTTTAATGTAGCAATATATTTTTCTGACATATCTCTAAAACTTTTATTTTCACCTAGATCAATCACCATTTTTAACGTGTTGCCTTCGGCTTTTTTTACAATGCCAGAACTAGCAACAGGGCCATTATTTCTGATGACACTATCAACATGTGAGAACCTATTGCCTAGGGCTGATACTCTAGCCATATTCTCACCAGTAGCAGCTTTTTTACCCTTACCTCTATATTTATCTTTAAAGGCCTTGATATCTTTGGCAAGTTCATCTGGATCAATCTTTTTAAGTGGGGCACGGCCTGTGTAATCAGGGTTATTTCTTAACATTCTTTTTTGCTGACCGTTTAACGCTGGAGGTTTAGGCGGAAGGGCTGTCCATATTGAAGGTCTGTTAATGGCTTTTACGATATAGGCGCCAGTAAAAATAAGACTGGTTCCTCTTAAATATCGCAGGGCTGACCGATTTTTACCATCGTTGTTGGTGTTTAATGAAAAATAGCACTCATCAAATGCGCCTGTTGCACAGACAGTTTGATGCTCCAACTCTCTAATTTTTTGCGGCCAAAGATCTTCTAACTCACTAATTGATTTTCCATTTTCATCAACAACGGGTTCACCATCTTCATCTTTATCATCTGTGCAACTTGTTTTTTTTAGTGAAGCTAATTGGCGAAACTTTTGTGTTTCAATTTTAGCTTGGTCGCTATTGACTTTACAGCCAGTTAAAAAAGATAAAGAAATGGTAATTATAAGAAGGAATTTCATTTATAACCCTTAATGTTTATTAATTTATACAGCTTTTATTATATTTCTCTTAGTTAATATTGATACTTTAAATGAATAAAAACTGGACGAATTTACTTAAAAACAGCTATCTTATCAGTAGTCTAGTTTTACTCTGCAATGGCCTTGCGAAGTGTATTTATCTTTTTGGGTTTAAAGAAATCAGATTAACTTTAAAGGGCTGGATCAAGGCCCTGTAAGGAAGTTACGCTTAAGTCTGTTCAGTAAAATTATTCATTAATATATCTGATGCTCATTGTTCTTACTAAAGTAGGTTTATTTTTAAAAAATTAGTGATTATCTATGTTTAATCATAATATATACTTCTATGAAGTTTCTTTGCTTGTTGTTTTTGCTATTATTTCCTTATTATTCTGCCGCTGATATTTCCTTAGATAATTATGGAGTTGGTTATGGCCTATTGAGTTCAGGTGTATTTACTGAAGCAGTAACTGAAACTGGTGAAAATAGTATTTATGGCTCATTTTCATTTCATTTTTTAGATGCTAATATTTCTTGGGCTCATGAGAAAAGAAACTTAAGATATCATATTAAAACGGCCTATACATTATTACCTCGAGAATCTGAGGACGGGGCCGTAGATATCTCTCAGTGGCGCATTTCATTTTTACTAGGTTTTGAGCCTAAGAAAAAAATAAGAAGAAAACTTATTTTTACCACCGGTTTAGGTGTTCTCGGTACAGTGAGTAAAGGAAATGGGGGCACCATAGTTTTAAATAATGGCTCTGGCTCAACAACATTTCATCGTCCGAGTAATACTGTTCATTCTAAATTACTTATGTTGGAGCTGGGGATGATACATCAGATATCCAAAAATATTAATTATTCGATAGATGCCCTAGTTAATGGCTTATTTGGCGATAGAAGAAATTTAAATATTTATATGAGTATTAATTACTATTGGGATCACGGCTATAAGAGAGGGCTTAAAAAGGCTCAAAGAAATTTACCTATAGATGATAATGATGAATTTCAAACCGGGGAACAAATCATAAAGAAAAAAAAGAAGCGCAAAAAGAGAAAGAAAAGAAGACGAAAAAAAACAAAGGATGAGAAATGATTAAAATAATTATTTTTGTATTACTAGTTACAGTAAAAGCAAATGCCTTTACAATTCTTTTTAAAGGTATAAAAGGCTTTAGGACAGAAAAAGTAATAGTTCATTTAGACCCTACCAGTTGTTACTCGGGAGTAGACAGCGATCTGAAAGACTCTATAGATTTTTGGAATGAAGCTGTGCACTCAAACGTTGTTTTAGAAAAGGGGAGTAATGTTTCTATACCTGAAACTGATATTATAGCACAAAATTTTGACGAACAGGTGGTTGTGGGTTGTACGGCAGATTTAAATTCTTTGGGAAATCCTGGCGATGCCGACTTACTACTGGCTTTTGCCAATGCCAGTGATAACGATTTTGGTGATAAGCATTTAGATAGAGGTTATTTAATGATAAATGCGACACCAGGGGCAAAGGCCGAGCTGTCTGTGCGCTCGAAAGACTCACGAATTGCAACTATCGCTCATGAGTTAGGGCATGTACTAGGTTTAGGTCATTCGAGTGTCAGCGGATCTCTTATGTATTTTTCCAGCTCTACGAGTGAAGCTCGATTCCACCAAGATGATATTGATGGCATTAGGCATCTGTACCCTCAAGATGAACTAGCAGGTGATTACTTTTTAGGATGCGGAAGTATTACGATGCCAGGAGGCGGTGGGCCGACAAATTTTTCTTTAGCACTGCTGTTGCTTTTGCTTCCTTTAAGCCTTAACTTAATTGCTCGATCAAAAAAAGTTATTAGTTAATTAATTAATCCTGTTCTAGGTGTAGGTAATGAAAAGTTTAATATCATTAAATAAAATTTCTAAATCCTATGGCGCAAAAACTTTATTTAGTGAATTATCTTTAACAATTTATGAAAACGAAAAAGTAGCTATTATTGGTAAAAATGGAGCTGGTAAATCAACATTATTAAAGTTGATGGCTGAAATTGAAATGCCTGAAGACGGTGATATAGTGGGGCAAAAACATAGGCGAGTTGCCTATATTCCTCAGTCGCCCAAATATGATTCCAATTTAACAGTAACTGATGTAGTTCAAGCTGAGTATTTAAAAAATGGTGGCAATAAAGATGAGGCCGAGCTGGCAGTTAGTATTGCGCTGTCTAAATGTGGCTTTGAGGATGTTTCTAAGCCCGTAGGTGAACTATCCGGTGGTTGGCAAAAAAGGCTTTCTATTGCTTGTGCTATTGTTATAGAGCCACAATTACTACTATTAGATGAACCGACAAACCATATGGATTGGCAGGCTATAAGTTGGCTTGAGAAACTATTATCTTCGTGGCCTCACTCTTTTGTTCTAATTAGTCATGATCGAAGTTTCTTGAATAAAACAACAAACAGAACAATAGAAATAGGCCAGGCCTTTTTAAATGAACATTTGTCATACTCAGTTGCCTATGATGAGTACATATTAAAGCGAGCTCAGTACTTTGAAGAGCAACAAAAGTTATCTGAAAGCTTAGGTAATAAAGCCAGACGTGAATTGGATTGGCTAAGGGCAGGAGTTAAAGCAAGAACAACCAAAAGTCGTTCAAGAATTAAAGGGGCTCACGAGCTCTTTGAAAACTTAAGTAATGTTGATGCTAGAATTAGAGCCTCAAAAACTAAAGTAAGCCTAAGCATTGATGAAAGTGGTCGTAAAACTAAAAAACTTTTAGAGCTAAAGGATATTAGTAAAGCTTACGGCGAAAAAGTGCTATTTTCACAATTAGATTACATATTTTCTCCAAAAACAAGATTAGCTTTACTTGGTGAAAATGGCTCGGGGAAAACAACACTAATTAAAATATTATTGGGCGAGGTTTCCCAAGACAGTGGCGAGGTCAAGCAGGCGCAAAATTTACAAGTAGTCTATTTTGATCAATCGAAGTCTAGCCTTAACTTAGAAGAAAGCATATTTGAGTTTTTAGCTGAAGGCAGTGAGCAAGTTCTTTTTCAAGGTAGCCCCATGCATGTGGCAAGCTATGCCTCGAAATTTTTATTTACTAAAGACCACTTTTATTTAAAAATCTCTCAACTGTCTGGTGGTGAAAGAGCTCGCTTGCAATTAGCTAAAATACTTTTACGACCTTGTGATGTTTTAATATTAGATGAGCCAACCAATGACCTTGATATAGACTCTATAGAAGTTTTAGAGGACTTACTTGCTGAGTTAAAAACAGCTTTGGTTTTAATTTCACATGATCAAAGTTTTATTGAAAATGTTTGTAACCAATATTTAGCACTAGAGGGTGATGGTGTTTGGAACACTTACGCCGATATAAATCAGTGGTTAAAGGTCAAAGACCAGGGCTCAAGTAAAAAAACTGAAACTAAAAAAAATGAAAAACAGCCAAAGAAAAAAAAGATGTCTTATAAAGACAAACAAGAGCTTCAAACCATAGAGTCTGATATACAAAAAAAAGAGGCAAATCTTGATGAGCTCAACTTGCAAATAACACAAGAGCGCGACCCAGAGGCACTAAGAACCCTGGCTGAAAGTTTAGCTGATCTTGAAACCTTGATCCAACAAAAGTATAAAAGATGGCAAGAACTAGAAGATTTAAAGTCATAGATAGTATATACTAGCCCAAACCTTTGAATAAAATTTAATGGAATTCTTGAAGCTTCTTTGAAGAGCACTTACGGCAGCATCGCGTCTTTATTGAGCGTCACTTCGTACCGCACGAATGGATACGCGAAGCGCGACGTGAAACTTCAAAGAAGCTTCAAGAATTCCATTAAATTTTATTCAAAGGCTTGGGTTTTAATTTTAAGTAAGGGAGAATATTGCATGAGTAAAGAGTACACATATGCCATAGATTTTGGCACAACAAATTCTTTACTTTCTTTTGTGGAAAATAAAAATAACAAAAAAACATTGAATCTAGATGACTTAAATGATGACTCTAGTATTTTACGTAGTATAATGTATTACCCACAAGACGGTGAGCCATCATTCGGGCAAAGTGCTATTAAAAAGTATGTCGATGAATCTGGAGATGGACGTTTCCTGCGTTCCATTAAAAAGTATTTACCCACAGAAAGTTTTACGGGCACCATTATTAATAATAAGTTTTATTCTATCGAGGAGCTTATTGGCCGTTTTTTGAAAGAGATGAAAAGTAGAGCTGATAATATCACAGGTAGGGATGTAACTAGGGTAGTTCTAGGTCGGCCGGCAAAGTTTTCGCAGGATGAAGCTAAAGATAATTTAGCGCAGTCTCGCCTGGAAAATGCGGCTAAAATAGCAGGTTTCAAAAAAATAGATTTCTGCCCGGAGCCACTTGCTGCCGCCTATGAGTTTAAAAAAACTATTAAAGATGAAAAACTATTGTTAGTTGTGGATCTTGGGGGCGGTACTTCAGACTTTACCGTAATTAAAATACACCCCGGTGAATATAAAAGCAGTGATGTTCTATCTATCGGAGGTGTGGCCGTTGCCGGTAACAAGCTAGATGGTTGTATCATGGGAGAAAAAATTGCTCCCTACCTTGGTTCCAAAGTGAAATATAAATTTCCCATGAGTAATAATATTTTAGAAATGCCTGCAAATATAAAAATGAATTTAATGTCTCCGGCTGATATCGTATTAATGTCGAGAAAAGATATAATGAAGTTTCTGCGAGAAGTAAAAAAATGTACATTTACTGATTTAGATCAAGAGCATTTAGAAAATTTATTCAGTCTAATATCTGAAAATCAAGGGTTTGCTATTTATGAGGAAATTGAAAAATGTAAAAAAGAAGTTTGCATGAATGGGGATTACGAGTTTTTATATGAACAAGAGGGTATTTCAATTACTGAAAATTTAAACTACGCCGGTTTTATTGATGCCACAAAAGGTAAGATTGATTTAATATTTAAAGAATTAAATAATGTTCTGGCTATGGCACAGGTTCAAGCGTCGCAAATTGATTTAATTTGCTGTACCGGCGGAACTTCAAAGGTGCCTGAGGTGGCCGAGCGTCTTGTGAAAATATTTGGTGAAAATAAAATTCAAACTTTTAAAAATTTTCACTCAGTGATACATGGCCTAGCCGAAAGAGCAGTGCAAAATATCAAATAGCCCATCGACTAGATAATCAGCCTGGCGCCTGTAGGTTGAGTGTTGAACAAATCAGTCTTAATTTAATATAGACTATGTGATAATCTACTTAACCAAACTTATGATTATTCGTTTTCTAATTCTATTCATTGCTACTTTTCTTTCTGCTCAGCTGTATGGCAAGGGTTCAGGACTTTGTAAAGGCTGCTACGAGAGTGAAGTGCAAGTCACCTTTGAGGCCATTGCTGATATTACTCAAAAAATTAGAGCCAATGAAAGCTTATGTGACTTCCCCTCTCAAGGCCAAACAGAAAAACTCTCCAATAGAAAATCTAATTGCTTGAAGTTATTAATGATGTCAGAAGAAGAAAGAGGGCTATCTCAAAAAGCTTTAGAGTATACCTTGAAAACATTTAAGTTAAATTTAGGGAAATTAAAAGATAATAGTTGTATTGAAGTAGATGCAACGCCTGATGGTATTAAAAATCCCTGCCAGATGCTAATCAATGATATGAATTCAAAAAGTGACTTATTTCCTGATAAGGAAAATAGATCAAACTCTTACTATATAGATTTGTGTGCCGAAGGCAGTACTAAAATTATTAGTAAGTCTTACGTAAATAAGGGAGTGGGCTCAGGAAATGGCTCTTATAAAGATATAAACGATATAAATACAACGGTCATTGGAGCTTTCCTGACTGGAAGTAAATTAACAAAATTTACCCCTAATAATAGTAAAGCAACTGGTAAAATATCAACGAAGTACACGGACAAGGGCTGGAGCTGGACTGATAATCGCTGTTCAGAAGATAATATTATTGTCGATGGCAATAAAACTGATTGCCCTTTTGTTAGGGTAGAGCTATTTGGTATTCAAGATTCTAACAATACTTCTGTATATGCCAATAAGCCTATGCATACATCACCACTTTTCTCCAGCTGGGGATGCCCTTCTTTAGGTATGGACGATAATTGGAAGATGGTTCAACTTGCAGTTAATGGTCCTTCATTAGTTATGAATTGGGGACCGGCCAGGTATCACACTGATGAGAGTTTAACGAACTGCCATAACGATAATTAATAGGCAACGCTAGGCGTAAATAATAGCCTGACTTTCCAGTGCTTTGATTTAGGCTATTAGAATAGTTTTCTACTATATAATTACTCCATTTTAGGCTAAAAATACTTTCAACCTAAGAAGTAAGTATTAAATGAAGCAAGATCGTACAGAGTCAAAATTTAGAAAAAAATTGGATTCATTTTCATCCAGTTTTTGTGCGGCAAAATGGTGGAACTCCACGATTTGGCTGGGTTCAGGGCAAACAACTTCCTGTCATCATCCACCATGGAATGATATCCCTAAAAAAGTGATTGAAAACCCAAAGCTTCTTCATAATACAAAAGAAAAAAAGAAAGACCGAAAAAAAATGCTTGCAGGCAAAAGGCCAAAAGGCTGTGACTACTGTTGGAAGGTTCAAGACGCAAGCCCCAGTAATATCCCAGATCGTGTTTACAAAAGTATGATCTATACTGATGAAGAACTACAGGAAGCTTTTTCTACAAAGCCAAAAGAAGATGTTAATTTAAAAACATTAGAAGTGAGTTTTGATAGAACTTGCAACTTTGCCTGTTCTTATTGTAACCCAAGCTTTAGTACAACTTGGGTGAAAGATATTAATAAAAACGGCCCATATACAGATATGGTTTCGGAAGGCCGGTTTACATACCTTGATAATCACCCGCAAGCCCAAAAGTTTAAAGCTAGAGATATTGAAAACCCATATGTTATATCTTTTTGGTCTTGGTGGGAAAGTGACTTAAAGCATAGTTTGCAAGAGTTAAGGGTGACTGGTGGGGAGCCAACTCTTAGTCCTGAACTTTGGAAGTTATTAGAGAGAGTTTCTGTAGAGTCTGCGGAAAACCTTAACCTAAAAAAGTTAAAAATAGCTATTAATAGTAATCTAGGAGCCCCTGAAGACATATTTAAAAAGCTAAAATTAGTTTCTAAAAAAATTCCAAACTTTGATTTATATACAAGTTGTGAAGCTGTAGGTTTGCAGGCTGAGTATATACGTGATGGTTTGAATTATACTCAGTGGTTTAATAGACTCACTGAACTAAAGCGAAACGCTAACTTTAAAACTCTCAGCGTCATGGCTACTATTAACTCTTTATGCTTATGGAGTTTGACTGACTTATTAGATGACTTATTAAAATTGAGGATGAAGACTTTAACAAATGATGGTTTGAACTTTACTTTGAATATTTTACGTTTTCCGAGCTTTCAATCCTGTTTAGTTTTACCAGTTGATATTCGTAAGTCTAGACAAGAGCATTTGCAACAGTGGTTGAACTCATATGATGAGGGTGTTTTATACGAACATGAAATTAACCATATGAAAAGATTAATAGTGTATTTAGGTCAGCCTGAGCCCAAAGATATTAGTAAATTAAGGTTAGATTTTAAATTGTTTTATAGTCAGTACGATCAAAGACGTGGAAAGTCATTTAATGAAACTTTTCCGAACGAGCTTAGCGACTGGTATTTGAATTTATGAGAGAAATAGATTTAAAGAATATGAAATCTAAACTTGATAAAATTGGCCCAGGCATGTGTTTGGCTAAGTGGCTGCAAGTAACTATGCATTTACACCTAGGGCATAACCACTCTTGCCATCATCCGCTGACTCATAAAATTAATAAAAGTGAAATTAAAAAAAATCCTTCGGCTTTACACAATACTAAATTTAAACAAGCGGCTCGTCTAGAGATGTTAAATGGAGATAGGCCTTCAGAGTGTAACTACTGTTGGCAAGTGGAAGACAGTGGCGAGAGCACCTATAGTGATCGAGTTATTAAATCTTCTGCTGGGTGGGCGAACTCCAGCTTTGATAAAGTTGTAGATTCTAAAGCTGGTGAAAATATAAAGCCTAAATACTTAGAGGTTAGTTTTAGCCATGCCTGTAATTTTAAATGCTCTTACTGTGCTCCTCATTTTTCTTCCTCTTGGGAGAAAGAAATTCAAAAAGACGGCCCTTATATGCTAGACCGAGTATATAACGGTATCGGGATTAATGCGTTTATGTCTAAAAGACCACTAGATGTAAATAAACCCAACCCTTATGTTGATGCTTTTTGGCAGTGGTTTCCTGAAATCTATAATGACCTAAGCGTGTTAAGAGTGACAGGTGGTGAACCACTTTTAAGTGGCGATACATTCAAGTTATTTGATAAAATTAAAAATACACCTAACCCAAATATGAAATTAGCTATAAACACAAACTTAGGTGTGCCGGACACAACAATAGATAAAACTATTGATGTTTTAAAATCATTTAAGACTGGGTATCACGTTAAAAAATTGGAATTCTACACCAGTGTTGATACTTGGGGACAACAGGCAGAGTATATACGTCATGGATTAAATTTTGAAAAATTTTGGATTAATTTAAAAAAGGTACTGCTAGAACTACCAAATGTAGACGTGAATATAATGTGCACCTTCAATAATTTATCCGTACCTAACTTTAAGGTTTTTCTGCAAAATTTTTTAAAGTTAAAAAGAGAGGTTGCTCCTCATCGCCCGGACGCTCACTTTCTACTGGACATTCCTTACCTAAAAAACCCTTTACATCAATCATTTCTACTACTTCCTAGAGATTATACTGAAATTAAGATAACTGAGTGCATAGAATTTATGGAAAATAATAAAGACCTTGAGAGTCACTGGTTTAGCCCTGACTTTATTGAAATTGAAGTTGGTAAAATGCAGCGTTTGTTAGAGATTTTAAATAATGAGCCAGTCGATAAGTTAGCTAACAAGTATCAGAAAGCTAACTTTTATAAGTTCTTTGCGGAGCACGATAAAAGAAGAGGTACTGACTTTTTAAAAACTTTCCCTGAGCTTAAAAAGTTTTGGAACTCATGTAAAAAATCTGCAAACGCCACTGCTTTTTATCCTGATATGAATTTAGCTCACACTGTGGCATGGGGACTGTCTAAGGCCACTAATTTTTTAAAACTTAAATAAAACTGAAGACGAATATAGGTCATTATTTGATAGGATTGGTATAAGCAGCCTTAAAGCTCAAGATAATGTTTTGTATGTCATTAGTTATTCATTAAATTATTAAATTTGCATTAATAATAGAAGAGCTTGAGTTAGAGCCTAAAGTGTCTAACTTTTGGTGTCTTAATTTGATCCGTATATCACTTTTTTTACAGTTTGAAGCCTAAGGTTGTTAAGATATCTTATGCGTTTAACTTTATATTATATAAGTCGATTATTGATGTTTGTCGTTGTGACTAGTTTTAGTTCTCAAGGATTGGCACTGTTAGATGTAGGTGGAAAGGGGAGTGCAGAAGACCGCGAGGCTTTAAAACTACTATATACCTTTGATGAAGCCGCAGGATCAAATACAGTTTTTAACCAAATTGAAAAAAACAATCCAAATCACCCCTCACATTTAACTGTGACAGGAAACGCTACAAATATTAAATTGGAAGACGGTCAAATTGAGTTTGTTAAAAACTCTGTTCAAACAGCTAGGGAACAAGTTTATTTTCGATCTCCTATAGGTACAACAGTACGTAACGAAGTCGTAACTATTAAAGACAAGAAAGCGAAAGCTCAAGGCTTATTCAATGACCGCGTGTATTTAAAGTCAAAAGGGGAAATAGGTATTTCTAGTATCTGTGGATCCGATGAAGAAGTGACAGTGCAAATTTTTTATAAGCCTAAGAGAATTAACTACTCAACAGAGCGAGCTAATATGGTGACTTTAAGGCCGCTAAATTCAGCGAGCAGTTCATTTACCATGTCAGAGCTTTATGGTCAGGAATCAGTTAGAAGTAATATTGGCCGTTTAATCATGAATCATAGAAACAAAGATGTTGATTACTCTGGAAGACAAAATGAAACAGTAATAACATTCAAAACTGGAGGAAGTTATTCTTCTTATCACTTAATTCATAGTGAAGCTGGCAAAGAAGGCTGGTTAACTACTGAAAGGGCTACCGGCGGATATAAAGTTACAAATTTTTCTAATTCAAGACTTATTATTGGTGCTAGCCGTTTTCCTAATGGGGAAAATGTGGGGACATTATTGGGGCTACTGAATAATGCGACACAAGACTCTGTAATTAAAAATTTAATTAATTTTAATACATCAGGCTATACTGGGAGTATTCAACAGTTTGCACTTTATTGCCGTAATGTTGATCAAGCTGAAGTTTTAGGTGGAGAGTATACAGATACAACTAAAATTAAAGTCACTCCAGAGTTGGTTGGTGAGCCAACTCAATCAGAAAAAGTGGCAGTTCGTTTATTAAGTTTAATTACAAAAAAGAAAATTCCTGTGGATGCGGCCATTGTTAAGCAAGCTGCCGTCCATATAAGTAGAGGGGACTACAAAAAAGCTGCTCAAATAGGTATTGAACTCCCTGATTTTTATAATAATACAGTTAAAGATATGGGCTTAAAAATGTCTAATCGTGAGGAAACAGTAGATGTTCCTCTCAATGATTTTACTGCCACAGTAATTGGTGTAGTTAGAGATCAAGTTAATGCTAAAGAGCTTTTAACTGGGAATTTTTATTATAGAGGTAATGGTTTAGTTGGTGTTCCTTCTGATGTTAAAACACATATGCTTCAATCAAATACACATTATGAAGAACTAGATAAGGGTGGCTATGATTTAAAAAAAGCACTGATAAGAGTTGATGGTCAGAAGTTAACAGGAGCTTCAGGGGCGCCTGTAGATAATCCTGATCCTGCTGGAGTTTTAACATCACGTGCATTTATGGCAGCTCATTCAGTTGCTGGAACTAATCGTAGACAGGTAGAGTACACATTTAAGCAGTTTATGTGTTTAAATTTAAGTGAAGTAGCTGATACCGAAGCTTCGGATTTACGTGTCGGGCGAGATATTGATAGGTTCCCTGGTGGAAGTCATAAAAAATACCAAACAAGTTGCAAAGGTTGTCATACAGTTATGGATGGCTTTAGAGGGGCATTTGCAAAAGTAGATTATGGTACTTTTGGCCGAGTGTCTTATGTTAAGCATGGTGACCTTCAGAGTATAAACCGAGCTGTTGTTTCTGGGAAATCTATATATCACCCCATTGGTAGTCCTGTGAAAAATATTTCATATAAGATGAACCATAATGATTTTGCCTTTCCAAATGGCTATGTAACAAGAGATGATTCTTTTTATAACTTTGCTAATCGTGGCGCTAACAAAATTTTACTAGGATGGAGATCAAGCTTGAATAAAGGTTATGGGATCGGCCAGTTTGGTAAAATGATTTCAGAAAGTGAGCGTTTTAGTAAGTGTATGGTCAAGCAAGTGTTTGAGGCTATTTGCCCGGTTAATATTGATGAAAATATTTTATCGAAGCTCAGTGTTTATGTAAATCAGTTCGAGAGTTCTGGGTATAATTTAAAAGAGTTATTTTTAAATGCATCAATCAGCCCTCTTTGTATTGGGGGTAACTAATGAATTTTAAATTTTTATCAATTTTATCAGTAAGTATTATTTTATTGGTGATGCAAAACTGTGGTGAGTTTCACTCTATGAAAGATGGCGACTTTAGTTCATCACTCCTAGACAGTAGTGATTTGTCTGGTGAAGACCAAAGAACTCCTTTTCAAATGTTATCAAAAACACAGTTATTATCTAGTGTTGTTACAGCAACGGGTGTAACCCAGGCTGACTCAACTCTAGTTAAAACAAGTAGGTCATTAAGCCCAATTTTATCTGAGAAGTCTGATTTAGGTAAATACAATCCTCCGCGTGCAATGACTTATGCTAATATTGCTGGTGATGCATGTAGACAGTTAATCGCACAAGAAAAATCAGAGAAAAATAAACGTTTAATTAGATACGGTTTACCAGTAAATGCTAATGATATTACTGACCAGGAGATTGAGGAAACTGTAAGATCTTTTGCTAGGTCATTTTGGAGTAGAAATGAAACTCCTGACGAATTACAAATTATAAAAGATGGATTAAAAGCGTTTGAAAACGTAAGAGAAGTGGCAAGCTTAAAAGAGCAAGCTCGTGCTGAGAGACAAACATTATATTTATGTACAGCTATGCTATCTAGCTTAGATGCGATCACTTATTAAGGGGTAATAATAAATGGGAAAGAAAACTAAAAAAGAAATTCCATTTTGGGCACAGTGCGGTCATAAAAAGCCAGTCACACGTCGTGAAATATTAGCACTTACAGGCGGAGCTTTTATGGCCACAATGGCATCTCCGTCTTTACTATATGCTTTGACTGCTGCTGATTGTCCGGCGGCAAAACCGGCGCAAGGAATGATACCATTTTTCTCAATTCACTTATCTGGTGGAGCGGCTATGTCGTCCAACTTTTTGCCAATGGGTAAAGATGGGGCACCAATAAATGACCGCTCCCGTATGGGTTTAGGCCGAGGTGAGATTACAGTTGAAAAAGCATTTGGCGGCGGAACATTTGCCGGTGATGGCGTTAGTAAAATGCTCACTGGAATGAAAGCTAAAATGGGAGCTGCAGAAGCTAAAACTTCTTTTGTAGGAATTTGTGTAAGTTCCTTTGATGACTCAGATAAAAATAAGTTTGATCCTACGGGTTTGTTATTACATACCGGCTATAGGGGAAGTTATTTACCACAAATTAATAGCCTTGCTGGATCAAGTATGAAAGTACAGCCAGCCATGGTAACTCCGACCACTCCTTTGTTAGTAAAAAGCACTGCTGATATGGAAAATGTTTTAACATTATCTGGTAATATGAAGAAATTGAGTAAGAATGAAAAATTTCAAATTGGGAAGTTAATTTCTAGTTTGAACTCATCACAGCTTAAAAAAATATCAAGAGCTCCGACGAGTACGAATGTTAAAAAGGTATTTGAATGTGCAGGAATTAAAAATGAAGCCTTATTAAAATCTATGGGGGCAGATGTAAACCCATTCGTTGGAGGACATAAACATCGTAGTCGCTTCGCTACTATTTGGGGCAGGCAAACACTTTATGGATCTATGGCTTATAACACATTGCTCGAACAAAGTGGGCCGGCTCATATTGCTTTAGGTGGCTATGATTATCATAACGGCACTAGAACCAACGGTGACACTAAAGACTTAGCTGCTGGTGAATTAATTGGGCGCTTGATTGCAACTGCAGATTACTTGCAAAAACCAATTTTTATAATGGTGAGTTCCGATGGAGCTGCCGGGTCACCAGGTTCAGCTTCAAAGTCGGCGCCTTGGACCACTGATTTTGGCCGAGCCAGTAGTGTTTATATGTTATCTTACAATCCAACTAAGCGACCGACCACTTCAAAAAATCAATTAGGAAGTATGTTGGACTCTCAAGCAGTAGATGAGTCATTTATTTTAGGAAAAGAGCCTGAGCGTGCTGCTTTAGGCGTGTTTGCTAACTATTGTTCACTCATTGGGCGTATGGATTTACTTGAAAAATTACCAAGACCACCATTTGAAGCAAAAGAGTTAGACCATGTATTAGCATTTCATAAAGGGTAAGTTAATAAATGAATATGAGTTCTGTTTTAAAATCATTTATTTCTGGGTTAGTAGTATTGTTCTGCTTCACTAATTGTGGTGGAGGCTTTTCTGCCACTGGTGATTTTGATGGCTCTAAAGTGCTAAATAGCTTGGGTAATACTCGCTGTGACCCAGTATTATCTAAAGCTTTTAATAGTGGGGTTTATTCTTTTTTAAGAACTAATTGTAAACTCTGCCATCACAAGGGGCCTGGGCAGGGGCTTTTTGCCAATGAAAACCAGAGCGTTGCTTTTGAAACCTTTAAAAGTTTTGGCTATGACCGCATTGCTGAAAACGCAGTTGATGATGATCATGCTAGAAACTATACTGGTAGTCAGTTGCAGTTGCAGGTGGATAGCTTGGACCGTTTATGGAGATCGAGTCAAGTAGACTATAATAAATGCTTAGCCGTTGAAAACTCATCAGCGAAAAGTCAGTTTGATTTATTAACAGGAAGTAGTGACTTAGCAGTAATAGACTCTTGGTCAGTATTAAGCTGGGATTTAAACAATAATAATTTCACGAGTAATTTATTACATACCTTTGAGGCCACTTTTAAAGTGGATGTGCAAAATTATTATGGTGAAAGTGATATGAAACCAGCTGACCCCATTGGTTTATTATTTAGGCGACCAAGAATAGAGTTTACAGGTAGCCAAGATAAAATTTATATTGAAGGTATAATTCTTCAATCTGACGGTGTTCCATTGGAAGATTTTGAGGTTTGGTCACAACTCATTGTACTTATTGAAAAACAAACAAAGTCTGAATCTGTAATTATTAATGATAGCGATCGTAGTTTCACTTATATATATGCTGATGCTTTAGAAAGTATTGAAAGCTTGAGCGTATCATTTATTAATATCATTGATAATACTGGTGGCATAAACGATGAGTTTATACCCGATGAGCCAAATACAATTGATGTAGATGATGATAAGCCAGTGATCACAAGAGATATTACATATGCTGATTTAACTGGAACAGGTGAGTTTGCTGTGTTTAAAAATAGTTGTTATAAATGCCATGGTAATGGCGAAACAAGAAATGAGTTTGCTATTGATGACTTCACTCAAGCAGAAAGTCTTAGTAGTGAAATTATAACTAGAATCAATGCTGTTGATTCAACTCGGATGCCTAAAAATGGTACTTTAAGTTTAAAAGATATAGCTATTATTGAAAAGTGGGTAGAGGGTGGTTCGCCGCAAAACTGACGGCTCGGTTTTAGGAATTTCCCCCTCTGAGATGGAGTATATATTACTCGTGCTCAGACAAGCTCCAGCTGCATTGGGTCACTACGTGAGCCCAAAGCATCAACGCAACTGCGCGCGAATAATATATACTCCATCTCAGAAGTAAAATTAAATCTCGCTGGTGTGGGTAGTTTGACTAATTTTTATATTGATAAGTAATTTATGCATTACTCTAAAGTTTACTTTGTGAACCCAAGGCATCAACGTAGCAACATAGGTCTTTTGTTGAGCTTGGCAGCTCCACTACAAGATTTTAATCTATCGCCCTATCATAGGCTTCGCTTATTACGGTCTAACGCGAGTAATATATACTCCATCTCAGAAATAAAATTAAATCTCGCTGGCGTGGGTATTATGAGTAGTAATACTTTAAACCGTAGGCAAGCCCAAACTGAAACTCAGACTCAGACTCAGACTCAGGATCGGACGCGGACTCAAAGTGTAGTCATCCAGAGCGAAGCGTGGGATCTTCTTCGTGTTACGAATGACTAGAGCGAGTAATATATACTCCATCTCAGAAGCAAAATTAAATCTCGCTGGTATGGGTATTACGAGTACAAATACTGAAACAGTACGCAAACCCAAACTCAAACTGAACAGAAACTCAGACACAGACTCGGACACGAACTCGGACTCAAAGTGTAGTCATCCAGAGCGTTAGCCGTAGTAAGCGTAATTTACGTTAGGCGATAGGTAGAGGGTTATTTTTGCAGGTGCCAACCGGAGAAAATAAACATTTGTGGGGCCTTCTTCGTATTAATTCCCAAATGTTTCTAACATAAAAAAAGGCTCCCTAAAGGCTTACTATTACCCACATCTATTCAAAAGCCTTACAGTAGGGCTTTTGAATATCTAGTCCTCAATCTTCAACAAGCCCATCATAAAGCTTTTTAGAGCCGATAGCTGTATATAAAAGGTACTTT
>Ga0114957_1000477_pt1 | contig 51126 bp, 31 predicted proteins | sample BantaG_FD_87175 | JGI IMG/M metagenome (GOLD analysis project Ga0114957, IMG submission 87175) | Marine algal microbial communities from Bantry Bay, Ireland - BantryBay_4 metaG | ecosystem: Host-associated > Algae > Red algae > Unclassified | place: Bantry Bay, Ireland | collected 2014-11-21 | reverse complement strand
CAAGTGTCAAGTGTCAAGTGTCAAGTGCAAACTTAAGCATCTTGCTCAAATCTTATGGTTACATTATTCCTACTATAAATTTATACCCTATCCTAGTTATTTAACCACTCGATTTCTTCATACAAGAGTCCAGTAATTCCTTCAGCTTGCAAAGCCTCTTTGAGTTTTTCTGAGATTACATTCATACCCAAATAACCGTTAGCAATTTTGAAAAAATCGAGGGAAAAATCCTTTGGTAAAAATGCCTTTTCAAAAATTAACTTATTGACAAGACCTTTGTATTTCAATTTAAGTTCTTTAAGCGTTATTTCATATTCGTGCTTGGAAGCGACCTGGTATATATCTTTTATTTCATACTCCCCTTTATGAAGCACTTTATTTTCATGCCTAAAAGTTGTTTTATTATAGTCGACTGGGTTTGGAGGAAATATTTCAGTTGTATAAAGAATAATATAATTTTTGTATACCGTTTTATCTCTAGCTATCACATCTACTCTTTTGACTTTGTGCTTTGGCAAATTAAAGTTCTTAAGTATGTTAAACATCTTTTTAGAAATAGCGTGAATTCCCATAAGCGGATTAATATAAATGCAAGAAATGTAATCAGTTATATTAGCACGTCGCACGAGCATAATTGGTTCAAGAAAAAGCTCTTTATCTCTTTCTTCATTAAGGCCTCCATAACCTACCATCTCATCAGGAATTCTTTTAGTTATCCTAGGAGACTGTGATTGTATCCAGTAACCCATTGCATCATAATCTTCTTCTATTTTATAGTATTTCATAATCCCGCTAAGTCTGTTGAGTATAAGTTCTACGCACAAATCAGGCTTTTTTTACCAAGTATAATGAGGCGGCTCAACCCCATTCATTCTTACGTAGAGATTCGCCTTTGCACGATGATTGGTTAAATGGTCTTGAACATAAAAGAATGCGAAAGCCCTGCTAACTTCATTTTTACTATGGAACATTATACACTTTTCATCTAATTGTTCTTGTCCAATTGTATAAATGACATTCGTTGTGTAAGCAAACCCTTTTTTCATTAATTTAATAATATCGCCTTTAGTCATAGTCGCTGCATCCAAGCGGATAGGTTTTACCTCCATTCCTTGCACATATCGTTTGGTCAACAATTCTGAAGAAGTAGCTATATGAATCATTTGTTCCGCAAAGGTTTTGCTGACTTCTGTGGGTTTATATCTATATAAAGAATCAGGCATTGAGTTTGCGACATCCAGGCAATGTTTTATTGCTTCTTCCCATACAGGCAAGTACATCTGTGTGAATGGTGTCTTGGGCTGGCGTTCCGACTGTGCAGTTAATGGTGCATTGCAGTCAAGCATGGTAAAAAGCACAATTAAAATAATGCTGGTAGAATATCTATTCATTATAATTATTTATCTAAATAAAGTTTTTCAATTAATTAGTTATGCTCTCAAGAAACATTCACCCTCAAACTTCTACGATACAATCTCTATTTATCTCCCCAACATTCTTACATCCTGACAGAGCCATAGTTAACTCAAAGTCTGCTTGCAACTGATGGATCACTTCTGTCACTCCTGCAGCACCTGCCAGAGTAAGCGCAAAGATGTGTGGTCTACCCAATCCTACAGCATCAGCACCCAACGCTATTGCTTTGAACACATCAGCTCCGCCTCTGATACCAGAGTCCATCATAATAGGTATTTGCTTATTGACCGCTTTGACGATCTTCGGCAATGCTGCAATAGATGAAATAGAGCCATCTACTTGTCGTCCTCCATGGTTAGAGACATAGATCCCATCCATACCATATTTAATGGCCAATAAGGCATCATCCTTATGTAGAATTCCTTTCAAAATAATAGGTAGTGAAGTTTGATCTCGCAGAAAAGCTAAGTCGTCCCAAGTCGTTGTAGAGTTGTTATAGATCTTGGTAAATAGGATAGCACAAGTTTGATCAAATACTTTTTTGTACTCAGGAGACTTCTTATCTAAGCCAGGATGTTCTTGCGCTATCTCATCTTCTACCAACCCTCTAAAAACAGGATCTGAGGTATACTGAGCTATACCTTTACCAAGCAAAAAGGGTAAATAAGCAATATCCATATCTCCCGTACGCCATCCCAACAATGTGGTGTCCAAGGTCAATACTATTCCTCTAGCTCCACTTGCTTCTGCTCGCTTGACAAAACTTGTAACCAGAGCTCTTGACTTTGACCAATACAATTGAAAAAAGTGTGGTGTCTCCCCCATCGCAGCAGCACAGTCTTCCATAGGAAATGAACCTTGGTTAGAAAAAATATAAGGTATCCCTGTCGGAGCAGCTCCTTTGGCGATCGCCAAATCACCTTCTGGATGGACCATCTCCGCCACACCCACTGGGCACAAGAAAAATGGTGCCGCCATATCTACCCCTAGCACCGTTGCACTTGTATCTCTGTGTTCTACATTCCTAAGCATTCGAGGAACAATTCTATAATTATTAAAATCATTTCGATTATTATCTACCGTGTGACTTAAGCCTGCGCCGCCATGTATGTAGGATCGAGCTCCAACCTCCATTTTGGCATAAGCTTCTTCTTCCATTTTTTTCCATAGTGGAGATAAGAGCGGTCGCTTACCTTGTAGACCTTCTCCGTAAGTTTTCATTTGATAATCTTGTGCGGTAAATTTTTCCATAAGCTTTTTTCAAGTTCAATTTTTAAGTGCAAGTTTTAAGTGCAAGTTCAAGTTTCAAGTTTCAAGTTCAAGTTCAAGTTCAAGTTCAAGTTCAAGTTTTAAGTTTTAAGTTTTAAGTTTTAAGTTTACTTGAAAACTCCAACTCATCTTTATGCAGGTTTATAAAATTCACAAATTGATTTTAACCATACATCAGGACTACCCATCTGACAAAAATGCCCAACACCTTTCATGATTGTCAAAGTCGCATTTTTACATACCTTATCCTTTAAGTAATGTGCCATCTCTACCCTTGCTACAGCATCTTCATCGCCCCAACAGATATGTACTGGCAACTGAGTCTGCGACAAAGCAGGTAGCCATCGCGTTTTTTCAAAGCGCTTTCTATCGTTAAGATACTTGATCGTGAGGTAAGATTTTTGATGACCATCCTGTAAAATGTTGCCCTCCCATAGTGATTTAATATTTTGGGTAGATAAGTTTTTATTTCCGTGTGCGCTTCTTACTTGTTGGTCAAAGAGCTTAAAGGTGGTCATATTCTTCAATAGGTGGCCATAGTTAGATAATAAGATCTTTTGTGTAATCCTCAGCTCAGCCAATTCTAAAACCATACTACCATTTGTAAAAGTCAAACTCTGAATCCCTGCTGAGAACCACCCAGGCATTTGATTATTTTCATGTCGCGCCACTATTTCTGTCAATACAGAATCACCCATATCGTGTGACAATATATGACCTCCCTTAACGCTAAAGTGATTCCAAACTTGAAAAGCCGTATCCGCTTGTTCGAAAAGAGAATAGGTATACCCGTCAGTTGGCTTATCACTCAACCCATATCCCAGCATATCAAATAATATAATGCGATCAAAAACTTCGAGCAGTCCATCTACTACTGAATGGTATGAATAAGAGGATTCGGGAAAACCATGAATCAGCAGTAGTGTCTTCTCAGGAGAGGCATTAGCATCACCTAACTGCTTGACAAATAACTGATGGCTAAATGGACCATATCCGATATAGCTTCCATTTGATTTCCATTCTGAAAGTTGTGGTGACATTCTTATTAGTTTAGATCATTAAATTTTATTCGTACAAATTCACAAATTATGGTAACCACAGATTCTACAGGCTTAATACTACCTACTTATCCCTATACCTGCTTAACCAATCCTCACAGAATCATCAATTGCAACAACGATAAACTGCCTCCCGCAAAGCTTCCTCTCTTGGATCATTCCATAAATAAAAGCCTGTTTTATTCATAGCATAAGCAAAACTCAACTCTGCATCAGGATCAGCGAAACCAAAAGATCCACCCGCTCCTGGAGTACCAAAGACCTTATCACTACTCCCAAATTGAAAGCCAGAAAAACGCTTTAAATAACCCAATGAATAAGCGGTATCGACCCTCAAAACTTGATCAAACAAACCATCACGAGGTGATTCTGCTGGCCTATGCAAAGCCTCTAAAGTCTCCGCCGTAAGTCCTATGGTTTTTCCTCCCATAGCAAATTCACTATAAGCTTTGGCAATACTACGAACTTCTCCAATACCATTGGAAGCTGGCAACTCTAGTGCTTGCATCACAGGTTCATTGTACTTATTGATAATGCCTAGCACTTTAGGATTAGCAAAGGAACGAGCCGTTATAGAACCAGGATTGAGCATCCCTTTAACAAAAGCCCCAGGTAACTTATGGAGATGAAAAAGCATTTGCCAGGGTTTATGACCTTTGATTCGCGCAACACGGGAACGGGGAATATCAGCTGGCAAGCCAATATAAAATTCGAGTCCTAAGGGTGCAGCGATTTCGTCTCTAAAGTATTGCCCAATAGTTCGATTCTGAGGATCAACTTGTCGAAGCAATTCACTCTCATACCAGCCAAGAGTTATACCATGATAACCGTGCTTTGTCCCAGGTTCCCAAGCTGGTTTTTGTTTGGCAATAGCGTCTGCGACTATCTCTGGATCAGCTAGTTTTTCTAAGTCTAAAGGTTCATCAATAGCACATAAGCCCGCTTGATGATTCAGAAGTTGTCGAACGGTAATTTGATCTTTACCATTCTGACCAAAGGCTGGCCAATAATAGGCTACGCAAGCATCAAAATTTAGTAACCCATGAGAATGAGCATGTGCAATTGCCATCGAAGCAAGGCCTTTTGTAGTTGAAAAAACTCCCACCATAGTGTTTTCTTCCCACGGATCATTGGTCTTATGGTCGCGAATACCTCCCCAAAGATCAACAACTTTTTTGCCTTTGTGGTAAACCGCACAGGCGGCGCCAAGTTCCCCTCGTTCTTTAAAGTTGCGAATAAACTCTTGTTGCACCTCTTCAAAACCTTGAGCAACAGAACCGTGAATGAGTTGTGTATTAAATGTCATATTAATTTATTTTTTGAGCAATAACCTTATAAAGTTATCACCAAAACTAAGATACCATTATTGCTGTTCTAACCATCATAGTTTCCTTTAATGGCTTTTGCTTTTAATTTCATTACTATTGTAAAAACAAATACGATGATAGGAGTAATAGCAACAATAAAAATCAAAGAAGGAACAGGATCTGACTTTGAAGTAATAGCTAATCAGCTTGTGGAAAAAGTCATCGCCAATGAAGAAGGAGTAGTTTACTATGACCTTTACAAGCAAGATGAAACAACCTATGTTTTCTTAGAGCGATACAAAGGCAAAGCAGCATTAGAAGCACATAGAATAACCGATTACTATAAAACCATAGGTGCTCAGATGGGAGCTTTCATGATTGGCGCACCTGACATCAAGGTTTTGCAGTCAGTATAGCTTATTAGGGTATTTTGATAAACTTAGATTGTAGTTCCCGCAAGTTCACTTACAACATCTGCTACAGATTTTACTGAGGTAATACTCCCTACCCCTTTGCCTGCTTGCCAAAACTTTACAGAATCATCAAAGGCAGTCTTGCTGTAGTTCTTAATTCCTTTGCTCATAAGGTACATACGTGCATATTTTTTAAGCTTCGGTTTGCTAAGCATATAATTGATCACAGGGCCAGTCCTTAGGCCTCCTTTCATGACATCATCCGTCTTGATCACTGAGGAGTTGTTGCCAGCTATCTTGTTAGTCCATACGATATCATCTTCTGTTGAATCTACTATGGCTTGCTTGTAACTATCTGTCACCTTACACTCGTGCGTTGCTAGAAATCTCGTACCCATTTGGACACCAGCATATCCCATCTCTAGTGCCTTTTGGTAGTCTTCTTTGTTACCTATACCACCTGCGCAGATCAGTGGTATTTCTAAGTCTTGTAGCTCTTCGATAAACTGCTCTGCAGATTGTATCCCAGTCTGGCCACCGCCTCTCCAGTTGATACAGTTGAGTCCATCTACTCCTGCATCTCTCATAGCCAATGCTACTTTTTTATTAGGGACATCGTGATAAACTGTGATATCATTTTGTTTTGCAATTTTCACGATCTCGTGGGGCTTACCCAGAGAAGTCAAAAAGAACTTTACTCCTTCTTCTATAGAAATCTCCATCCATCCTTTCATTTGATCATGATACTTCTTATTAGCTCCTCCAAAAATCGTAAAGTTCACACCGAATGGTCGATCAGTTAGTTTTTTGATGAGCTGTAATCCTTCTCTAAAATCGTGACCATATAAGGATGTCAAGGCTACAGGCTGCACGACTCCGAATCCACCTGCATCTGATACTGCTGCTATCAACTCTGGATTTGATCCTGGATACATAGGACCACACAAGACAGGGATCTTTGCTCCAGTATCATCTAAAAATTTCTTTGATTTATTCTTTAAAATATTATTCATATTGTTTAGTTGCCTTTGTCTAAATAAGCTAACTAAACATAATCAAACTGTAGGAAATGAAACCTAAGTATAGATTAAATTATTAATACTGATGATAACATCTGATTTAGATCAATTAAGTGCTGCATAGTTATGTCTTTAAACTCTTCATTAGATTCATCATTGTCGCAACCCAAGCAAACGCTCAATAGAATAAGACAAATTAATATTTGAAAGATTTCATTATGGCTGCTTAGGTATAAAGACAGGACACAGAAGAGAGATGGTTAGTAGCTTTCCTTATTGCTTTAATAAAAGAAATTAAAGCGTCATAATACTTTTGTGAGTAGTGTCACAGAAAGAAAGCCTACCAGATAATCCATAATTACAATCATTGATCGGTTTACCGCCAAGCAGTTTGGGTTTAAATTTATCTATTTTGGATAAGTGTGTCTTAGATTATTTGCCTCCCGAGAAATAGAAGTATAAGCTTTCTGATGAATAGGAGTCAAGGATTAAGTTCTACTTTGGAATTCACTAATCATCCAGTATTATTTTTATAAATCAAAAAAACAAAATGTATTTCGCAGATTACTTTTATGGACTCAAAAGAGGAAGGAACTCCATCGAGTTCAGCTCTTCACTTTCAGTACTGCTTAACTTATACCTATCCTTGAATCGTTTAATCGTGGGTCGTGCAGTGAACAGCATTATCAAATTGATCGCTACAAGAAAAATGAAATAAAAATTGCCTTCTAAATGCATAAAGATCGCACAGATCAAAGCAGGCCCCTCGTGTAGTGCTGATTTAAAAACTGTATCAGCTCTAAAATGAGCGAACTTGTCAGACAAGGTTCCCGCATTTGAATTTTCAATTCTATTTCTTACCAAGGGGTTTGGCAAGAATACACTAAGCAAAGTTATTACGGATGCTATAGCTGTAAATATGCTAGTTATAAAATTATTGAAGTTTAAAAAATCTGGATCACCAAAATTCATTTGTGCAAAAATTCCAGTGATAATTATCGCACCTATCAAAAGAGCCAACCACAAAACTTGATTTGCTTTATGGATTTCTGGAATACTGATGTTCATTAAATTCAATTATTTATTAACCTAATACCTGCTTATCACCTAAGAATGGCTGGCTGTATTGCCGAACGCCTGTAGCCTTATACATCGCATTAGCCAAGGCTCCAAATATAGGCGGAAACGGTGGTTCTCCTAAGCCTGTAGGATTGATCTCATTTTGCACAAAATGTACATCTATTTGTTTAGGTGCTTCTCTCATCCTGATCATTCTATACTTATCAAAATTTTTCTTTTGAGGAACGCCATCTTCGAAGGTCATCTCTCCGTACAATGCATTCCCTACCCCATCTATAATTCCCCCCTCTGCCATATTGATAGCAGCATCAGGATTTACTACAATACCACAATCTATGGCACAGCAGACTTTGTCAACGATAGGCTTACCATCTTCTATACTCAAATCTAGCACATGTGCAGCATAAGTGTTGTGACAGAAATAGGCAGACACTCCGCGGTTTGCATTTGACGAGCTATTGCTCCAGTTGGACTTATCTCGTACCAATTCTAACACGCTTGCATATCGTGCTGCATCATAATCATTCTTTTCTCCTACTGGATCATTCTGTGCTCTCTCCAGCATCTCTAATCTCAAGGCTATTGGATCCTTGTCCATCTCAGTAGCTACCTCATCTAAAAATGATTGCTCTGCTCCTGCCATAAAATTAGATCGTGGCGCACGGAATGCACCGATAGTAATATTAGAATCAATAGAAAACTCTTCTGCTAAATAGTTATCAATAGCACCAGCTGGGAACCGATCTGCAAATAATGGGCTCTCTGGCACTCCCCCTGCTTTAATATGAATCGCTGTGAGGTTATTATCTTGATCTAGTGCTGCTCTATAAGTTGCAGTGTAAGCGGGACGATAGATTCCGTTAGTCATATCATCTTCTCTTGTATACATCAATTTAACCGGTGCATTTACCTGTTGCGAGATAAGTGCTGCTTCTAACATATAATGACTATATGCTCTCCGGCCAAAACCGCCACCCATACGGGTCATCTCTATTTCGATATTTTCTGATGGTATCCCCATGCGTGCTATGATCGCTGGCTCAATCATCCCCGGAGCTTGTAACGGCCCAGCTATGTATACTTTATCTCCTTGCACATGAGCAAATGCGTTCATTGGCTCCATACAGTTGTGTGCCAAAAATGGAGCTGAATACGATCGCTCAATAACTTTTGTGGCGTTCTTAAAAGCCTGTTCAGGGTTACCGTCTTTACGGACTACTTTACCAGGCTTAGATGCTAACTCTTCCATTTTAGATAAATGGCCAGTAGTATTCTCCATAGCCCCTGGAATGCTATTAGTGGTTTTCCCTCTCCAACCATTTATAGTTTCAGTATACTCGCCACGAGGTTCCCACTCTACTTTCAATCTCTTCTTTGCATTCATCACTTCCCATGTTGACTTACCCACGATAGCAACTAACTCAGGAAATGCATTGACATCAAATCCTCCTTTTTCATAGTCCTCATGATAAGTTTTAATAGGGAATACATCTATGATCCCTGGCATTGCCTTGATCGCTTCAGCATCTACAGATTTAAAGGTCATTCCGAATGCTGGAGGGTGTTCGATCATCGCAATCAGCATTCCTTCTCTTTTGTGATCCATCGCGTACATGGGCTTACCAGTGACGATGTTTTTGCCATCTACATTTTTATGAGATTTTCCAATTATCTTAAAGTCTTTTACCTCTTTAAGTTTTACGTTTTCCGGCACTGGCATCCCTGATGCTGATGAAGCTATCTCTCCATATGTGATAGATCTATCAGACGCTTTATGATACAAAACACCAAGGTCAGTTGTTATCTCTGATGCTGGCACTTCCCAAGTTTTAGCAGCGGTTTCTTTTAGCATTTGCTTGGCAGTCGCTCCAGCCATTCGTAAGCTCTCCCAGCGAGACATGATTCCTCTGCTACCACCTGTAAATTGCATGCCATATAACTCAGCGTTATACGGTGCTTGATCTACAATTACCTTACTCCAGTCAAGATCTAACTCTTCTGCCACAAGCATAGGCATAGAAGTTTTTACATTTTGTCCAAACTCTGGATTAGGCGTATATATAGTTACTACCCCATTTTCTCCAATCTTGAGGTAAGAGTTCATCTCAAACCATTCCTCCGGCATAGTAAGCACTTCTTCTTTAGAGGGTTTGCAAGATGCCATAAAGCTAAAACCTAACATCATCCCTCCTCCTGCTACTGCAGATGATTTGAAAAATGATCGCCTATTATATGTTGTTTTGATAAGTGTCATGATATTTTCTTTTAAACGACGAGTTTAGACTATGAATTAGCTGCAGTTTTAATAGCTGCTTTAATACGAGTGTAAGTGCCACAGCGGCAGATATTGCCACTCATAGCACTATCTATAGCTGCATCACTAGGACTAGGGTTATCCTTGAGCAGCGCTGATGCACTCATAATTTGACCTGCTTGGCAGTATCCGCATTGAGGCACATCATGGGCTAGCCATGCTTGCTGTACTGGATGTGTCCCATCTTCTGATAATCCTTCTATGGTTGTTATACTCTTATCTCCGACGGCAGAGATAGGCATACTGCATGAGCGTACCGCCACTCCATCGAGATGAATTGTGCAAGCTCCGCACTGGGCTATACCACAGCCATACTTAGTACCTGTGAGTTGTACATGATCTCTTAGGACCCATAGCATGGGCGTAGTCCCATCGACTTCTAATTCATGCTCTTTACCATTGATATTGATTTTGTAAGAAGCCATAATTTTAGATATAAAGTTGATTAATAAGGTGTTATCAATATTGGTGAAAGTTACTGCACTAAAACTTAAATAAGATACATATTAAACTTAATACCAAGTCAGATCTTGATACGCATAATGATACTTTAACTTATAAAAAAGATAAACTCAAATTTGATATATAGATCCAGATCTAATAAAATCAATCAAAATCTGTAATTTATACCTGGCGTAATTAACGCTGTTGTCTGTTGAAACGTTTTAATTTTGGAAACCAAACTCTAGAGATATGCACAGATCTTTCTTTATTCGATTGTTTACATTTTCTGTCCTAAGTTTTACTTGTAGCTATAGTTTGCAAGCGCAGACTCAAAATCTTCTTATCAGCATAACAGATGATACATCTGGTGAGCCTATAGAGTTTGCATTTGTTTTTTTTGAAAACACTACCATTGGTGGCAACACAGATCAAGCAGGTCAAATCTTATTTGAAGAAAGAACGCTTGAAGACTACACCATCGTGATCACCCACATGTTATATGAGGAAGTAAAGATAAAAGGATCTGAAATCAATAATCGTCATGTTCCTATAAGATTAAAACCTAAAGCATTTGACTTAGATGAGGTGATCGTTAAAACCAAAAAAGGGAAATCCAAAAATTACAAGAAATGGATGAAGAAATTTAAGAATGCTTTTATAGGCAATCGAAAAGTTAGAAGAAAGGTTGAGATATTAAATCCAGAAGTCATTTGGTTTGAGGAAAAAGATGACATCCTTTACGCGTATGCCATTGATAATATAAAACTAAGAAATGAACTGACCGGTTATATTATGCATGTTGCGCTGTCTAAGTTTTCTCTTAGTGATGTCGGTGATATAACTTATAGTGGCAGTGTATACTATGATGACATCACAGACGAACTAAAGAAACCTGAGTCCATCGAAAAAAGAAGAAAATCTTATTTCAGACATTCTCGTCAGCTCTTTTTTAAATCTTTGTTTTGGAAACATCCTGTCAACGAAGAAGAATACGTATTTGGAATAACACAACAAAAAGAAGATGAAACTTATGTCTATAACGAAATCCGTGAAGACAAGTTAAATTGGAAACGAGGAATATTTGCCGATACCTTAGAAATCGATGACTACCTCACGATAACATTAAAAGACAAGATTTTAGAATCATTTAGACGGGTAGGATTATTTGAGATTCAAAACCGTAAAGGAACTGGAGCCTCATTTTTATTGTCAAAGACTGGTAAGTTTATTGTAAACAAAAAAGGATACTTGCTAAATCAATCTGACATAGAAGAGTCAGGTTATTGGACTTCGGTCCGCATGGCACACGAACTGCCATCCGATTATGTAGGCAACGTATATTTTCATCAAGAAGAAAGCATATCGACTATAACAGAACTACAACAATATACTACTACCCATAAACCGGAAAAAATATATGTACACACTGATAAGTCTACCTATTTACCTTATGAAAATCTTTGGTTCAAAGCTTATCTAGTAAATGCCGTAGACCATTCTATGCATACCCCGAGTGAGGTGGTATATGTCGACCTAGTAGATGAGGAAGGTGAAGTAGTAAAAAATTGGTTGCTTAATTCTCAGATTGGACTGACTGGTGATTTTCAATGGAATCCCAATTTTAGACCAGGCAAATATTTACTACGAGCGTATACTAACCATATGAGAAATCAGGGTGAACAATTCTTTTTTGAAAAAGAGCTTACCCTTACGGATCTAAGCTATGATACTGATATAAAGATCAATGAAGGTAAGGTGTCGGAGATAAATTTTTATCCAGAAGGGGGTGATCTAATTGAGGGTGTAGCTTCTCAAGTTGCATTTGCCACAGTGGACTCTCTGGGACAACCTGTTGCGATAAGTGGTGTAATCAAAGACAACTATAATCAATTAATCACTTCATGCCAGAGCATACATCGGGGTATAGGTATGTTCCAATTAGAGCCAGCACCTTCTACGCGATATTATCTTGAGACAACTATCGATTCTGAGAAGGTAAGATTTGAATTGCCTAAGGTACAAGCATCAGGAATCAGCATGAGGGTCAATGCAACTGATAAAAACGATATCTTCATCGACATCCTCTCATCAAATAAAGCAATACATGAAGATGCATTTCTTATCGGCCATATGCGTGGTGAAGTATTTGCTTTTGTCAATAAACTATCCCTTGACAAACCATTGACTATATCCAAATCAACAATACCACCAGGCGTTGTTCATTTCACCATTTTCGACCAGCATGAACGGCCTCAAGCAGAGCGCCTGATATTTAATGATAGAAATTATGAGAAAAGCACTATTACTTCTGAGGATATCCATTTGAAAGAAGGAAATCATTCTATGACCTTTACCATAGATAGTTCTTATCTAGAAACACCTATGGATCTCTCTATGAGTATTGTAGATGAGTCGCACTACACGACTGCCTTAGAAGAGCAAAATATATCTAGCTATCTCCATCTCAACTCAGATCTCGAACGGCATATATCTGGTCTTAATGCATACCTTAAGAATATAGATCAAACGAATAGGTACTATCTAGATTTGATACTAAGAACGCAGGCATGGAGGAGATTTACTTGGAAAGATATAATGAACCATGAAGCACTAAAACACCCAATAGAAACAGGCTACTCCATTACAGGGCAAGTCACAGAAAAAGATAGTGATACACCAATACAATCACGAGTAATGATTACAGCTCTTGGAGATGAGCTTTATTATGATCAATTAAACTCTGATGCAAATGGGGAATTTTTAATTGAGAATCTAAACTTCAAAGACAAAATCACCTACATCATACAAGCCCGTAAAGGCGCATTTGTAGACGGAGAAGAAGAGAGTATAGAAATTGAAGGTGATAGACTGGTGGATATAGATGCAAATTCTAAACTAGGATTACCATTTCAGAATGCAATTAAATCTATTGGTGCATTAAAGCAAAGCGATGATAATTTTAGAGATGAAAATTTAGAGCAGTTAAATACCACCTACTTAGGATTACAAAATATAGATACTAGCATATGGAAGATAGAAGCTCCAGAAGTAACCATCTCTGGCAAACGAGGTAATCATACAAGTAATCGTCCAGGTGTAAGAGGTTTGTTATATATGGATTATGCGGATTGGATTGCTCCGGCAACTAGCGGTATTAGTCTATTGAGTGCCGTTGCACCCAGCAGAAGATATCATTATGGTGCCGAAGGCAAACTGATGTCTACTCAAATAAATTTCTATGGTGAGACTGTAGTTGTTCCTTCGCAAGTAATAATAGATGGGTTTGGTGCGGAACCAGGAGGAGGCTCTACAAGCACACCGCATAGATTAAGAACTTTGCCTGCCGATATGATAGAAACAATCTATGTTGGCGAGGGAGTAGTTATCGTGACTACTAGAAATATTCCTAGAAGTGTTGAGAAAAGCCTTGACAGCGGAATCATCCATATTGATCACCCTGGTTACTATCAGGCTCGCGAATTTGCAATGGTTTCTTCTTCGACTCCAGGTAGATTTGCCTCAACAGTACATTGGGATCCTAATGTCATTTTCGATGACAATGGAAATTTAAAAGTAGCTATAAAAGAAGCAATGCAGAAGCCCGGTTACATAGTCGTATTAGAAGGTGTTTCGTCACAAGGAGATATCATTAGTTTTAGACGGAGATATGAGACTGCACAAGAATAATATTGATATAAGACTAATGAAATAAACTGGTCGGCACACTAAGGCTTGAGTTAAAATAACTACCGATTTAGTCAACATTCCAATTACCAGATGTAAAAATAATAGATTGAGAACTTCAATTAAAAAAGGCCAAGCAAAATAAATTACTTGGCTAAATCTTAATATAATTAGCCAGTAGTCAATTGACCAATCAACCGCACCTCTTTTAAAATATTGGTAGGCTCAAGACGTTCCTGGTTACCTTATAGAGCAACAAGTTGATTATTTATACTATGCTCTTTGGTAGCTTCAAGAATAGATATAAATTAACAAGTGCAAGGTCATTTTATTACTTACAGCTTTCGATAATACTTTATTAAGTAGTATAATTCACTCCATATCTACCTAAGAATGTTGGATAATCTGCAACACCTTCTTCTCTGATATCTTTAATAGCATGATAGTCTGGATCGTTATTATAGTTTTCTAAATCCTGTGATGAATCAGACCAAAATACTCGTAGCTCATCTGGCAGAACGAAATCATCCGCATCTCCTATAAAAGCACCTTTATCTAAAATATCCAGAAATTTATCAGCATAAAATGAGTGCTTCATAAATAGAGGGACTGCTTTATCCGTGAATTCCTTTAGCTTATTTTTTCCCTCAGGTTTATAATATAACATACCCAATGCGTAGACCCTTTCATCGAATGGTGCATCTGATGCCATTTCTCTGTAGTCTATTTTTGTGCCGACCACAAAGGTCATTTTTCTTATTGTTTCCTCCTGAATATTAATCCAATCCTTATAATCAGAATCATTTATGTAGGCATTAAAAGCTTTTACATTAGGAATAGTTTGTATTAGTATTTCATCTGGCTTTTCCAATGTGTTAGCACCTGTAATAGCTTCTTTTTCTGTTACGTTGATAGATAATATATTTTTAATATTATGTTTTGACCACAAAGCGTTTGGTCCTCTTTTTAATTTTTCGTCGTTAACACTATCCCCTTCTTTGTAGTATATAAAGTTTGCGATAAAAAGAGCTTTGGAGTTATTTTCTGAATTGATAAATTTTAAATTTTTCATTGATATGGATTTCTATTGTAGCACTTAGAGTCTACAGATTAATTATTAAATTTTTGTTTAAAAAAGGATTTTGTTTTTCGCTTATGAAGATATTTACACGCTTAATTTACTTATACACTCATCGCTTTTAGTAACCATCTATTAAGAGGTTGTAAAGTTAGATAAGCCTCTTCGATCAGATCTGTCAAATTACTCTTAAGCAGGAGTTTTTTGGTTGGCGAGTAACTACCCGTGAAACTTTTTCTCCTCAGTAGCTCCACATGAGGGTGATCATTGTCAAACCCTCTAGGACTAGTCTTTAACTGTGTAGGATCATCTGCTAAGCCGCCAAATACTTTTTGGAAGTTTTTGGTATTTATAATTTTAAGCAGTCCGGATGCATCATAATCTATCGCTTCTCTGATACTTTGGAGTCCTTCTTTGTCAGGTCGATATACCCCTCCCCCTATCACAGTAAACTCAGGGCCAAAAGCAACATATACTTTCATAACATGATCAGTCTTGTTCATAGGTGCAAATGAAAAGTGACCCTTATAGACTGGCTTGTCAGGATGAAACATCCGATTATTATTTATTCTTGACATAGTCTTCTTTGGCTCAAAGGCATCAAAGTATGGATCATGTTTTCCTAACTTAGCTAGTATACTTTCTACCTCTTCTATCCAGTAATCCTTAGCTTCATGATATCTATCTCTATGCTGATCCATCCACTCTTTACTATTATTTTTTTGTAAGTCTAAGAGGAAGTCCCAAATAAATTTTTTAGTATTCATAGTTTTCATTTTTTGTGATTAAATAATAGAACTTGCATACATAATTGCTGAAGATAGAATCCCTAGGATAAAAGTATATGCCGCAACATCTAAGTAGTGATGTTTCTTCTTGATGTTTTTTCCGACTTGAAAAATATCTTCTGCCATAGCATTATAGATATTTTCTTCTGCGCTTATTGTCTTAGCTATTTTAGACTTAAAGGATTCTATATCTGAGTCTTTCACTTCATGATAGGTCAAGAGATTATGTTCCTTCCACTTAAGTTGCTTAGGTGATATTAAAAACGGTTTGATAGCATACAGAGCAAACATGATCGAAGTAATCCAAATCCCTAACAGCATAACTAATAACCCAGGATGAACCATCGTGCTTAACTCTTGGCAGAGTGAAGAGCCAAGTAGGATAGACATTATAATTGCATTTGTAGTTATAATTATTTTCGCCTTGCGGTCGATCATTTCTTCGAGCACGTAGTTATTTTTTGATAGCGTCCTAAACAATGTCTGCGTTGCTCTATTTGCTTTTTTGGGTGTAATCATCGTATTCATTATTTAGAAGTATCTAATCAGTTCGATTTCTAAAAAAGAGTCTCTCCTAAACAGATGAGAAAATTCAGATTTATCTACTGTAAAAAACCCTTGACCCGTGGCAGTTATTTTAAAATCGCTTCCAATCCGCTGCGTCCCTTCAAGGCGCATTACTTTAGTAGATTTACTTAGGTCTTGGAATAACCCAAACAGGATCTCGGTACCTGCCACATTATTAAAGGCTAATCTGGTAGCTACAAAAATATCATTGTCTAAAGACGAAAAAGTTAACGCTCCCCTATTATCATAAACATACTCTGTCAGCGCGCCTATATCTAAGCCCTTACCATTCACGTTACCAAATGTATACTCTACTCCTCCTGTAACAGCAAATATATCGTCAAAGTCCCCTCCTCTATAAATCGACTCTAATTTCAAAATAGCACTCTTGAAGATAAGCTGATAGTCTATCCCAAACTGATTGACCACTGGGTACTCTAGTCCAAAGCTACCCTCTGCATCAAATACAACTAGTGGCTCTCTAGCAGTACCATAGAAATAATGGAGTCCTATATCTGCATCACCAATAAAGTGCTCCCACCTTAAGGCAAGCGTTGGATGCCATTCATTATGCTCAGACTCAAAACTTACCACGCTATCAGTTACAACCGTAGGCGTCCTAGGTCTTCCTGCCTCATTCCCAAATGCTATCTGCCTAGTATATGGCAAAAAGAAACCTGTGAATGTTCCTGCATGCGTAGTCTGAGAAAGCTGTACCATCGGTTGCCCGAGTTTCTCTTCTCCATCTACTCCCTCTAAGAAATCTACTTGATTAATAACATCAACCAAATGTACTCCCTCAGTCTTACCCCAGAATATTTTCTTGACCCCGATATTAAATTCTGTATTTCCCTTATAGTATTGATAATAAAGTTCTCGGACATCCCAGTGTGTCCTACTCGCTCCATTAATATCCCACCTATATCCGCTGGTGTCATTTCAGAAACATCAGATGCTAGATCTGCTACATACAGATCATCATCTACCGCTTTTGTATGTTGAAAATTTGTGATTGCATCTACCCGGGAGTTATAGGGTATATTCCATGCATCATTAGTCATCTCCTCTATGTCCATCAAATTTTTCTTAATAAAAATGTTTTTGTCTTTAGGAGAAAGAGAAATGATGACACTTTCATCTTTTGTATATTTCTCTTGAAGGTTGTCAAAGGCCTCAAGCTGAGGATTTGACTCGCTAAAGTATGTGTGGTAATCCCCGTCAAACTTTAGCTTGGATCCACCTCCCCCTATTCCCATACCTAATAGAATAGTCGCTAAGAGTACTGCCCAACGGTACTTCTCAATAAAAGCGGCAAATTTTCTGGTAAACGTCTTTTGATCTTTCATGTAAATGTTATTCTAATAGTTTCGAAAATACCTAAATTATGACCGATGGTCATAATTTAGACACAAGTATAATGACCAATGGTCATATATTGTTCATTTACTTGGATATTTATTTTTGATCTTAAGTAAAAAAGCAAGAAAATATGAGCTAAGTGGTGATACTAGCTACTGTATTATCCACAAAATGGGCAAAGAACTCTTTGGGCGTTTTCCCAAAATATTTCTTTAGCTGTTTATTCTTAGTATCTATTATCTGTAGAATACCCACCGTCATACCCCAAAATATAAACCCTTGTAGTCCGCTATCTATATCTTTGCGAATGAGCTTTTTAGATTTTGCATCTTCAATGATTTCCTTTACATAATTAGATATCTCAAAACTAGACCTCGCAAGGTCTTTAGTCTCTTTCAACCCCGTATTTTGCTCATAAAAGGCAACTAGCTCGTGGTAGGTTTTTTGTTCTTTATAAAAGTGATAATCTGCCCAAAAGATATTTTTTATTCTTTCGATTGGGTCTTTTTCCATTCCACAGTATTTTTTAAAATATTCCAACAGTGAAGAACGCGCTCTGATCGTTAGACCGCCTATGATCTCTTCTTTACTATCAAAATAGATGTATACTGTTCCTTTAGCAATTTTGGCAGCTCTAGCTACTTTACTTATACTCATGCCGCTAAGGCCATCTTTCTTGATAACCTTTTCAGCTGCGTCAAGTATTGCTATGTACTTGACTTCTTTCGCTATTTCCTTTTTTTGAATTGTTTCTGGCTTCACTTCTATACTTAGCTTATCTTAAAGATAATGGTTATTGCATGATAAAGTTGCAGCCTTCAACTCCTACTATGCCAATGCAGACCCGAGTGATGAGGTAAATTTGCAATGACAATCTTTCAGAAACCTAAGATCTTCGCAACTATGAAATTTTTTTCTATACCATCAAGGAGTATGCTGGTTCAGAAAAAGTAATGATGATTTTTAAAAGCATAAGTCTCGCAGATTAAGCTATTGGTATAATATACATTTAAGAGTAATCAAATAGCACATTAATATTTTCCACTTAAATAGTGAGAACTAGCTTTATCAGTGCTCTCCTCCCAAATATCTTAAGATTTAATTAGACATATAATTTCTTAATGAGCTGTAAATTTATCAAAGGCTTATGTAGAGTAAATAAGGGAGACATAAGGAACGGAAAGGACAAAAGAAAAGCCAAGCAATATCAATCACTTGGCTTAACTCTTTGATTTATATCGGGTTTAATTGATCTTTAATCAGATCTATTTTACCCATTCTGTACCCGGAGCCGGGCTTGAACCGGCACGACCGCGATGGTCACAGGATTTTAAGTCCTGCGTGTCTACCAATTCCACCACCCGGGCATTCTAGTCCTTGAATCTCTTCGGGACAACTACAAATTGGTAGTAATTTTTTGCTTTGATATCTCTATATCAAAATACTAAGTGTAAAAAGGGTTATTAAGTATCTAAATCAGCAGGCGGCCACCATACTGCTCTATTAACCCAATAACCCTATTTAACTAAGTCTGGAGCGAAAGACGGGATTCGAACCCGCGACCCCGACCTTGGCAAGGTCGTGCTCTACCAGCTGAGCTACTTTCGCATAGTTTGAAGTGTTTACGACTTCATTTAATTTTTCAATTTAACAACCTGATAAAACTTCTCTTTTCAGATTTTTTTAAAGAGTCGCAAATATAAGTGATTTAGGACTTAATAGGCAATGTTTATTTAATCTAAAAATGTGTTTCAGTATTAATTAAAATAGAGTAAACAGACCACATTTTGTATAAATATTCTGTAAAAGTGAAATCTTTGATGCATTTTTATGTTAACTATAAAGAATTGCCCTTAGCAACGTGAAAAAATTCATTCCAACCTTATTTACTTTAGCTAATATATGCTGCGGATTCATGGCAGTAGCTGTTGGTGATCTTAAGATTGGTTCATTTTTCCTAATAGTTGCTATCATATTTGATACATGGGATGGAATGCTTGCTAGAGCGCTTAATGTCCAGTCAGATATGGGTAAAGAGCTTGATTCCTTGGCAGATATGATCAGTTTTGGCATTGCGCCTGCTTATTTATACACGCTCATTGCGCCTATTGATCATTGGTTTATCTATGTGGCTCCATTATTCTTTGTGATTGGTGCGGCTTTAAGATTAGCAAAATTTAACTTATTACCCTCATCTAAGCACTTTTATGGATTGCCAGTCCCATTTGCAACCTTATTTTTAATAGGAATATTTATAGGTGTGCAGTATGAGCGGAATTTATTTCTCAATACCATTGACAGTACGGCTGTTTACTTCCTAATTCCTTTTGTACTTATGATGTTAATGCTAAGTAACATGAGGATGTTCTCACTTAAAAATCTGGATAAGGGTCTTGCTAGCAATTTTTTCCCAATTTTATGCATGATTATCTTTGTCCTGATGCTTATTGTTGATTTCCGTATTGCTTTCTCAGGCATTGTTTTAGTGTATATCTTCCTTTCTTTTCTCGAGCGAATATTTGTATCGTAATTATCGTTAATACGTTGTGTTAGTCTTTGTTGTGGAGTACCTTTGCAATTCTAAATTTAGAAGATAAAATGGCGATTATAATTACAGATGAATGTATCAATTGTGGGGCTTGTGAACCAGAATGCCCTAATAATGCCATCTATGAAGGTGGTGTCGAGTGGAAAATTTCTGAAGGGACCACAGTACAAGGTACTTATAAGTTAGAAACCGGTGTAGAAGTAGGTGTAGATGATGAGCAAGCACCTGTAGATCCAGATATATATTTCATCGTGCCAGATAAGTGTACCGAGTGCAAAGGATTTCATGAAGAGCCTCAATGTGCAGCAGTATGCCCAGTAGATTGTTGTGTAGATGATCCTGATCGCAGGGAATCCGAAGAAGTATTGCTTGGTAGACAAGCGGCATTGCATGTTGAGTAGTCTTCCGCATTGCTATTCCCCTAATAACTCTATTCCTAATTTTTATCAGTACTCATTGATCTCAGCACTGACATGACTCCAGTCAAATACAAGCTGACCATCTAAATCAATGATTGCGTTATCGATATCCATACTGATAGTGATTAGATATCTACTATCATTCTGAAAGTTTACTGTTTCCTCTAGCTCGATAAATTCAATGTAGGGCATATCTACCCTTTTCATTTCACCAAGGTGGAATACAGACAAATTCAACTGTGGCTTTACTCCTATAGTGGTTAATTCCCAGTGGCTTTCTTCAAATACAGGAGTAATTTGCGCAATTGTTAGATCCTGAATAAATGTAACTCCCTCCCACTGCTGTATGATACTACCGCCGAGATTACCAGATTCACTTCTCTCAAGAAACCAAAAAGCACTAATGCCTATCTCTGCTTCTTGATATTTTTCAGAAGTGCCCATATCTAATTCTACAGCTATCAGAGGATCCTCCACTGAAGAGCAAGAAACTAGTGTAATCAAAAAAAGAAGTATTAAATATTTCATCTATACCTGATAAGATGAGCAGAGTAGATATCCTTCTCCTCTGAGCAATATAGCAACAACTCTAAACTCAGCTAGAGCATATAAGCTTGCTAATAGTGGCAAATAGCATAAGTAAAGCAACCGCAATAATGTTACAAGATGAAATCTGTAAACACGGTTTCAGAAGTAACTCTATTCTAGTATGGAAAATAAATTTGACACACGATTATAGGGTACAAGTAAGACCACCTCACTATACATCAATTACTGCATTACATATCTTCTAGATTGGGAGGATTTATATCCCTAGCCAACCATCATACTCTTCATCTATTCTACCAATACTTGATACCTTTTTGCGAGATGACTTTTGGAAGATGCTCAAGATTGAAGTAAAAAAATTAAAAACTTTGTTCATGGGTAAATTTGCTTTCTTATAAGACGTTCGAAAATTGATTTTGTGACCTTAGTTTTAGTTAAAATATGTCGGGGCGGCATAATAAAGTAACCTTATAAAGATATTAAGAATTTTCTTAATATGAAAGACTTGTCAAAAATGAAAAAATGCTTCCTAAACTGTCGCCTCCTAAGCATCTACTGGCTTTGCCGTCAAAAAATTCTCGGCGACCATACATCTCACACTACCACCTCCATATTTTTCTATGGTAGGAATAGGCACTTTAATGATTTCGGTATGACTAGTTATTTTTTCTATCTGCTCAGGACGCAGTGCTTTGTAAGCTTGGGATGACATAAGAAGTAAGGGTTTACCCTCAGTCGATCTCAGCTGAAGCATATTACCAGCAAAAGAATTCATCTGATCCTCTGTGATCTCTATCAATTCTTTACCTGTTTGTTTAAGTGATCTAATGATATCTTTCTTCTCAACTTCATTCTTGATCGTATCCATACAGACTACTGCAAAGTCCTCTCCCAGTGCCATCATAACATTAGTATGATAGATAGGAGCTTCATTCTTATCAGTAGCGTGGAACACTACTTTCCGGTAAGACATGAGTACGGCAAATTTTTCTAGAACTCTCGGCTCAGTACGCTGACTTAGCCCAGCATAGAGGATCTTATTTTTCCTATCAAAGATCATACTGCCTGTCCCTTCTAAGTACTGGCCATCATCTTCATAAAAGTCAAAACTATAATGCTTGTGAACAACATAGTCCCTTTCTAAACCTGTTAGGATATCCTCTCTCCTCTCTTTTCTTCTGGTCGGCGCAAACATAGCATAGGTAATCATAACTCCATTCTCATGGGTACTTAACCAATTGTTAGGGAATACGGCATCTGTCTTAACCGGCTTAGGTGTATCTTCTATGACTTGTACCTTGACCCCTGCATCTCTCAACTTCTCAACTAAGCCATCAAACTCCTCAATAGCTTTTTCTTTGATTTCTTTCTTAGTCAATTTTCCATCAGATGATTGAAATACATTATTCTCAGCAGTCTCCTCATTAAACCCAAAATTAGCAGGTCTAATCATCATAACTGAATCTGTAAGTTGTCTCGTGTTCTGGTATAGTAAGTAATCTATTTTCATGTAGTGTGCTTATAAATTTACTGCCTGAGTTTTCAGTTTCTCAGCAACGGTCTTTCCTAAATAATTATCTATAATATAGTGTGCTAAATATATTAGTGGGGTAAGTAATATGGCCATGGAGAACTTATAGGTATAGTTAACCGCCCCAATAGCTAGTACTCTTACCAAATCCCAATCTGCTCCGATATAAAATGCGATGAAGAGCACTACAAAACTATCAATAAATTGGGAGACGAGGGTTGAGCCAGTTGCTCGTAGCCATATCTTTTTTTCTCCTGTTATTTTTTTGATCTTATGAAAAGTGAATACATCTATGATCTGACCTACTAAGAATGCTACTAGACTCCCGACAATAATCCATAAGCCCTGCCCATATATTTTGCTGAAGGCAAGATCCATATTCTCAACACTCTTATTATTATCTCCATCTACTACTCCGCTGATGCTTTGCCACCACTCATTGGGGGATAATGCAATGGCGCCATATACCACTACAAAAGCAAAAATAATGAGCCCAACGGCCATGTACGAGAGAAACTTAACACCCCGATGACCATAGTATTCATTGATAATATCAGTCATAATAAATACTATAGGCCAAGTTAAAACGCCTGCCGTCATATCGAATCCTAACCCTTCCACACCAAGGATGGTCCAGTTCATAGGATCCCAGCCAAGTGTTTTTTCTAGAGAAAAAATTTTTACTCCGATAAACTCCGCTAATATTGCATTGGTTATAAAGAAACCAGCTAGCAAGAAAAAAAGCTTATTTTCTTTAAAATCAAGAAAATGTGCAACTTTTGTCATGGTTCAAATGTACAAATACCAATAAGGATAAAATAAACATATTATAACTTTTAGTAATAGAAAAATAGATGGCAAAGATCCCCATTAACATAAAAGATGGTACCGTACAAAAAGAGGAAAATCAAACTATAGTAGGGATAGATCTGGGTACGACGAATAGTCTTATCGCTTATATCAAGGACGATGAAGTACAGGTAGTCAAGGATGAAAATGGTAAAAATAGTTTAGTCCCATCCATTATTCATTTTGGAGCAGACGGTAAGATAATCGTGGGAGATGAGGCAAGGACCAAACTCATAACTAACCCTGAGCGCACCATTTATTCTGTCAAGAGATTGATGGGGAAGGCTTATGATGACGTCCAAGATTTTGAGCGTTACTTAGGTTATAAGATTATCAATGAAGATGAGGCTGCTCTGGTCAAGATCAAAGTTGATAATGTCTTCTACACTCCTGTCTCCTTATCTGCAGAGATACTTAAAGTACTGAAGGTCAGAGGAGAGCAAGAATTAGGCAAACAAATCTCTAAGGCTGTTATAACAGTACCTGCATACTTTAATGATGCTCAGCGACAAGCTACTCGAGATGCTGGTAAACTTGCAGGCTTGGACGTGATGCGCATAGTCAACGAACCTACTGCTGCTAGCCTAGCTTATGGACTTGGTCTCAACAAACAAGATGAAAAGATAATCGCTGTCTATGATCTCGGAGGCGGCACCTTTGATGTGTCAATTTTACAGATTCAAAATGGAATCTTCGAAGTATTATCTACAAATGGAAATACATTCTTAGGAGGCGATGATCTAGACAAAGTCATAATCAATAAATGGAAAGCTGATCTTAATATCTCTGATCAAGTAATTAGCGAAAACAAAAGCTTAGGACAACAACTGAGGCTCAAAGCGGAAGAAGCTAAAAAACATCTATCTAAAGAAGATACTTATATCGGCGCTGTAGACGGCAAAGAAGTGACTATGAGTAGAATAGCTTTTGAGGAGCTAATTAAACCATTAATCTCATCTACAATCGATAGCTGCTCCCAAGCGCTGAAGGATGCAGAACTATCGGTTAAAGAGATTCAACATGTTGTGATGGTAGGTGGCTCCACAAGAGTCCCTTTAGTGAAGCAGACTGTATCCACCTTCTTTGGGCAAGAGGTTTATGATGACCTAGATCCTGATGAGGTCGTCGCTAAGGGTGCTGCACTGCAAGCAGATATTCTTGCTGGTAATCGCAAGGATTTACTGCTACTAGACATCACCCCACTTTCGCTTGGTATAGAAACAGTGGGAGGATTGATGGACCCTATCATCCCTAGGAATAGCAAGGTGCCAGGTGGCGCAGGCAGACAGTACACGACCTCCGTCGATGGTCAGAAGAATCTCAAGATAGCGATCTTCCAGGGCGAACGAGATCTTGTAGAGCATAATAGAAAACTAGGAGAATTCATACTAGAGGATATCCCTTCTATGGCAGCTGGTATGCCAAAGATCGAAGTCAAATTTATGATAGATGCTGATGGGATACTTACTGTTAAAGCTGAGGAGCTAAGATCAAATACAGAGACACAGATAGAGATAAAATCTACGTATGGAATTAGCGAAGAGGAAATGGCTAAAATGCTAATCGACTCGATCCAGAATGCTGAAAGCGATATTAAAATCAAAGCCATCGTAGAAGCTAAAAATGAAGCTCAGAATATAGTCCTCGCTTCGGCACGGTTTATTAAACAAAATGAATCTATCCTCAGTGCAAAAGAAGTAGATACCATAAACGAATTGAGAGAGAAATTGTCAGCAGCTATAAAGCAAGAAAATAAAGATAAAATCAATTTGGAAATGGAGGCTCTTAATCAATATACAACCCCTCTCGCCGAGCGAGCTATGGACCACACGATTAAAGCATCTTTACAAGGCAAGAAAATATAGCTTTTAGATTAGCCTCTGGTTTACAATTACATTTTATACTTTCGCAACACAACTATGAAAATAATTAATCAAGTAATGGTAGTTTGCGTGGTATTTACCTTAGCATTTACCTCTTGCGGACCTAGGAATCCCTCGTTGTCTCAGAGGATCTTAGGTAAATGGAATATCGATACAATAACACTTTTAGATCATGAATCACCCCCTTTTATTAATTCTGAGGGGTGGATAAAGTTTCATACTGACAACACGTTTGATTCTGAGGGTGAGCCGCATGGGATCATAGATGGAGAATGGGATATAGACGAAGAAACGGAAGTCCTCTCCATAACCGTCAGTCAGAATCTTTCAGATAAAAGCACATGGGACTTATCAGTAGAAAATAAGAAAATGGAATGGTCAAACGAAACGATTAATGTAAGTTTGGATATGACCAAATCATAACATTATTCTATCTGAAAACTTGATTACAACTCTCTTACCCAGATATTTCTAAATCTCACTTTATCCCCATGATCTTGAAGAATCAAAGGTAACTTCTTAGGATGAGCCACATAGTATGGATCACCAATATAAATAGCTGGGCCTTTTATCTCTGCATGATTTTGAATCAATACTCCATTGTGCATCACCGTAAGGTATCCAGGCATGGTTAGATTTCCATTAGAATCAAACTTAGGAGCATTGAATATAATATCATAAGCTTGCCACTCTCCTGGTGGTCTCGAAGCATTTACTAGTGGTATATGTTGTTTATAAATTGATCCTGCTTGTCCATTAGGATAAGTTTCATTTTCGTAAGAATTAAGGACTTGCACTTCATATAGGCCCATGATAATCACTCCACTATTACTATACCCCTGCCCTTCCTTATTCTCTTTCTCCGGAGCAAGCCACTCGATATGTATTTGGCTACTGCCAAAAGATTGCTTTGTTTCTATAGCCCCAGACCTAGGGACTACTATCATGCTATTGTCTTTAACTTCCCAGCTTGCGTCTGTATAGCTTTGTTCGGTCGCTCTTAACTTCATGGTTTCTTCTACTTGATCCATCCTGCCACCATACCCATGCTTAGGGTGATGCCATGCAGATAAATCTTTTCCATCAAATAATATTACAGCATCAGATGGTGCAGCGGTAAAGTAACCAGGAGTTACTTTTTTTGGGATGTAGGCATAAGACTCTGTGTCTTCTGGCTTAAGTGCATCGTATTCTGCTTTGGTTAGTTTTTTAACCTCTTTCATTTTTTGAGCTTTCTGAGCTGTACAACAACTCACAAATCCAATTATGAATAGTAAAGGAAGCAACTGGGATATCTTTTTCATAGTATATTTATTTATGCTAGTATTCATACGGTTAAAGTAATAAATCTAAGAATACCTAGCTGTAATTAGCTACATTTAAGTTATTCAAAGCAATAATTATTGGAGCCTACTCAAGAAGAATATCATTATAAACAAGCAGAATCTAAACTGCATGTCAAGTGCTCAGAATGTGGGTCTGATATCCCTGCTAAGGATGTAAACATCACAGATTCTTTAGCTAAGTGTGATGACTGTAATAACATCTTTCGATTTGATGAAGAGATTTTTCCAGAGTGGAAAAGGAAAAAGCCAGAGATGTTTATCCCTGAAGGAATGGAAGTACTTAAGCTACCTTCAGAACTAGATATACAATTTGACTGGTACAACTCCCAATCTAAAAAGGGAATGGGTTTCAAAACTATGTTTGCCTTTTTGTGGAATATTATGTTGCTCCCATTTGTGCTTAGTGCCTTTCAAAGTGGTCAGTATGAAGTGCTGCTATTTGCATCTATCCACATCATCGTAGGGCTGGGATTTATTGCTAATCTGATTTCGACCTTCATCAATAAAACTAATATTTCGGTTACTAAGCGATTCATAGAAATTAAACAAAAGCCAATCCCTAGTTTTCTTAAAAAGAATATCAAAATTCCTACTTCTGAAATAGCACAGCTCTATGTATCGAGATATGTAAGTAGTACCACTAATGGAGTACCTAATCACGCCCATGCGCTGTATGCGGTCACTAAAGATGGAAAAAAATATACCCTTGTCAAAGGCATGAATAAGGAGACACAACTTTATCTAGAACAAGAGGTTGAGATGTTCTTAGATATAGAGGACCAGCCAGTAAGAGGTGAAGTAAATAGGTAGATAGATTATAAATAAATATTTTATTACTCTGAAAAATAGTTCAAAACCATTATCCGACATTTTAGACACCTTCAAATACCTTAACTTAGCTGCACATACTTATTAAGTAATAGTTTAATATTTTCTCTCCGTCTATGATTATAAAGATTTTTGTTTTTGTGGTTTTCATGGTTTCATCTTTTGGAATGATCGCTCAGATTGATCTAGATCACATAAAAAATGAGATAACAAAGATCATTGATTATGATACTGAGATAGATTTTGATATCACGCCTGGTTTTGCCGTAGCAATAATTGACGGAGACTCATCTTTCGTATTTAGTTTTGGATCGGGACACCCTGATAAAGAGATTATACTTAATGCTCAAAGTATTTTTGAAATAGGTAGTATAACAAAAGCAATGACAGGGAGCCTAATCTCCATCTTGGTAGATGAAAATCTGATGAGTTATGATGATAAGGTCAATGATTATTTTGAAGCAAAGTATAAGAATCCTCGCCTGTCCAACTTAACCATCAATGACCTGCTGATACACTACAGTGGACTACCGAAGCTACCAAAATATATAGGCAGCAAACAAAAAGATCCCCAGAACCCATATGCTGATTATACTAAATCTGATCTATTAGATTTTTATAGTGCCTTTATTCCAGAGGACAAAAAAGAGTTTATATACTCTCATGTAAATTATGGACTGTTAGAAATTATTATTGAAAAAATAACATCTTCAGATTTTGAGTCTGCGCTTAAAACATATCTACTTGACCCATTAGACATGACTAACACTTCGCTGTACCGTACTGAGAATAGTGGCCTTGCAATTACTTATGGCTTTGATAGAGCTGGACGATTAGCTAAGACTTGGGACTTTGCATCATTCGGCGCATCAGAAGGTATTAAATCTAACTTGGACGATCTAATATCGTTTACCCAAGCCCATATTGGAAACTCAGACACGAAGCTGACCGATATATTTAGCCTCAATCACCAGCCAGAAATCAAGACACATTATAATGATCGAATATTTGCTGGTAAGGGCTGGCACATATTTAATCAGAAGAAAAATTTTAATATCATTACTCATTCAGGTAAAACATATGGCCATAGAGCCTATATCTCATTTATCAAGGAAACAAAAACAGCAGTTATCATACTCTCAAACTCGTCTGTTGGCACTGAAGATTTAGGTCTACTAATCTTGAGAATGATTAATGATAACTGGAAAAGAAAAATATAAAACCTGCAATGGATAAAAAGAAGCCGGTATCCTTAAGTTGGGATGCATTCCAATCAATGGGCAATCCTGATAACGCGCCAGATACACCTCCATCAGAGAAAGATAACGGGACTGCTAGTGACAGTAAATCGCGAGTCCGGATTTATAAGGAAAAGAAAAAAAGAGGTGGCAAAGCTGTATCTGTTATAAAAGGAATAGAAGCAGATCATGATTTTCTTAAAAAACTAACTAAAGAAATCAAAGTAAAACTGGGTGTCGGCGGTCACCTTGATGGTGAGGAAATCATAATTCAAGGAACTAATAGAGAAAAAATTCAAGAAATGCTCATTTCTAAAGGATTTAAGGATACAAAATTAGCAGGCGCATAATCGATTTAGAAAGGCTATAATGTAATAGTTAAAATATTATATTTGTTTGGTTCATCCTTTTTTAACCAGAATAGATAATAGATGCTGATAGGTGTAATTGCGTGTTTTGTTATAGGTTATGTAGCCATAGTCCTAGAACATCCTCTCCGACTTGATAAGACAGTGCCCGCGCTCTTGATGGCAGCCCTGTGTTGGGGAATTATAGCTCTAGGTCATATGGATGTGATTGATCACCATGGTCATCATATCGAAGAAGGTATGTCCTACAAAAAATGGATAAGCCCTATCCTACTGCACCATATTGGTAAAACAGCAGAGATATTAGTCTTTTTGATAGGAGCTATGACTATTGTGGAGTTAGTCGATCTACACAGAGGTTTCTCCGTCATTACTAATCGTATACAAACTACTAGCAAAAAGAAGATGCTTGTTGCCATCTGTATTCTTGCATTTTTCCTTTCTGCGACTTTAGATAATCTTGCAGCGACAATCGTTTTGGTCTCCTTATTACGGAGACTAGTGCCAAATAAGAGTGAGCGAATCTGGTTCGTAAGTCTTGCCGTTATCGGCGCAAATGCAGGTGGTGCTTGGTCTCCTATTGGAGATGTAACAACTACTATGCTTTGGATAGGAGATAAAGTAACTACAATAGGATTGATCACCAATCTTGTTATCCCATCAATAGTATGCATACTAGTCCCGCTCTTAATTGCTATGAATATGAAAGCATTTAAGGGTAATATCTCTGCATCTCTACGAGATACGGAGAAAGAGATCTCTGATGAAGATTTGCTTAGTAGTAAAACAATGTTAGCCGTAGGAATCGGAGCATTAGTATTTGTACCAGTATTTAAATCTTTGACAGGACTACCACCGTATGTTGGTATGATGCTAGGTCTAGGAATCGTTTGGTTAGTATCAGAATACATTCATCCTGAAGAAGATTTTGATGAGGAGAGAAAACATTTATACTCAGCGCATACTGCTCTGAGCAGAATTGAGATGTCTAGTATATTGTTTTTCTTAGGTATACTCATGGCAGTTGCATCTCTAGAATCTTTGGGCACACTTAATGATCTAGCTCGCTTCTTAAACGATACTATCCCTAATCAAGATCTGGTAGTGATGCTACTCGGAGTTTTTTCAGCGATTATCGATAATGTACCATTAGTTGCAGCCTCTATGGGTATGTATGACTTTGTAGTAGATCATAAGATGTGGCACTTTATCGCCTACTCTGCAGGTACAGGTGGTAGTATGCTCATCATAGGATCAGCGGCAGGAGTTGCAGCTATGGGTATGGAGAGAATAGATTTTATTTGGTATCTCAAGAATATTACTTGGTTAGCCTTTGTAGGGTTCTTAGCTGGGGCAGTTGCATTCCTACTGATGTACAACTTGATACATTAGCAGGATTTAACGTTAGATAGATTTATGGCATTCTGAGGATCTCTATTCTTGGCTCTATAAGCAACTCAGTACTGATCTCGATACCATCATCATCAGTAACGACATATAGAAATTTAAGATCCTTTAAATTAATCTGAGCATCTACTCCTTTGTCTTCTTTCATTCCACCTAAGAAGTTGGTTGCCCCATTATTAATTAATTCTAAAAGTTGTTGATCAGTAATTGTGGCTTTTGTTTCTATCACACTGATGATTTTTTGTTTGAGAAGACCAGCAGTAAGTTTTAGAGCGAAAGGCAATTTGACAAACTCAATATCGTGGACGTCAAGAATAATTTTATCTTTTGTCTCATTTAAGATAATCTCTCCTATCACCTTAACCTCAGCCTTTATCGTTCCTGAAGTAACCATGTCTACGGTGATTATTCCTTTATTATTTTGAAAGTCAATATCCTCCAGAGTGATCTCTCCTATGCCAATCAAGTCTATAGGCGGGGCAAATTTTGTAATTCCACCTTTTAGTACTTGATACCTAACCTTAATTGCATTTTTTACCATAAATTTATCTTGATAGCATTTAAGCTTCTAGTTGACGCATATGTTACTTGACTTAATTCTACAATCTGATCGATAAAAATACTTATGATAACTATGACTATCGTAGCATTTTCCGTCGTGATCTTGAAAAATTATATTCAATTACTGTTGCATCGTTTTCAAACTTAAATGGTAGAAGCTAATACCGCAAGTTCGTAAGAATTTGTCAAAACAAACTAAATCAATCTGCGATGAAAAATCTATTTGTACTAGCATTAATTTGCTTTTTATTTACTGATTATAGCTATTCTCAATCAACTTCTGGTTCTAATGACTTGCTTGATGCTGTGCAATGGAGGGAAGTAGGCCCCTGGAGAGGAGGTAGATCCTGCGCCGTAACAGGAGTACCTGGCAAACCAAATCTATTCTACATGGGTAGTACTGGAGGTGGTGTCTGGAAGTCTGAAGATACTGGTAACTCTTGGGAAAATATCTCTGATGGATTTTTTGGAGGATCAATGGGAAGTATCGCAGTGGCCGCATCTGACCACAATGTCATCTATGCAGGTGGCGGTGAGAAGACAGTTAGAGGGAACGTCTCATATGGCTATGGTATCTGGAAATCTGTAGATGCTGGTAAAACTTGGGAATCAAAAGGCCTTCCTAAGTCAAGACATATACCTAGAGTAAGAATACATCCTAAAAATCCAGATATCGTATATGCCGCAGTCCTAGGAAATCTATTTGCCCCTAATCCTGAAAGGGGGGTATATAAATCTATCGATGGTGGTGATAATTGGAAGAAAGTACTTTTTGTAAGTAAAGATGCAGGAGCCGTTGACCTAATTATCGATCCTACTAACTCTAGGAATCTATATGCGACTACATGGAAAGTAAATCGTACTCCCTATTCGCTCAATAGTGGTGGTGAAGGATCTAGCCTATGGAAAAGTACAGATGGAGGTGATAACTGGAAAGAAATAAAATCTAATAAGGGACTGCCAAAAGGAGTATGGGGAATCTCTGGGGTTACCGTATCACCTGTAAATGGTGATAGGATATGGGCTCTTATCGAAAATAAAGATGGAGGACTATACCGATCTGATGACGGAGGGGAGACATGGAAAATGATCAACAACCAAAGAGCGCTGAGACAAAGAGCATGGTACTATACCAGACTATATGCCGATACACAAGATGAAGACATGCTCTATGTAGTAAATGTGGACTATCATCAATCAAGAGATGGAGGTGTGACCTTCAAAGCAAAAAGAGCACCTCACGGTGATCATCACGACTTATGGATTGCACCTGAAGATCCAACCAGAATGATCATAGGAGATGATGGTGGAGCTCAAGTATCAACAGATAGAGGAGAGACATGGACTACTTATCATAACCAACCTACCGCGCAATTCTATAGAGTAACAACCGACAATCACGTACCCTATCGCATTTATGTAGCGCAGCAAGATAATAGTACAATTAGGATCGTACACAATAGTAGAGGAGGTGTCGCGAATAATAGCGATTGGGAACCTACAGCTGGTGGAGAATCTGCACATATTGCAATCGACCCCAATGACAATGACATTGTCTACGGTGGTAGTTATGGTGGGTTTTTAACTAGGAAAGATCATAAAAACAATAGCACTAAAGCCATTAATGTATGGCCCGACAATCCGATGGGCTACGGTGCAGAAGGAATGAAGTATAGGTTCCAGTGGAACTTTCCTATCTTCTTTTCAAAGCATAATCCTAAGAAACTATACTCTGCTTCACAGCACCTACATGTAACGACGAATGAAGGTAAAAGCTGGGAAATCATAAGCCCCGACTTAACTCGTAATGAAGCCTCTAAACTTGTTTCTTCTGGAGGGCCGATCACTCAAGATAACACTGGTGTCGAATACTACTGTACCATATTTGCAATTGATGAGTCACCACTCAAAGAAGGAGTCATATGGGCAGGATCAGATGATGGACTAATACACTTAACTAAAGATGGTGGCAAGAACTGGTCTAATGTTACACCTACTGGCATTCCTGAATGGTTGATGATCAACTGTATTGAGCCCGACCCTTTTGATGAAGCAGGTTGCTATATGGCTGGTACCCTTTACAAAGGCGGTGACTTTAAACCTTACCTCTACAAGACTAAAGACTATGGCAAAACATGGACTAAAATTGTCAATGGTATTGATAGTGAGCATTTTACCCGAGCAATAAGAAGTGATAAAAAAACGCCAGGTATCCTGTATGCAGGGACTGAAACGGGAATATATATCTCCTTTAACGATGGAGCTAAGTGGGAAACTTTCCAACAAAATCTACCGATTGTACCTGTAACTGATCTGACTATCAAAGATGACAACCTGATTGCAGCAACGCAAGGAAGAGGTATCTGGATCATCGATGATCTAACGCTTGTCCATCAAATAAACGAAGGAGTTGCAGATAAATCACTTGCAGTATTTAAACCAACTGACGCAGTACGTATGGGAAGAGGGAGTAAAGCTGCTGTAAATTATTTTATAGATGAGTATGATGTAGAGAAGGACACGGTAGAAATCACGGTCTTGGATAGTAACGGCCAACTCATCAAATCTTATACAAATAAATCTGAAAATAAAGCTAGCAAAATAGAAGTTGAGCAAGGGTCAAATACTTTTGAGTGGGATCTTAAATATCCAGATGCTAAAAAGTTTGATGGCTTAATCTTTTGGTCGGGTTCTCTAAGTGGGCCTAAAGCTATGCCCGGTGAGTACCAAGTAAAAGTAAATCATAGAGACAAAGAAGTTATTCAAAAATTTAATATAAAGCCTGATCCTCGTGGTGGAGTGACTACAACTGATTATCAGGAACAATTTAATTTTGAATCAGCGATTAATAAAAAACTCACTGAAGCTCACGAATCAATCATAACTATTAGAGACCTTAAGAGCCAGTTAGGAGATTACAAAAAAAGGGTAGATGATTATCCAAATATAATCGCTGAAATAAACAAAATAGACTCTTCTCTAACTGTTGTCGAAAAAAATCTTTACCAGACACAAAACCAAAGCAGACAAGACCCTCTAAACTTTCCGATCAAACTGACAAATAAATTAGCACACCTTAACTCTCTTTCTCAATTTACAGATGGCGCACCAACTGCCCAAGCACAAGCCGTAAAAACTGAAATGACGGAGAAGATTGATAAAGAACTAATGGACTTTACAGATATAATAAGAAATAGAATTCCAAAACTTAATGAGCTGATTTCTCAAAGCCTAATTAAGGCTATAGTACCCAAAATCGATAAACCATAACCTTGTAATAATAGAAGAGCTGTGCTTAATATTAAGCACAGCTCTTCTTCTTAGTCGAATTATGCAATCATTATTTAGTCGAGAACTATCATTCGTTTGTGCTCGATTTGATCTTTATACTGTATCTCATAGAGGTAAATTCCAGATGTCGGTATAATGTCTCTACCAATATTGATCTCATTATATCCTATTCCATAATTATCCTTCATCTGCCGTATTAACTTACCTGTATTATCATAAATTCTGAGTTGTACTTCTCCCCCAACTGGAATATTAAACCCAATCAATGTTGATTCTCTCCAAGGGTTCGGCTCATTCTGATCAACGATAAGCAGCCCTGCTCTAGATTCTGCGATCATCTCTATCTCTACTTTATCCGTTACCTCTCCATCTAAATAAGCTTCCTGTACAGTGATCTTAGAATTACTAGTTAATGATATTGGCTTCGCATATGAGGTCTTGGCTCTGAAGTATAATCTAAATAGCACATCCTCTGCTGCAACATCTAATGGCACTTCACTATGCCAACTCCAAGTTAACAATCCTCTTGATGCATATCTTGTACCGATATTTTCAGCACTAATATCAAGCGCATCACTATCTATCTTAACGAACTCATACTGATCAGCACCATAACTTATCGTAGTCTGGAATCCATTCACACCGGTAAACTCACCAGATCTTATCTCAACTACTTTAAATAGTCCCTCCTGCTCTACCTGGCCAATAAATGTCATTGGATCACTACTATTCCTTAACTCAGCAGTGACTAGTTCATCACCTTTGGCATTACTAGTTACATCTCCTACTTTGACACCTACAAAATCTGCAATCATATCAGATGATAAATTATTAATATCGTATACCGAAGGAATAACACTTGACCAAGGATTAGTCTGTGAATCAAATACATGCAACTCGTCAACAAATCTCCAGCTCTCATTATTCACAAATACATCACTCTCTCCCAAAATCAATCTTCTTAACTGAACGATATCCGCGGCAGATATACCATTACTCTTATTTATATCTGCTGCTATCATCTTGTATGGACTATCAAGTAAATCAAGGCCTAAAATATGCTTCTGTATCAATACAAGATCCAGTGTACTCACACCATTCAAGTGATTGATATCCTTCTTAGGAACGATCGTATAATCACCACCTATCGGCATATTATTAAATGCATATTCACCATAAGTGTCTGACTTAGTATCAGGTAATTCACTACCCAACATTTTAACCTCAGTCTCCACTATCTGTTCTCCCGATTCCGTCATTATCAAGCCAGATACATCTGCATCAGTGCCATTCCCACCAACAAGTCCAGCACATAGATCTTCGCCATTATTATCCTGCACTTCTATCTCAGTCCAGCAAGAACTTTGTGTTCCGTTAGTAAGGTTAGTCACATAAATCATTACCGAATTAAAACCTACTTCACCACAGCCATAAATAACACTATCCTGCAATCCAGCTTTATCAAAACTATAACTCAAAGCATGTCCACACGGATGCGAATCTTCTTTGATTACATCACTAGCCCATATTTCTACCATCTCCGTATCTACCACCCCGTCAAAATCAAGATCCATCAGCACTAAATCTGTCACCACATGATCTAAGCAAATTGCTGGTGCTGCTTTTTCATTCGTAATCTCAAAATACTGAGAACAAGGTGCTGAGATATTTCCACAGAGATCTTCTGCGTACCAAATAATCTTGTGAGTACCGGGGACAAATCCTGCATTCACCTCATGACCAACCCCTGAAGTATCTACAGTACCATCATTATCTTGATCAATAGTCCAAGTCCAGATTAAACTAGCAGTATCCGTACAATCATCAGTTGCTGTCGCAGATAGATTAACATAGACTGGATTACAGTTTGCGTCAAAGCTGTTGTAAACTTCTGCCGTATCTGTGCACGAAGTTATAATAGGTGCTGTACGGTTTTCTAATCCTATAGTCTGAATGGAATCCCATCTTGCAGGTAAACCTGTTACGATATCTGTATCGCACCAGTTAATCACCGACCACTTCCTTAATACTTTCACACAACCTAACCCATCATTGTCTGCACTAAAGATCTGCTCATCTGTAATTGATGATCCTATTAACTCACATACCCCTTCTCCTAGTCTTGGCCTATCAACTCCTAATGGAAGATTATCAGGATGCAAATCTTCTGCTGTACATCGATCAAAAAACATTGTATCCCTTGGCCACACAATTCGGTCTGGATCAAATGCTACTGGACTTACTACTGTAATAGACTGCTTATCAGATACTGTTGCTCCATTGGAAGTTATGCTAAACGTTCTTTCTATAAGACCCGTACCACATGAGTTAACATTGCCCATATCTACTTCCTCTGCAACCTCTGCTCCACATCCACCTATTAATAAACCATCAAACGGTGAACCATCTATGCTAACTGAATCTGCTATAATCACGATCTCTTCTCGACCGATCTCAGTACTTACTATACTACCAAAAACAGAGAGGTCTTGCTTATCAAATACAAACTCACAACTTACTGTAATGTCCGGTGGTGCTACTATCGCTGGTGGATTCTTATCCAATACTGTTACTTCTACCATGCACTGATTCTCCCTACCACTATGATCTATAACCTTTAAAGCAACCATCTGAGTAGTACCTACATCTGCACAGCAAAATGCTACAACATCTCCAAAGACCAAACTCGAGCTATCTTGTTCGCTAGACTGGCAACTTAGCTCCATTCTTCTTGCCGAAAACACAATAGAACTACAAGCATCATAACTACCGTCATCAAAAACACTAGCTGGGACATGAGCCTCGCCAGTTCGTGTAATACTTACTTGAGTATTTTTCTCACAAATTATTACTGGAGCACTATTATCTACTACTTTGACATGTACCTGACAGCTACTAGAATTACCACAAGCATCGTATCCTATGTAGGTTATTGCATTAAGCCCTACTGGAATATCTGTGATCTCACCTCCATTTTGATTCTCTATAAATCCACCAGTATAACTCATATCTATTTGGCTCACGATGTTACAACTATCAGTCGCGCTAATCTCAGGCAGTAATACTTTTGCGGTACAAGAACTACCACTAGTGCTTACTTCTATGGTATCCATAGGACATATAAGTACTGGCGGTTTCTCATCTATCAATGTGAGAATTTGTGGTGGCACAGAAATAACATCTTCATCATTACAATGCCATTGCCTGATCTCCCAAGTTCTCAAGACTTGCTTTTTACAGGGTAGATCTACAATTACTTCATCTATGTACTCCACAAAAATATTACAGAAGTTGTCTGTAGCAGGATAAAGCGGTATTCCACTTCCTGTCTCAGGCGTATAAAATGGTACTACTCCTACCCTAATATCCTCTTCCTCTATTGCACCTATCTCTTCATTACAAGATAAGTTTACTGATATACTTACTGGTATACTTATCATGGCTGGATCTAGCTTAGTGATATGTAATTCTTGTGTACATATATTACTTCTGCCTCCTGACACATCTACTGCTTGATATTGCCTGATTACTTTCTTCACTAAATCTCCTTCACATGGGTCTACATTGATAATTTGTTCATTAAGTATCTCTATACTAATATCAGCTGTGAAACAACCAGTCGTTCCTGATCCAGACAATGGTGGTCCATCAAATATCGGCAGTTCTATACAGCTAATCGTATCAATCTCAACTCCGCAATCAAGTACAGGTGTGAATTTAGATTCTACTAGGATATTACCCCAGCATGTGTTAGTACAAGTACCATCATCGTCATCTATCTCATCTGCCACAGTAATCGAGTAGGTAATCAACTCACCTACTAGATCCGCCGTAATCAGATTACCTACGATAGGTACCCCACGCTCATCCTTTAACTCCATTATAAAGTAATCCATAAATGCCGGATCATCACACGCATTATCTAGGCCAGCTAACAACATCGATGGCGACACTAACGATTCACATGCTTCACCAAGAGATAGGTTAAGCTGCCCAACGCATGCAATATCACAACTCGGGATACATGGTGGCAATAATCCTGTCGAAGGGATTCCTGCTGGATCATGATCATCCTCATCATCTTTATCATCAAAACTGTCATCTACTGAATCACCATCATTATTAGGATCACTGTCTGGATGACTATCTGCATCATCAACTGGATTACCCGTAACGTCTTTTGCGCTGCTTATCTCTGCAACATTGACGTAGTCCAGATCAGTTGCATCTTCAAGATACTCTATCTCCAAAAAGATCGAAATTCTTGTAGTATCTGTAGGCATCAACGGACCATCAATCACGGACAAGTAAGTAGGTGCTCCACTATCGTCCCATCCTACATTCTCCTCTGCATCAAAACTAAATCCTGGTGGAACATGGTCTGCAACAACTATCTCTGTTGCCGGGACATTCCCTTGATTAACAACACTTATGACAAACTCGATTATATCTCTAGTTTGGTATGGACCAGGTGTTGCTACTTGCTTAATTAATGCAAGATCAAAAGTTGAAAGATCCTCGTAGTCACCATCATCTTCATCGCCGTTCTCCCCTTCGACAGCATCATTTACCATCTCACCATCATTAACTGGATCATCATCAGATGTACTGTCATAGTCGTCTGGCTTATCCCCATCTTTATCCTCGTAGTTACTTATCTCTGCAATGTTTTTGTAATCTCCTGTTTTGATATATGAGCCTACAAGCACATCGATTTGTACAATTAAACTGTCACCAGCTAGAAGAGGGCCTGCTATTATCTTAGTAACAGAAGGAGCAGAACTATCGTCCCATCCATTTATATCGCCAGTGCTCAATGTTAAGCCCGGAGATAAATGATCCGTGACTTCTATATTGTATGCATCTATTGTTCCTTGATTAAACAAAGTCAAGTTGTAAGTAATAATATCTCCAGGAGCTACATTACCATAATCTTCAGCTAATGTTTTCTTCATTGCTAAATCCATAAAGAAAGGTAGGGCTAGATCATGATCATCTTCATCTCCATCTTCTCCATTAATCTCATCATCTTTTTCTTCACCGTCATTCCCTGGATCGTTATCTGAATCAGAATCTGTGTCTTCTTGCTCTTCTCCATCTTCGTTTTCTGCTCTACCTATCTCTGCAACATTCTTATAATCATCTATCGTGCTGTTTGACCCTAGATTCATAAGCTCCATCTGGATCATAACCGTTACCGAATCACCTGGATTTATTGGCCCTTCGATTACTGTGCATACTGTAGTAGGTGCAGGTCCTGATCCATCCCAATTAGGATTAATTGCACCATCGTAATTATAGCCTATAGGTATAAAGTCACATACTTGAACATTATACGCTGCCACATTTCCTTGGTTATAAACGACCATATCATACATAATCAGGTCTCCAAATGTAAAACCTTCACTTGGCATCTGATTACTAATTCTCTTAAGCATCGCTAAATCAAAAACTTCAAATTTCTCCTCATCTTGATCATCTTCCTCTTCTGGATCATTGTCTGGATCGTCATCTTCTTTACTATCTGCATCTTCTCCATCGTCATTAGTGATCTCAGAGACGTTAGTATAACTATCATCCCCGCCACTTGTAGATTCTAATGTTACAAATATTGAGAAGCAAATAGAATCTTGTGGAGCAAGTGGAGTGTCAATCTCATAGTCGTATGCAGGTGCGCTACTATCATCCCAATCAGGATTAAGTGCTGATATAAAACCTAAACCTGATGGTAAATAATCAGTTACCGTGATGTTATTCGCAGCAACATTTCCTTGATTCGCAACACAAATACTATATTCTAGTGTGTCACCATACTTATACGGACCTTCAGTAAGCAGTGTTTTATCTTGTGATAAATCATAGATATCAATGCTCTCTGGATCATGATCATCTTCATCTCCGTTTGTGTTGTCATTAACACCATCTTCTACATTATCATTAGTTGGATCATCATCTGCATCACTATCTACATCTTGATCTGAAATGTCCTCACCACTTTCATCTTGCATACTTTCTACTTCTGCTACATTCGTCCATGCTTCAGAATCATTACAACTTTGTATAGTGAGTGCTTTGCTAATCATGACACTATCTCCAGCTGTAATCGGGCCAGTAATAATTGTAGTCGCTACACCTGTAGAAGCATCATATGACCATAAAGGACTATTAGATGCTACCCACTCATATCCGCATGGAATAAAGTCATTAACCACAACATTGTATAAGTCGATGTTACCTTGATTGAATACTTCTATATCAAAAGTGATTTCATCTCCATAACTAAATGGCCCTTCATCAGTAGTACTTTTTACTAAGGCTACATCTACTACCATCAAATCAGCATTATCATGATCATCTTCTTCATCATGGTAGCTATCATTTGTTACCTCTCCATCATTATCAGGATCATCATCTGGTGTGCTATCCACATCCTCTCTTGGACTACCATCTTCATCGTTTGCGCTTGTGATTTCACTTACGTTTGTATGATCAGTACCACCACCCATAGTCATATCTATCGTTAAGAAGATAGGTATGCATATGGTATCTTCTCTAGACAGTAAATCTACAATAGTGTATTCGATGATATCAGTTGAAGTTTCAGCCCAACCAGTATTTAGTGAAGTATCGAATCCTAATCCCTCTGGCAGATGATCTGTTATCGATATATCTTTCGCCGTGATATTACCTTGATTTACTACACAGATGGAATACTCAATAGTGTCTCCATACATATATGGTCCATCAGTAACAATCTTTTTGATCTGTGCTAAATCGAATACCTCTATCTCTTCAGGATCATTGTCATCTTCATCGTCATTAGTATTGTCATTGATATTGTCTTCTGTTTCATCATTTGTTGGATCGTCATCAGCTTCGCTGTCTATATCTTCCTGAGTAATATCTTCGCCCTCAACATCTTTAAAGCTTTCTATCTCACTTATGTTCTCCCAAGCATTTTGAGCTAATCCATCAATATCAGATACGCAAGCTTGTACTTCTAAGGTGATACTCACTTTCACACTACTACCAGCAGCTATAGGTCCAGCTATTTCTGTGGTGGCTACAGTATCTGCTATTGTCCAATCTGGCTCGTTACTAGCTAGCCACTTGTATCCACATGGTAAGAAGTCATTCACTACTACCTCATAAGCATCTACGTTTCCTTGATTGAAAACTTCAATATCAAATGTTACTTGATCACCATACTTAAAAGGACCTGTCGAATTTGTAGTTTTTACCAAAGCAAGATCGACTACTTCTACAATCTCATCATCATGATCATCTTCCTCTTCTGGATCATTATCAGGATCATCATCTTCTTCACTGTCCGCATCTTCTCCATCATCCATAGTGATCTCAGTAATATTAGTGTAACTACTTGATCCTCCCTCAGTTGATTCTAACGTTACAAAAATTGGAAAACACACAGAGTCTTGAGGAGCAAGAGCATTTGTAATCTCATAATCATAGGCCGGCGCATTAGTCGCATCCCAATCAGGGTTTAGAACTGAAATAAAACCAAGTCCTGCTGGTAGATAATCAGTAATCGTAATAGTATCGGCAATGAGATTTCCTTGATTACTCACACAAATATTAAACTCTAACGTATCACCGTAACTATGCGGACCTTTAGTAATAAGAGTCTTCTCCTGCGACAAGTCATAAATATCTATTGTCTCTAGATCATTATCATCCTCATCGCCATTAGTATTGTCATTAACATTATCCTGAGTGACGTCATTTTTAGGGTCTGTGTCTGCATTACTATCTACGTCGCCGTTAGTAATATCCTCCCCTGCTTCATCTTGCATACTTTCAACCTCCGCTACATTAGTCCACGCACCTGCCTCATTACAGTCTTGTATAGTAAGTAACTTACTAATCTTGATGCTGTCGCCTGCTACTATCGGCCCAGGAATACTGGTCGTAGCAATGCCTGTCGACACATCAAAAGACCATATTGGACTATTGGCAGCTACCCACTCATATCCACATGGAACAAAGTCATTAACTACAACATTATACAAGTCGATATTACCTTGATTAAATATCTCTACATCAAAAGTAATCTGGTCTCCATAACTAAAAGGTCCCTCATCATCAGTTGTTTTTACTAGTGCTACATCTACCACCATCAAATCTGCATTATCATGGTCATCTTCTTCATCATGGTAACTGTCATTGGTTATCTCTCCATCATTATCTGGATCATCATCAGCCGTACTATCTGCATCAACAACTGGGTCTCCATTCTGATCTTTAGCACTCGTAATTTCACTGATATTAGTATGATCATTACCGCCACCCATCGTCATATCTATAGTTAAGAATATAGGTACGCAAATAGTATCTTCTCTTAATAATGGACCATCGATTGTATGCTCGATAATATCTGTTGATGTTTCTATCCAGCCATTATTAAGTGACACATCAAATCCTAAGCCTTCTGGTAGATAATCTGTAATAGTAATATCTGTAGCCGTAATGTTACCTTGATTAACAACACAAATAGAATACTCGATTGTGTCACCATACTTATAAGGCATAGGAGTTACAATCTTTTTGATTTGTGCTAAATCGAAGATCAGTATTTCTTCTGGATCGTTGTCATCTTCATCTCCATCTGTATTGTCATTAACATTATCTTTCATGTTATCATTAGTAGGATTATTATCCGCTTCACTATCGATATCATCTCCTGCTATATCTTCTCCATCTTCATTTTTATAGCTTTCGATTTCGCTTATATTTACCCATGCTCCTTGATCCGGACAGTCAGGATTAGCAGGACCACAACTGTCAGAAGCGCAAGCTTGTACTTCCAAAGTAATGGAAACTATAACACTATCACCTGCGGCAATTGGACCAGTGATCTCTGCATATGCTATGCCTCCCGTTTCTGTCCAAGTAGGCTCATTATTAGCTAACCATTTAAAGCCACAAGGGATGAAATCGTTAACAACTACTCCATAAGCATCTACATTACCCTGATTAAATATTTCTATGTCAAAGATCACCTGATCTCCATACATAAATGGGCCTGTCGATACTGTTGTTTTCACCAATGCTAGGTCAACCACTTCTATAGTTTCTGGATCATGATCATCTTCTTCGTTTGGATCTTCTGTAGCATCATCAACTGGGTCTCCATCGTTGTTTGGATCGCTATCTGGATCGCTATCTGCATCTTCAGCAGGGTTACCATCTTCATCTTGAGCACTGCTAATTTCACTTACATTAGTATAATTATCGCTACCTCCTGATGTCATTTCTAAGGTTACAAAGATTGGAACATATACCGTATCACCACTTAATAGCGGTCCTACTACTGTATAATCATATGATGGCGCATTCGTAGCATCCCATCCTATATTATTCGCACTATCAAAACTTAATCCATCCGGTAAATGATCTGTCAATATCACATTGGTCGCAGCCACATTACCTTGATTAATCAGTGTGATCTTATACTCTAACAAGTCACCATATGCATAGGGTCCAGCTGTAACTGCTTGCTTAATTTGTGCTAGATCAAATACTTTTATTTTTTCAAAATCATTATCATCTTCATCGCCATCTGTATTGTCAATAACATTATCTACTGAACTGTCATTACCTGGATCTTTATCAGGTTGACTATCGATATCCTTATCAGGGCATGGTTCACCATTTTCATCTTCAAAATTTTCAATTTCAGAAATATTTGTCCATGCTTCTGTTGGTGCTCCAGCACAAGGTTGCACTTCGAGTATAATACTTATCGTATCACTTGTTCCTGGTACAAGAGGACCTTCAAATGTAGTTGATGCGATACCACTTACCACATCATAACTCCAATCTCCATCATTACTAGAAAGATATTCATAACCACAAGGAATGAAATCATTGACCAAAATATTATAAGCATCTTGATTTCCTTGATTGACCACTGCGATATCAAACGTCACTTGATCACCGTAACTAAATGGTCCAACTGCCAACGTTGTCTTAGCTAACGCTAGATCTATCAGTTGAATATTTTCGTAATCACTATCATCCTCATCATCATTGGTATTATCAGAAATATTATCTTCCATATCTCCGTCATTACCTTGGATAGCATCATTATCTGCATCAGTATCTACTTGGGGATTTCCATTTTCATCAGTAAATGAGTTTATCTCAGCTACATTTCTCCAGTCATCATACCCAGCAGCCATCTCTACAGTTAAGAAGAGCGGTAAGTCTGCACACTCTCCCCCTTGAAGTATTGTGGCATTGTAAGTATAACTTATTACATTATTTGCCAAAAGTGTCCATCCTGTATTTAAAGCAGGATCAAAAGAATAACCAACCGGCATATAATCCACAACATTGACATTGGTAATCTGATTAGAATTTTGATTACAGATTGTAATCTTAAATTCTATAGCAGAACCATAACTGTATGGTGGAGCTGAAACCAATGTCTTAATTAAAGCGGGATCATAAATCGGCAATAATTCTGTATCATGATCATCTTCAGATTCTGGATCATTGTTAGGATCATAATCTGGCGTGCTATCTATATCTTCAATTTCTTCTCCTTCCTCGTCATGTGCTTCGCTGATTTCTGCTACATTGATATAACCACCAGGTGCTATACATTCTTCTACTTTTAATTCGATTTGTACTTTCTTAATTTCTCCTTGATCAAGACTCTCTATCGTCGTCATAGGGAAACTAGTAGGTAACGGACTCCAATCATTTGCAAGGTTGATCAATCTACCTGGCTCATAAGAAAATCCACACGGAATATGGTCTGTGATCTCAACATCAGTTGCATCAATATTACCTTCATTTTCTACTTCGATCTCAAAGACAACATACTGCCCGTAGACGTATGGAGGATCTGTTACTAACGTTTTTTCTAAGGCAAGATCAAAACAACTTGGCTCGACTGTAACTACACAAGTTGTGCTACAACCATTATTGTCTATTACATCTATGACATAGTCACCATGCGGTAAGCCTGAAAATATCATTTCTGGTTGGGTAGTTAATCCACCATCGATACTGAAGGTGTAAGGCAATACCCCACCATCAGCAATGATCGAAATCTCTCCATCATCAAATGCACAAGTCTCTGGCGTCACATATTCTAACGTACAGTTTAAAGCATCTGGCTCATCTACAAATATTGAGCATGTAGAAATACAATTCTGTCCATCTCTTACACTGACTGTATGCATACCTCCAGTGACATTAGTAAATGAACCACCTGATTGATAAGAACCGCCATCTAAACTATAATCATATGGCAATACACCACCTGAAGCGGTAGTCGTAATACTTCCTGATCCATCTCCATTACACACCACATCTGTCTTCGTCAATTCACATACAAGCAAGGTCGGCTCTGAAATAGTAAATGAGCAAGTCGTCGTACAACCATTTGCATCTCTTACCGTCGCTGTATAAGAACCTGCTGCCAGGCCATTAAATGTATTACTTGGCTGCCATGGACTACCATCTAAACTATATTCGTAAGCAGTAATACCTCCTGTTGCATTTATTGTTGCACTACCATCAGAACCATCCTTACAACTCGCATCAGTAGATACATGATCACAGATAAGTAATGTTGGTTCTGTCAATTCCATAGAACATAGCGTTGCACAATCAGGACTGTTCACATTTCTTACATACACTACATGAACACCTGCTACTAGATCACTAAATACTCCACTTGACTGAAATGTAACATTATCGAGACTGTACTCATAAGGTGCATTCCCTCCTGACCCGGCTACGGTAATACTACCCGTCGCATCACCTTTACAATCGATGTGTTCGAAAGCGGTAATTTCACAATTTGGCGCTGTAGGTACAGTTAGGGTTATCATACAACTAGCCGTACAACCATTTGCATCTGTCACCATAACCGTATGACCTCCTGCCATCAGACCATTGAAATTAGCACTTGATTGAGAATTGCCTCCATCTATAGCATATGAGAAAGGTCCAGTTCCTCCAGTAACTGCTACGGATACCGTACCATCATCTACATCGCAATCTGTAAGATCAGTGCCTGTAAGACTGCACTCTAGAAGAGCAGGTTCACCTACTGTTGCATTACATTGAGAGGTACAAGAATTTTCATCTCTGGTGGTTACTACATAACTTCCAGCTGGTAGGCCAGTAAACTGATTACTAATTTGCCAAGGCCCATTGTCAATATTATATTCATAAGCCCCAGTTCCGCCTGTGGCAGAAACAATAAGCATTCCTGTAGCCGTTTCATAACAAAATGCATTTGCACTTACTACAGAGCAAGACACTGCACTTGGCTCATTAACTACCACTTGGCAGATACTTGTACAGTTATTTGCATCTCTTAGTGTAACCGTATATGAGCCAGCTTCTAGATCTTCGAATTCAAATCCAGGCTGCCATGGACTACCATCTAAACTGTACTCATAAGGCGTTACTCCACCTGTCGCATTTATTAGTATTGTGGCATCATCTCCACCATTACAACTTACACTTGTATTAGTATGCTGACAGATCAGTTCTGTAGGTTCTGTGAGTTCTTTGCTACAAGTACTGATACACATAGGACTAGAAGCATTTCTCACATAAATGGAATAAATACCTGCTGTCAAACCAGAGAAAGTACTAGAACTCTGATAAGTGATATTATCTAAGCTATACTCATATGGTGCTGAGCCTCCTGAACCAGCAACTGTGATACTTCCTGTCTCACCATCCTTACAAGCAATATTTTCGAATGCCGTAATCTGGCAACTTGGTGCCATAGGTGCTGATATAGTTATTTCACAAGTGCTAGTGCATCCATTAGCGTCAGTGACTAGAACTGTATGAGCTCCTGGCATTAAACCTTCAAATAAACCAGAAGTTTGAGATTCTCCACCATCGATAGCGTAATTGTAAGGCGTCGTTCCTCCTAAGCCCAAAGCAGTTATAACACCATCGCTTACTGAGCAATCAGTTACATCAGTTGCCCCCAGTGTACAAGAAAGCACCTCAGGTTCTGTGATAGTTACCGTACAACTTGATATACAATCATTGGCATCTCTAACTGAGAGCGACTGTACACCTGCTGGTATATCTACAAACTGATTACTTACTTGCCATGGTCCGTTATTCAAACTATATTCATACCCTATCACACCACCACTTGCCAATACTGAAATCGAGCCTGTAGAAGTGCCCTTGCAAGTAACATTAGTACTAGAGAGCGTACAAGTCAAAACAGCTGGTTGCATGAGTGTCTCCGTACAAGTCTCTATACAATTATTTGCATCACGTGTTGTGACTGTGTAAGTACCTGCAGTTAATGACGTAAATGTAGAACCAGGCTGCCAAGGTCCTCCATTGATACTATACTCATATGGCGTCACACCTCCACTTGCATCTATAGTGATAGTACCATCGCTGCCATCTGCGCAACTTATATCAGTGTGCGTATTGCTACAAATCAATAAGGTGGGTTCTAATAATTCCATAGAACACATGCTTATACACATCGGGCTATTAGTATTCCTAATATATATCTGATGGAGACCAGCGGAAAGTCCTGAGAAAGTAGTGCCACTCTGATAAGTTGTATTATCTAAGCTGTATTCATATGGCGCATTACCACCAGAAGGAGTTACTGTTATACTTCCTGTACTTCCTCCATTACATGCAATATGTTCGAATGCCGATATGGTACACATAGGCATAGAAGGTGCAGTTAACATAGCTTCACAACTACTTGTGCACCCATTAGCATCTTTGACTACGATAACATGGGTTCCAGCTATTAAATTCTCAAAAATATTACTAGCAACGAATGCACCTCCATTAATACTGTACGAATAAGGAGCTACCCCTCCAGAAGCGGTAGTAGTAATTTCTCCATCTTGAACAATACAATCTGTAAGGTCAGTAGCTGCATTAGTACAACTCAATGGATCTGGTTCTGATACATTGACTTGGCAAATAGCAACACAATTATTAGCATCTCTTATCCCAATGTTGTAAGTCCCTGCGGAAAGATCAGAAAATAAAGTTCCCGGTTGCCATGCCCCACCATTGATACTATACTCATATGGCATGGTTCCTCCGGTTGCGCTTACCGTTACGGACCCTGTGCTTCCATCATAACATAGGACTGCATTGCTTGTAGCATTACAAGTAACTGCAGTAGGTTCTACAACAGTATAACTAGCAGTTACAAAACAACCTAAAGCATCTGTAACTGTGACCACGTAGGTCCCCGCTGTAACATTACTTAAGTCTTGATTGTCGTTATCTGGATTCTCTGCTCCATCATTATCCCAATCATAAGAATAAGGTGCGGTCCCACCAGATACATTTATATCTATACTTCCATCTGATCCTCCATTACAAGAAACATCACTTGCTAACCCGTTGACTTCTATACCAGGTAATAAACTAACTTCTGTAGTACAGGTCTCCATGAAGCCATTCACATCGGTAACTGATACTGTATAGACTCCAGGCAAAGCTGGGTTGACAGCAGGACTTTGCACGCTAGAGGTAAAGCCACCTGGCCCACTCCAACTCCATGAAATTGCTTCTCCGCCAGTCTCCGTCAAAGTAACCGCAGTACCAGGACATACTGGTCCATTGTTTCCTGCCGTACATTCTAACATCTCGATGTGAATACCTGCTGGATCATGATCATCTTGATCTCCACTAGCATTCATAGTTTCTTGATCTGTAACTGGTCCATCATTTCCTGGATCATCATCAGTATCACTATCTATATCTGGTGCGAAAGTACCATCATCATATTCTTGATGACTTATTTCTGAGAAGTTCGTCAAGGTATCTCCTGCAAAACTTGGATCAATCTGCAAGGTAATATCTACCTGTTCACAAGTATTAATATCTATGATGTCTGGTAAAGTAATGAAAGCTTCTGTCGGTAATCCTCCTGGTGTCCAATCGCTATCATTTAGCGTCATACCAGCAGGAATATAATCAACGACTTGCACATTATAGGCTGGTACATTTCCTTGATTACATATTTCTATAGTGAAGGTCACATCATTACCTGCTTCTACTGGTAACATCTGAGAGGTTGAGACTACTTTGGTCAATGCCAAGTCCATTCTTTTCTCATAGATATAGGCTTTGTCTTCATCGTCTTCGCTCTGATCCCCGTCATCGTTTGCAGGTGTGCTATCTATTTCAGGATCGGTTACTCTAGACACCTCTGCTATATTGCATATCGGTAACTCATCTACTGCTACTCGTGTAGCTATGCATAATGAAGGACAACCACCACTACCTATATTTCCAACATCCCATATACCAGATACTGGATCGTATGTACCTTGAGTAGAAGTATAACTAAGATAAGTAAGCGAAGAAGGTAATGTATCTATAACCTGGATGCTATCAGCTCTAAAGTTGATCGTATCAGGAGCCATAACTCTATTGCACACTTCTATGGTCCAGTATACAGTGTCTCCTACAAGCACTGCTTCTGCTAAGTTGGTTTCTTTATTTGTTACGGCTGTTTTAGTGAGTTCTATATCTACTACAGGACATAAGACCCCTAGATCAATAGTCGTCAAGCTATCACCATTGGACAGATAAAATGGATCGGTCTGAAAGTTAGGATTAAGATCATTGTCTAAGTCATCTGTTGTTGCATCTTTCATGGCAACCTGATAGTTACTCCCCTGCAGATCAAGTCCTATAATATACTCTCCTTGCGGAATAGGCCCAAAGAGGTAGGCGCCATTCGCATCTGTGGTCGTACTAGCAACAGGTGTAGTAGGATCTGTACTTCCAAAAAGCTGAACTGTAAATCCTTCAACTGGAGCATCATCCTGAATACCATTGTTATTATCATCACACCAAACGTAATTACCTACATAAGTCAATGCACATTTGACTACGGTTACTTCTGTCGTAAAGTCTCCTGGACAACCATTTTCGTCCGTATAAGTCAGTACGAATTCGTGTACACCGATCGGATAGACACTTGCACTAACGTCTGTGGTCGATGCATTAGGATCAGACAACCCAACTGAGGGAGTCCATTGATAATTAGTTTTACCAGTAGGGCCCTCTAAAGTGTACTCGTCAAAAGGACATGCCTGAAGTGTTACTTCACCGTGTTCTTCTGGATATATAGTTATCTGAATAGTATCTAGAGAAGCGCAATCTTCATTACTGATCGCCCTCAGGTAATATTCCCACACAATTGTCGAACCTGTCGTATTTTGAAATTGATAATTAGTTGGAGTTGTAGTTGTGCTAGAAAAGCCAACAGTGGATGCGCCATTTATACCCACCCATTCGTAAGTTACATTATCCAAGGCATCTGGTCCTATATCCGTTATTGGATCATTACTACAAACTATCCATTCGTCTGTTGTCATTTTTTGATCTAGTGCTGCATATGCTCTGTAGCTAGTTCCTACTCCGCAAGCACATGTTGTTTCTGGATTTATTACAGCTAAAACATTACAAGTCATTCCACTTGGCACTAGGACCTTATCACAT
>Ga0114957_1000476_pt1 | contig 51145 bp, 43 predicted proteins | sample BantaG_FD_87175 | JGI IMG/M metagenome (GOLD analysis project Ga0114957, IMG submission 87175) | Marine algal microbial communities from Bantry Bay, Ireland - BantryBay_4 metaG | ecosystem: Host-associated > Algae > Red algae > Unclassified | place: Bantry Bay, Ireland | collected 2014-11-21 | reverse complement strand
GAATTTGGATTAGCAACTAGAGTCGTCGATGACTTTGACGGTATCGGACCTGAATCCTTGATTGCCTCTTTTGGTGTAGATTTGAAAGGCAAGGTAGTTGGTTTTAGTTATGAATTTAATATTCAAACTGTCAATAACAATTTTAGAAATCAAGGGGTCTTCGAATTGTCTTTTACCTATATCGGCGAATACGATAATGAAACGTTCTTCTGTCCAGAATTTTAATCTAATTCTTGTATCAATCTAATCAATCGTTGTGTTGAAGATGCATCTCCTCCTGCTTCATTAGCCAACTCTACTGCTCGATACGCATATTTCATAGCTGAATCTTTGTCTTTGAGCATATAACATAGAGCTGCGACAGTATCATTATTAAAATAATTGTCATCAAGGGCAACTGATTCAATAGCGATTGCTTTTCCTTTCTTGAAATGATCCTCTTCTGTACCCAATTCATAAACTATCCATGCTAAATTATTGACAAACTCCCAATCTTCAGGTTTCCACTGAAACGTATAGAAGTACGCCATGTTGGTAAAAATTGTAACATCTTCAACTTCATTATTCGACATCAGTTGATTTAAATACAGTCGGTCGGAAAGTCGCTGCGATTCTTTTGGTAATAGTTCTTGTATTTTGGCAATTACATCCTCTTCTGTGCTTTCAGGACCAAAGCTTCCTTCGATGGCATTTAGTATTTTAGTATCAACTTTATCTCTGCCAACATGCGTGTAAAAATCTTGCAGATTGTCAATCATGTGTTTGAATAACCTGTCATCGATATCAATGCCCACGTTGTCATAAATGAACTTAGAATTTTGCTCCCCAGAAAGATCAGATTGAGTGGCTAGATATTCCTTTATGATGCTATTACTATTTTCCAATCGTAAAAACTTAAGTAGCATAGCGTATTCTAAAAGGAAAGAAGCATTACTCCGATTGCTAATGTGGTTATCTTTAAAATAAGCCAGATTAGCGTTGGAACTTAAAGCTCCATTAGCTACTAGCATTAAGTCATTGATATTATATGCGCCTAAGGCCATGTGATGAATGTCACCTTGAGCTGTCAAAAAATAAAACGTAGGATAAGCAGGTGGACTGTATTTTTTTGCAAAGTCAAGTCCTTCGCCTTCTTCTAGATTCATTTTAACATTAATGAATGAGTTGTTAAAAAAATCACTGATTTGACTATCATTGAATACATTGGCATCCATCATTTTACATGGTCCACACCAAGTGGTATACCCGTCAACAAAAATGAACTTGTTTTCTTTTTTCGCTTTGCGAAGCGCTTTATTCAAGTCGTTTTTAATGAAATTTATTGACTGAGCATAACTGCTACTAGCGAATAAAACCAACAGTAAAATTGAAATACGACTCATGCTAGCAAAATAAGTTTAATTCATGAATCAATCTTCCCTTTAACCGAATCTTATGATTCTTTTATATGAGAATGTAAAATTGAAGATAATTTTTCTGCTTGTACCTGCCATGAATACTTTGATCTCACAAATGCTAATGCATTATCCTTATATGAATTGTACAGATCTTCATTTAGTAATAATCTAAGTGAATGAGAGATGAAATCACTAGCTGAGAAGCCAATCAAGATCTCGTCTTGATTTGCATTTATAGAAGAGTTAACAATAGTGCTAGCGACACAAGGTAGACCCATGGCCATCGCTTCAAGAATTTTATTCTGTTGACCCGCGCCAGTAAATATTGGTGCTACAAAAATTTTTGCTGAGGAATAGGCATCTCTAATGTCTGATAAGTCTGCCATGACATCAATGTAGTCATTAGCGACGTCTTTAATCTTCACTGGAGGTCTCGCACCTGCAATTAGGACTCTGAGTTTGGGATATTTAAATTTTAGGCCTGGTAAGACTTTATCTTTTAGAAACCGAATAGCTCTTTGATTGGGCACGTAACCAAGGTTACCTATAAAACAAATATCATAAGTTGGTTTTCTAATTGATGGTCTAAAATAGTTGACATCAACACCATTGGTAACAATTTCTAATGAAGGAATATTCAATTCTTGACGATCATTATCAGATATGACTGTCGATGAATCAAACCAATCCAATACTTTTTGTTCAAACTGGTGTAATCGCTTTGCCTCAATGTTAAACACTATCTTTCTAATGCCAGAAGAATACTGAGCATCTCTCTTAGCAATTGTAGAAAAGGCATCCATATAATCTAGCACCTTGGGAATCTTCAAATCCTGAGCATACAATGCAGTTCTTACTAATTGAAAATATGCCACATGAGCATCAAATCGATCAACAATATGCTGTATTTTTTTGTGCACTGCTTTAGAATAGAAATATGCGACTTGTATCGGATGAGTATGCCTAAAGCTTAAAGAACTATTGACTGCACTTTTCCACTTAGATATTTTAAAAACATGAATCTCTTCACAAAATGGACTTAAATATGACTTGTCCTCTTCTGAAATATCTGTACTAGAAAGACAGATCAAACAGATGCTAAATTCTTTTGACAAAAACCGTATCTGATGAAACATACGCAGTTTATCTCCCTTTACCAAAGGATAGGGGAAACGAGAACTCATGATCACCAATCTAGACTTCATCTGTTTAGTATATTAGAAGTTGGGATGTTTTCCCGTGACTTCATTTATTAATTTGGCGCGAATATAATTGAACTCAAGGTGTTTTTGCTTGCTTAACTTCTTTTAACAGTTTATACAACTGCTCTGAACGATTTTTCTGTTCATAATTACACTGTATATACATACTAGCCATTTTTTGAAAGCTATACAGCAAATCCTCTTTTTGGCTTAAACTATCAATAGCTTGTTTAAATTCTATATCATCATTAGCAATAATGATCTCTTTGCCATTGACTGCATTTATACCACTAATGCCAATTGACGTCGTAATAACAGCTTTGCCAGCTGCCATGGATTCCAAAATTTTTACCCTCACTCCACTACCGATAAACAATGGTGCGATAAGAATGTCTACCCTAGCCAAAAACTGTCCTGCATCAGGAACTTGTCCATGTTCGACGATGCCTCCTACTTTTGCATATTTACCTATTGGGTATTTGCGACCAGCGAGATGTAGTTGACATTGATTTTGGTTTTCAAAAAATGGCTGCCAGACTTTTGATACAAACCATTCTAATCCATCAACATTCGGATCCCAATCCATCGCTCCTATAAAGCCAATATGGGTCCTGCCTTCTTCTATGCGAGATGAGTTGGTTTTTATCAGTGTATGATCAATGCCAATCGGTTGATAGCTTACATCGACTACATTTATAAGACCACTGTTTACTACCCACTCATGATCACTTGTGCTTATCGTCACGAGTCTGTCTATCTTAGGTATGACGTTTATCGTGTATTTTTTTAATTGCTTGCTAAGGGAATTAAATAGAATCTTCTTTGCAGGATTCTTAGTTAGATTAGCTTTTTGCTGCCAAATGATATACTCAATATTGTGAATGCGTAGAACAATACTTGTATGTGGTGACATTCGACGAATGGTGTTAATGTAGGAGCTTGTATAGATGGTTTCTAATAAGACGATGTCATAGCGGTAGTTTGTCAATTGGTGCTTTAATCGTTCTTCTAGTTTTCTAGAATGAAAACGGCAAATGTTATAAGACTTTCCAGCAATAGTATGACGGACTAGTGTGAATGCTTCAACACTCAAATCATGGTCGATAAAGTGAATATTATCGTATGAATTTAAATTTTTTCTAGCTTCAGTTTCGTCCGTTTTATGTTTATTTGTGTGTAGAGAAAGTAAATCGATTGTGACACCAGAGATAGCCCTTAAACCTTTTGCAAGCGCATAGCTAGCCACAGATTCTCCATCATGCTGTGGATAAGGTATTTTTTTAGAGATTTGAAGGACTTTTATTTGCTCCACTTGAAACTATGATTGTATCACTCTGGTTGAAATCGGTATGGATTTGCTTAAAATGATTTTCTTTGTGAACATATTATGCTAGAAGCTCAAAATATACATAAATCATATAAAGGACTTCAAGTGCTGAAAGGTACGAGTTTGTCCTTGCGTTCTTCAGAAATAGTGAGTATAACCGGGAAGTCAGGATCTGGTAAAAGCACTTTTCTTAATATTCTAGGTACTTTGGATAAAGCAGATACTGGATCCGTAATCATATCTGGTCAGGAAATAAGTCGTTTATCTGAGAAGCAATTGGCAAAATTCAGAAATGAGACCATAGGTTTTGTCTTTCAGTTTCACCATCTGCTTCCTGAGTTTACAGCTTTAGAAAATGTTTGTATTCCAGCATACATTCAAAAACGGGAAAAATCGAAAGTCATTGCTAAGGCAAAAGACTTGCTAGACTATCTGGGTTTATCAGAAAGATTAGAACACAAACCGAGTCAACTATCTGGAGGTGAGCAGCAAAGAGTGGCAGTAGCTAGATCTCTGATTAACGATCCTAAAATTATATTTGCAGATGAGCCATCAGGTAATTTAGACAATGCATCATCAGATGAACTGCATCAATTAATATTTAAATTGAGAGAAGATTTTCAACAATCATTTGTAATTGTGACGCACAACTTAGAATTAGCAGAAATGAGTGATCGCAATTATCATTTAGTCAATGGTATTCTAGAAAATGGCGAACCGACATCTAAAAAATAATCCTAAAAACAACAAGGATATTTTTGATTACATTTTGGATCTCATAGACTTGAGTAAGGGCGTTGATCATGAAGCCACCATTCAAGAAATTAACGAAAAAAAAACAATTTATGGAGCAAACGCTTGGATGCTTATTTGTTCCATTATGATCGCATCCATTGGTCTTAACACAAATTCTCAAGCCGTAATCATTGGAGCCATGCTCATATCTCCATTGATGTCTCCCATTCTTGCTATTGGCCTTGGTGTAGCCATCAATGACAAAAAAACCTTATGGGAAGCGCTATATCATTTTGGCATTTCTATTTTAATTGCTGTTGCTACCTCTACTTTATTTTTTATGATCTCACCCTTAAAGGAAGTTACTGAGCAAATTGCAGCTAGGACTGCACCAACTATCTTTGACGTACTTATCGGTATTTTTGGTGGGATTGCTGGTATAATTTCTATTGCTAGGAAAGACATCTCTACCACGATACCTGGCGTTGCTATTGCTACAGCCTTGATGCCACCACTATGTGTGACAGGTTACGGAATTGCAATTGGGGATGGTAAAATTGCTTTTTCATCTTTTTATCTATTTTTTATAAATGCCTTTTTTGTAGCGTTCTCTACTTATCTTATTATACGATATTTAAATTTCCCATTCAAGGAATTTTCCTCTGCTGAAGAGCGTAAAAAGAATATGAGATATGTCTATTTGTTCTCATTATTAGTCATCATTCCTAGTTTGATCATATTTAGAAGTGTGTGGATAAAAGCAGATACAGAAAGAAGAGTTACTCAATTCATCGATAACTATATAGATGATAATCAGATTTATCTAGACGAATATGAAATTGTCGCAAATGCCGATAATACCAAAACATTATACTTAAGGGTATGGGGAGACGTTATTCAAAAAGAAAATGAGCCTTTATTTTTAGAGGGATTGAAAAAAGTTCATCTCAAAAATACGACGGTAGAAATATTGCCTACTTCTGAAATTACCTTGAGTAAAATAAAAGAAATAGAAGAAGAGATTATTTCGCTTTCCAATTCAAAATCTGATCTAAACCATTTGCAACTTATGCTTAATCAACAACAAGAGTTGATTGATAACATGCAAGAAGTTGACTCTCTAAGTACAACAGTAAATATCAATAATGTACAAAATGAATTAACAACTTTATTTCCAAATCTAGAATATGCTATTATAGCAAAGAAAGGGTTCCAATCTTCAGATTCAACAAATCAGCACATGCACTTGGTTATTCTGAAATGGAACAATGACAATAAGAAGGTAGATAATCAAAAAATCAAAGACTTCTTAAAATTGCGAATTAATACCGATTCAATACGCATAGTCTCAGAAAATTAAAGCTATTTTACTAAGCTGTTGTAACTGCTTTGATAATGGGTTTTGGATAATCTTTTCCTAATATAATTCCGTATTCACTAAGCACCTCATCAGAAGATGAAGCAGGATAATGAATGATATTTGATGGGAGTGCATCGAGTTCTGGGCACCATTTTCTAATCAATTTTGCTTCTAGATCGTACCTCTTTGATTGCTTTACAATGTTGAAAACCCTTTGTTCTCTTGGGTCTGTCCCAACTCCAGCGAGGTAATTCCAATTGCCCCAATTACTACATGGGTCATAATCAATAAGTAAAGACTCAAAATATTCAGCACCCAATTGCCAATTAACGAGTAAGTTGTTGATTAGAAAACTAGCAACATTTTGTCTTCCTCTGTTGGACATAAATCCTGTCGCATTGAGCTGTCGCATGTGAGCATCAATGTATGGATAACCAGTTTTTCCGTCTGCCCAAATCTGGAATAATTTATCATTATTGCTCAAATCATCTCTTGGTGAGTTTTTGATACCTCCATTCAAAAATATCTTCTCTTCGTATTTCTTAGCCATCAACCTAAAGAAGTCTCGCCACAAAAGCTCAAAAAACATCCAATACGTAGAATCGTTTTTGACTCTTTCTTTCTCAAATTTGATTAATTCAAACATGATTTTTTTAGGTGATAGGCAGCCTTGGGATAAATAGGCGGAAAACTTTGAGGAGTAATCCATCCCATTGGATTCATTCCTAGTTTCCTTGTAAGAAACAATCCTTTGAGATTTCCATAAGTAGTAATTCAATCTATGTAGTGCCTCAGTTTCTCCACCTTTAAGAAATGGAACAAAATCTAGATCCATCCCAAATTCAACTAATTCAGGGATGGTGCCTTCTTCTAAATCTGGAGCACCCGTGGTAGCAGCTTCAAAATCGGATTCAATTGGTTTCCGAATTGGTGTTATTTTTTCAACTTCTTTACGAAAAGTTGTAAAGCTATCAGGTGTATGCGTTATCGGGAAAGGCAAATCAGCAGTGTAGTATAGCATTTTACCTCTAGAATACCTCACTTCCTGCCCTATCGTCCACATTTTTGCTTCCAACTGATCTTGCACATACAGTTCTTCCGTTGTTCTCTCTCTGTTACAAAAAATCCAACTTGTTTTATATGTTGTTGCTATCTCAGGGATGATGACCTCAGGCTTACCAATTCGGACAATTAGGGGTAAGCCCTTTTCATTAAGGGTTGCTCGTAAATCTTTGATTGCATCAATTATAAATTGAATCCTAAATTTGCCTGTTTTAGGAAAGTTAAAGCTTGTTTTACCCTTGAATGTACGGATGTCAAAAACAAAGACAGGAATGATTTCATTTGTAGAATGTAAAGCGTCATAAATTGCCTCATTATCATGAATGCGTAAGTCTTGCCTAAACCATATGATTGCTTTTTTATTCATGATATTTTACATTTTTAAAACAATATAAACAGTTATAAGTTTTACATTTGAGAAGAATTATCTGATCATGAAATTAATTATAAGTCTTTCTTTATCAATGCTATTTTTATTTAGTTCATGTAATTTGAATCAAGCTGAAAATAGTGAGCAAGAATACGCGCTCAAGAAGCTTGATAATGAGGTTATGGAAATACACGATGCTGTCATGCCTCGTATGTCTGAAATAGGCAGACTCAAACGTCAAATGAGCGAAAAACTAAAAGAAAATACTGATCCTCAAAAAGCAGAAGGTATCCAGCAAATGATATATCAATTAGGTGAGGCAGATGAAGCTATGATGAACTGGATGGGTGAATTCAAGAGGCCAGATTACAGCAATTTTAAAAATGCTAAAGCAGTCTATCAAAAAGAGAAAGTAAAAATAACTGCCGTAAGAGATAAAATGCTCACAACCATATCAAAGGCTAATGCGTTTCTATCTACAATATGATGAAATTTGTTCCTGCCTTTATACTGATATGCTTAATCTATTCTTGTAAAAAAGATTCTGGTAAACTTCCTTTTATAGGATTTCATCAATATGAAAATAATGATACCATATATCATCAGATTCCAGATTTTAGCTTCATGGATCAAGATAGCGTTGTGATTACGAATGATTCCTTTAAAGATAAGATTTACGTAGCCGATTTTTTCTTTGTCAATTGCCCTTCAATATGTCCAAAAGTGAAGCAACAGATGTTGCGCATACACGATAAGTTTAAAGAAGAGCCTAGATTGGAGTTAGTCTCCTACACCTTAGATCCGAAAAGGGATAGTATATCAGTGTTAGCATCATATGCTGCTAAGATAGGAGTCAAAAGCGACAAATGGCATTTCTTGAGAGCAGACCAAGATGTTGTCATGGAATTAGCAGACGAATATTATGTTCCTGCATTTATTGACCCCGAAGCTCCAGGTGGTTTTGACCATAGTGGTAAACTCATGTTGATTGATGTCAATAGACACATAAGAGGATTTGCCGAGGGGACAGACCCAGAATCTGTCACTGAATTTTTCGGTACCATTGAGCAATTGCTGGATGAACAGGCAGATAAGTAGATTTTTATTTTCATTAATCATAATTGGTATAACATTTTATGCCTGTCAAGAACAACGTTTCGTCCAAGGCGAACGCATTTACAATAGTTATTGTCAAAACTGTCATATGGAAGATGGTCAAGGATTAGGTAAATTAATCCCGCCCATCAAAGGCTCTGATTATTATGAGCAACACTATGACAACTTAGTTTGCATCATAAAATACGGGATGCAAGGTGAAATTATCGTGAATGATTTCCCATATGAGGGTGAAATGCCAGGTGTCAAGCACTTAACTACAGCCGAGCTAAGCAACTTAGTTAACTACATGAATTCAAAATGGTTCCCTCAGAATGCACTTGTCACACCCTCTGACATAAGTCTGAAATTTAATACCTGTACAAAAGACAAGTAATGACATTTGAAGATTTTATGATAAGCCTACAAAAATCAGCTCCTGCCTCCAAAATGTCTACACCGTTGCAAGCATTATGTTATTAAAAGAATGGGGATTGGAGTAAAGCACACAGTCTTGTCGACCCATCATCAGATAAAAGAGACAAACAGATTCATGCCTACCTGCACCGAAGGGAAGGCGATGACTGGAATGCTAATTACTGGTATGAACGTGCAGGCGAGACGTTTCCAAATAATTCGTTAGAACAAGAATGGGAGAAATTAGTCAAAGATAACTTGTCAAACTAATGCAGCATCCGATATTGATCAATGTGATATTCATCAATGTAATTTATCAATAGACTACTGAAAATATTGACTATTGCTTTGTCAATGATGCGATATTCATATATAAAATAGTATATATATAAATAGCAGGAAATTAATTAAATACGTAGATAAACTTATATAATCTATATTTCATATATCAACATCTTTACATATTTACTCTTATTATCCTTTAAATCAATATTTTATCCACATTGCTTTACATCGTTGCTTTAAACACAGTTTCCTTAGCTTATTCTTGTTACAGATGACTAAAATATACAAGTTGGTACAATGATTGCATTCTATGAATTACACGTAGTTTATTGCTACTGTTAAAACCAACCGCAGCCTCAAAACGACTTTGTTTTGGGGCTTTTTCATTTCTAATATGTTCTGTTCTGAATATATGTTACCTTTGCACCAACCAAGCTATTACCCTCAATGGGAGATTATACATTACTGATTAGTTTCTTTCTTGTTTCCATTATTTTTTCCTTCTTATGTAGCATATGGGAAGCAGTGCTTTTGAGTATCACTCCTTCATATGTACAGGTTAAAGTGCAAGAGAAAACAAAGATCGGAGAACGACTTAAAACGTTTAAAGAGAATATTGATCGGCCACTAGCTGCAATATTGACATTGAACACCATTGCCCATACAGCTGGAGCAATTGGAGTTGGTGCCACGGCATCTAGAATATGGGAAGGTAACCTTGCAGCTACAATTGTATCTGTAGTGATGACATTAGCCATACTATTTTTATCCGAGATTATACCAAAAACAATCGGAGCCAATAATTGGAAATCGTTAGCTCCGTTTACAGTTAAGAGCTTAAATTTTATTATCTGGCTACTCTACCCGCTTGTTTGGTTTAGTCAAATCATCACAAAGATGCTTAAGAATGAAAAAGGCAAATCAGTGTTAAGCAGATCAGATTTCATGGCAATGGGTCAAGTAGCTTCTAAAACAGGGGTATTAGAGTTAGGTGAATCAAGGATTCTAGAAAATCTTTTAAAATTTAAAGATCTAGAATCTAAAGATATTATGACGCCTCGAACAGTAGTCCTGGCGGCACAGGAAAATCAAACTATAAAGGAATTTTACTCTGATAATAAAAATTTAAGATTTTCTAGGATTCCAGTCTTCAGTGAATCAAAAGATCAAATATCAGGGTTCATTCTAAAAGATGACTTACTTTCTGCTGTTATCAACGAGAAAGGTGAAAACCCACTATCCAGCATCAAAAGAGACATAAAAATCGTCTCAGAAACACAAAATCTAATCAGGCTCTACGAAGAACTCATAGAAAAGAAATCGCATATAGCTCTCGTTGTTGATGAGTTTGGAGGGATGGCTGGTATTGTGACCATGGAAGATGTTGTAGAAACCTTATTCGGCTTAGAAATAATGGATGAATTTGATAACGTTGAAGACATGCAAAAGTTGGCTCGTAGAAAATGGGAGGAAAGAGCTAAAAAGCTGGGTCTCTTGGATGAAGAAAACAATTCTTAATCTAGTCAAACCTTGAACTATTACTCAATTCAAAGGAAATAGACACTCAGGTATGTTTTAAAACCTTGATGTATGCATCTCCAATAATTTGTGCTAAATGATATTCTAAGTGGATTATGTAGTCTTTGATAAGGTACTTCAAAGCTGCTGACTGACCTTTTGCTACCTGCTTAAAAGCAATACGATCAAAATTATGCTGAATCGTCTGCCTATTTAATAGTTCGTCTGACAATGAGGCGATGAGATATGCAATTTGTGTATTTGCTGATTTCCATCCTGATAGGATTTCATGATAGTCGCGCTGTTGATATTGATGTTGAACAACTTCACGATCTTGGTCATAACCATCAAAGACTAAATGCTCTTGATCTGCTGCGACCTTGAATCGTCTATGGTTGTTATACGCAGAGTCTACAAGATGACCAAGTATTTCTTTTTTAGACCATTTTTGCGGGTTAGATTTTGCCTCTAGATATGTGAGATCACCAATGGCGTTTAGTTGTAGACCAGCAGTATCAACAATTTGCTTAATAGTAGTAGATAAGAATTGAGTTGACAATGAAACTGAATTTTAGAAACAGCAATCATCCTTTCGATAGGCGATTAGCTTATGAATAAGTGAATGTGGGATCAAGATTAATCAACCATAGTGAATCTATGCTCTTGTCTTTAAGAATTCTTCAAGATCCATGGTTTTATATTTGTCTTCTTTAGCAAATTCAAGTTCTCCTAGAATTTGATCAACTTTCTTAAAACCAGGTGAAATCATAATTCTTTCCATGTCTTGGTTGAAATAGACAAAGGCAGGATATCCCATACGGCCATTCAACATAGAATGAGCCAATTGGTGATAACCTCTTCTTCCTTTTTGGACAAACTTGAATTCAAATCCTTGATAAGTAATTGGCTTTTTCTGCTCTGCATCGAATTTAACCGCATAGTAGTTATCATTCAAATACTTTATTACTGCTGGATCTTTAAATGTTGAGCTATCCATCTTTTTACACCATCCACACCAATCTGTATACATGTCGATGAACATATTTTTAGGTTCTGTTTCCATTTTAGCTGCAGCCTCCTCCCAACTTAACCAGTTGATAGCATCAGCATCTTGAGCAGAAATGTGTAGGGAAAGACAGGCAAATAGTATGAATAAGATTGAATTACGCATGTTTAATTATGTTTATACGTTAAGACTAAGATCAAATTTACATTAGATTTTCCATTATTATAAGCTTATAACGTTTCTTTAATGATTTAGATCATTCGAAAATGGGCAAAACGTTGAAACTGAAAGGGTTTAGTAACTGTGAGCTTTTACTGTATTGACAAAATGCTTTACATTTTCTAAAGGAGTGTCTGGATAGACACCATGACCAAGATTCATAATGTGGTGTTGGCCCATTTCTTTCATGATGGTGTTTGCTCGGGTTTCTATCTCATCAGGACGACCATACAATTGGCAAGGATCCATATTACCTTGAAAAACTGTCGATTGACTAAGTGTACGCGCAGTCACCGGAGGTGTATTCCAATCCAATCCTACTCCAGCAGAACCTAGGTCAATAATCTCTTGCATTGAATACCAAGCTCCTCGACAGAAAATGATCACTGGTGCAGTATCAATTTCATCTACAATTTGTTTTAAGTATGGCAGACAAAATTTAGCGTACAATTGCTTGTCTAGCACCCCTGCCCAAGAATCAAAGACTTGAACAACATCAGCCCCATGTTTGATTTTTAACTTCAAATAAGCAATGATGGTCGTGGTTAATTTCCTTAATAATTCATGAGCTGCTTTCTCTTCTTGATATAAGAACTTCTTAGCCTTGGAGAAGGTCTTACTCCCCTGCCCTTCAATCATATATGACATCAATGTCCATGGTGCTCCAGAAAATCCTATCAATGGCACTCTCCCATCCAATTCTCTCTTGGTAATTTCAAGTGCTTCAAAAACATAGTGAAGCTTTTCAGCTGCGGCCATCCCTTCACTGAGTGCATTGACATCACTTGCTGAGCTAATGGTGGTAGGGAAAAATGGTCCCTTCTTTTCTATTAATTCATACTCTAATCCCATCGCCTCAGGAATAACTAGGATATCAGAAAAAATAATTGCAGCATCCACGCCCAATTCATCTACAGGTTGGATGGTAACTTCTGCCGCTAAAGCAGGTGTTTGTACCAATTCAATAAATCCCGAAAGACTGCTTCTTATCTTACGGTATTGCGGAAGGATTCTACCTGCTTGTCTCATCAACCACACTGGTGGACGTTCTACTGATTCGTTGTTAAGTACCTTTAGTAGTAAATGATTTTTGGATGCTTCATTCATGTCACAAAAGTAACTGAAAGGAGTATCTTTGCTTGTTTTTGATTTATTTTTTACAAAATTCGGACAATGAAAATAGCAATCATTGGTTATGGCAAAATGGGTAAAACAATTGAACGGGTAGCAACTGCGAGAGGTCATCAGATCAGCGCAATTGTGGATCGTGAGACGGATTTAGCCTTAAGTGATTTGTCAAAAGAGACGACTGATGTGGCTATTGAATTTACAAATCCTGAAGTTGCAAAATCCAATTTGATGACCTTAGCTGACAATCAAATATCTACTGTCAGCGGCACCACTGGTTGGCTGGATGCATACGAAAGCGTTTGTAACCGATTTATAACTAACTCATCATCTATTTTATATGCCTCAAATTTTAGTGTTGGTGTAAATGTATTTTTTGCAATAAATAAAGTGCTCGCTTCTTATATGTCAGAACATACCGAATATAATGTCTCTATGGAAGAGATTCATCACATTCATAAACTTGATGCACCGAGCGGTACTGCCATTACACTAGCTGAAGGCATAATGGAACACATCTCAAATAAAACTAAATGGGTCAATGATGCAGCTAGTCAAAAAGAGGAATTATCAATAATTTCAAAACGTGAGGGTGAAGTGCCTGGAACACATACAATAAACTATCACTCAAAGATTGACAGCATTACAATAAGTCATGAAGCACACTCTAGAGAGGGATTTGCTCTTGGTGCGGTCATCGCTGCAGAATGGTTAAATGGAAAAACAGGAGTATTTTCAATGCAAGATGTACTAGGTCTGGGGTCAGAAGCATGAATAGAGATGATTACTTAATCTCCTCTAACAATAAATTGCATCCTCTCATCTCACTTACCTGCATTCGTCCCAATAATTCAAATCTTCTTTCTGAGTGCATAATAGCCAAATCTTCTGTTTGTATAAATGCACATGTATCGATGTTGGCTAAATCAATAATGTTTAGTTGACCAGACTTGCCATCTATTTGTCGTTGAAAAGGATCATTTATTTCATTAGTGAATACGCGCAATGAAAAAGGACATTCGAATAGCAATGAATTTATTGCGTAGCATTGAGATAGTAATTCCGTCATTCCATATTCTGAATGAATAGCTGCACAGTTGGTTCTTTCTTTTATGGTATTAAAAATTTGCTTTTTAGTGAGTTCCCTAATAGAGCTTTTCATGCCCCCCGTCTCTATAATTGAAATTTCACTCAGCTGTGGTGATTCTTGTTCAATGAAATCTAACAAAGCAAAACTGACTGCAAATAAGATTGTAGGAATGTCATTATTACTATTAATTTTTAGTTGGTCATGTAGTTCAGTGTATTGATCTAAATAAAAGCCACTGGTATTATATTTAGAAAGTTTGATGAATTGATTGACCATTTCTATTAAAGAAGAGCCCTTTCGATCCATATAACCTGGTAATAATGCCAGAAAACAATACTGACTGATGTCACCAAAATGATCAGAGAAAAGACGAGCCGAATGCTTGTGATAAGTATCTAATTCTCTTACGAAATGTTTTGATCGCTTTCCACCCGTACCGCTACTTTCAAAGATAATGTCCTCATCCCACTCTCCAGATTGAATGGTATATTCTTTGAAAAATTGTATAGGTAAAGTTGGTATTTCACTGATATTAGACGGTTTGATAGAAGATTTGCCGATCAAAGAAAGATATTTGACATAAACATCATTATGTCTTCGTTGAAATTCAAACACTTCAAAAGCAAGCGAATCAAAATCTAATTCGTTATCTTGTAAACGAGATAGTTTTTTGAATAATCCTGATCTTATTTCTTTGAATTGCATTAATTGGATACAGTGAAAAATTTTACGAATATATTACTCCTAGGCGGAATCTTTATACTGATCACTTCTTGTGTCAAATCTCCTGATTTTTCTGATATTCCGGAAATAGAATTTATCGGACTATCAAGCAGCTCTTTGGTGCAAAGTTCATTGAACTCAGATTCTTTGTTTTTACAATTTTCATTTACTGATGGTGATGGTGATATTGGTTTCGAAGCTGAGGTGTTTGATCAAAATATATTTATTATTGACAACAGGACGGGAGACAGTTATGACGCCTTTAAAGCACCAGTTATACCTGAACAAGGCAGTTCTAAAGGGATTGAAGGCACTGTAACTCTTAGGTTGTTTACAACTTGTTGTTTGTTCCCAGATGGTACTCCACCATGCGAATCTCCTCGCGATTTCCCAACAGATACGCTTACTTTGGACATTTCTATTAAAGATAGAGCGGGAAATTTTAGTAATCAGGTGACAACAACACCTATCGTTCTATTCTGCGATTAGTCAGTCCAGTCTATCCCTTTTTTCAATAAGTCCAAGGTTTTCTTCTCTTCCGTTCCTTCTTTTGGATGGTGTTCATAAATCCAATTTGCTTGAGGTGGCATACTCATTAATATTGACTCAATACGTCCATTTGTATCTAGGCCAAACTTTGTACCTCTGTCCCAGACCAGATTGAATTCAACGTATCTTCCCCTACGGACCTTCTGCCATTCCAGATGATCTTGATTAAATTCTTTATCCTTATTACGATTGGCAAGTTCGAGGTATGTAGGTAGGAATGTATTCCCGACATCTAGGACAAAATCACCATGTGTTTCTTTTGATTCACCAGATAATCGATCAAAGAATATTCCCCCTATTCCTCTAGTTTCCTTACGGTGCTTGATGTAGAAATAATCATCAGCCCATTGCTTGAATTTAGGGTAATAACTTTTATCGTGCTTATCGCAGACTATCTTTAATTGTTGATGAAAAAACTGAGCATCCTGATCTATGATGTAATGTGGTGTGAGATCAATGCCACCACCAAACCACCATTTGCCAGTATCCGTTTGGAAGTAGCGAATATTCATATGAATAATCGGGACAAATGGATTGACAGGATGTAATACAATGGAGACGCCCGTTGCTAAAAATTCATTTTTCTCAAGTCCAAGTGCAGCTGCGATTTTCTCTGGCATCTTGCCTTCTACAGCTGAGAAGTTGACACCACCTTTCTCAATGACATCACCCATGATAATTCGGGTTCTTCCTCCACCTCCGCCTGGTCGTTCCCATAAATCTGCTCTGAAGGTAGATCCATCAAGATTTTCTAATCCAAGGCAAATATCATCTTGCAGTTGCTTGAATGAAGATATAATCTCGTTTGAATCAATCATCTGCTAGACGTTGTTTGACAGCGGCTACTACTTTCTTACTGTTGCCAGCAAAAGCATCTTTACCGATAATGAATACAGGTCGTTTTAGAAAGGTGTATTCCTCCAGTATGTACCGTTTGTAATCAGCTTCCTTTAAATCCATTTCGTTGAGTCCCATCGATCTGTATTTCATCGCTCGTTTACTAAACACAGCTTCATATCCACCTAGCTGTTCTGCAATAAAGTCAAGATCTTTTTCCGATATATTATTTTCCTTGATGTTGATCGAATCGAAATCAGAAGTATCTCCTACTTCTTTGATTATCCGTTGGCAAGTGCCACAATTACTTAGGTGATATATCTTTTTCATAGTATAAGATTAATAATCTAACTGATCTGCTCTGATATTGTTTATGATATTTATGTCGAAAGCTTAAGCTTCTTTCCACCAAGGATAAAATGGCGGCATTTCAGATGCTTTTTGTTTAAATGTTGGTTCTCGTTTTTCTAAAAAGGCAGCTACACCTTCTTTCCCATCTGCTAAGCTTTGATAGTATATTGCCAACGAGTCAACTTTATGGGCTTCCACAGGATGAATCTGCGCTGCATTTCGATACATCATCTGCCTCGTTAGTGCAATAGCGACTGGACTGTGCTTGACAATTTTCGCAGCTAGCGTATATGCTTCTTTTAATAACTGGTCAGCAGGATAAATACCCTTTACATAACCAGCTGATAATAGTGAATCCGCCTTTAAAATCTCTCCTGTATAACACCATTCTAAAGCTGTTGATACCCCAACAATTTTTGGTAAGAACCATGTTGATGCGGCTTCAGGAGTTATTCCGATTTTATTGAATACAAAGCCTACTTTAGCATGCTCTGAAGCCAATCTAATGTCCATAGCACAAGTCATCGTAGCACCAATACCTACAGCTGCTCCGTTGATAGCTGCTATGACTGGCTTCTTGCAATTGTATATAGCCAAATTAACTCGGCCTCCTGTATCCCTTACTCCTGATATGATTTTTGGATCATTTAATTTTTTATTCATATCATCCATTGTAGGCTTGATATCTTCATCTAATCCGAATACATTTCCAGCAATTGATAGATCCATTCCAGCACAAAACGCACGACCTTCGCCAGTAACAACAATCACTCTGATCTCATCATCATCATTGGCCTTTTCAAAGACGTTAATCAACTCATTTGCCATTTCTACGGTAAAGGCATTTAGACTCTCTGGACGACTGAGTGTCAGGGTCAGTATGTTATTTTCTATGGTTGTTTTAAGTGTGCTATACTCCATTGGTGTAAGTTAATGTTTGTTCTTGATTTGGAGAAAGCTTGTGGTAAATCCTTGATTGGGATTAAGTATGCCTTGGATATATTCACTCCTCCTCATCAGAATCCAATTGATCCACCAGCGACAACACCCATTTGATGACCTTAGGACTTAGATACTTAGCTATGCCTGCTTTACGCTGAGCACTTTTCAAAATATTAATGTTCTTATATCCAATTTGGCGATCTTCTGCTTCTTCAATGTACTCTTGCCAATCATCAGCTGAATACATATTGAATTGGCCTCGCATGATATCTACATCAGTGGGGTCATTTAAATCGTAAGTAGCCATTATCTTTATAGTCTGAGGTGTAATTTACTAAGCATTACCTTTTTTGTGATCAGCTAAAAACTTAGCCAAACCGATATCCGTCAGTGGATGCTTCAACAATCCAAGAATAGAATTTAATGGACAAGTCACAATATCAGCACCTGAGCGAGCAGCTTGCACGATGTGTATTGAGCTACGGATAGAAGCTGCAAGTATTTCGGTTTCATATCCTTGGATGGCATAAATCTCAGCAATGTCTCGTATTAGCTCCATGCCTTGCCAATTGATGTCATCTATTCTTCCAATGAATGGAGAGATATAGGTGGCACCTGCTTTAGCGGCAAGGATAGCTTGTCCCGCAGAAAAGACCAATGTGCAATTTGTTTTGATGCCATTATCAGTAAACCATCGAATAGCTTTGATGCCCTCCTTGATCATCGGCACTTTAACGACAATATTAGGAGCTAAAGATGCCAGATGTTGACCTTCTTTGATTATACCATCGAAATCAGTTGAGATGACTTCGGCGCTGACGTCTCCATCTACGACTTCACAGATCTTAACATAGTGGTTGTTGATGTTGTCTTCGCCAGTAATGCCTTCTTTAGCCATCAGAGAAGGATTGGTTGTTACTCCATCAAGAATGCCTAAATCTTTTGCTTCTTTTATCTGATCAATAGATGCTGTGTCGATGAAAAATCTCATGTATAGAATTTAATGTATGTAATGGAAAGCCGTAGACATCTTATTGAGAGAGAAAAAAAAGGTGAAGAGCAGCGCCTAACCGCTCAACCTCCTACCCTTGCTGTGTTTCCACCCTGGGGGAGTTCAGAAGGAGCTGGCAGCACAGTCCTCACCCGTCGCAAAACTAAGTAAAATAAATGAATGAGGTATGTTGTCAATCATTTGAATTTGAGAATTATTATCTTTAATTCAACATCTGTTTTCATGAAAAGAGCTATAGTCTTATTTGACTAGCTTCTTCCACAACGGTTGATTAGGAAAAGGTGCTTCAATGTTAATAGAAATTTTCTTGACTGGATGTACAAATGACAAACGGACACAATGTAAGTACAACTCGCTGTCTTTAGTACCATCTGATTTACCATACTTCTGATCTCCCACAATCGAATGCCCGATATATGCAAATTGAACTCGTATTTGATGTGGTCTACCCGTGTGTAAATTCACATGCACAATAGTGTACTTTTCTAAATACCTGTTTACCTCGTATGTCAAGATAGCTAATTTTGCATTAGGCGTCGATTCTTTGACAATCGATACCCTATTCTTGGAGCTATCCTTGAGTAGATAGTTGTTTAATTCGTCTTTGTGCTTTTTTAGTTTGCCATGAACAATAGCCATATAGGACTTCTTAATATTTCTGTTTCGAATGATCTCTGTCATCCTTGTCAAGCCTTTGGATGTTCTAGCAAGTATAAGCGCTCCGCTTGTTGGTCTATCCAAACGACTTACGGGATGCAAAAACACCTCACCAGGTTTATCATATTTAACTTTGATGTATTGTTTGAATTCATCAACAACTGGCACATCCCCCGTCTTATCTCCCTGTGTTAACATGCCATTGGGCTTATTTACGATCAATAAGTGATTGTCTTCATAGAGTACCAATTTTACTAGTTCATCGAATTTCATTTAGCTACAGTTCGTTATATTTTGATATAAATATATGAATATTAATTTCATACATATTGCTATTTACTATAATATGTTCTATATTTGAATCGTAAGTTTTGGTTATTAATTGTAAAATTCGATTTGGTCAGAGTAATCTGACCATTTTTTTGTCTACTTCCGAACTTAACACTTTACAAAAGAATAAATTCCACTTCATTTCACATATGGATTTTAGTGATTGGCTGTTAGTAAAAACTTCACAACATATGACTCGTAATCTATATAAATAAATAATTTAGCACCTTGCAATATATGTGAGTGTGAAACCAACCAAAAAAGCCACTAAGAAGATAGGGAAAGTAACGCCGTTGATGCAGCAGTACTTTCAAATTAAATCTAAGCATCCTGATGCTATACTGTTGTTTCGTGTAGGTGACTTCTACGAAACATTTGGTGAGGATGCCGAAACGGCTGCTGGCATACTGGGAATTGTCCTTACTAGCCGAAATAATGGAGGGTCCGACATACCATTGGCTGGATTCCCATATCACTCAAAAGATGTTTATTTACCAAAATTGGTGAAAGCGGGTTATCGAGTTGCTATATGCGAACAGCTAGAAAAACCATCAAAAGAAAAGAAAATAGTTAAGCGAGGAGTAACTGACATTGTCACGCCAGGGTTGACTTTGGACGATACTCTTTTAGACAGATCTTCGAATAATTTTTTAGCGTCCATACACTTCAGCAAGAATGATATATTAGGTATAGCTTTTTTAGATATATCCACAGGAGAATTTATCGTATCTGAGGGGACTATACCTAAAATAGAAAAACTCATACAAAGTTTCCAGCCTACAGAAGTCATATTCTCTAAACAATACAGAGATAAATTTGAAGAGGTCTTTGGACAATCATACTATTGTTATCATTTGGCTGAATGGGTATATACTGAAGACCACACGATAGAGTTGTTACACAATCAATTCGCTGTAACAAATCTAAAGGGCTTTGGCATAGAGGCTATGACTGCTGCACAGATAGCTGCAGGCGCTTGTTTGCATTATGTCAATACGACTGAGAAGACTCAAGTCGAACACATCAAAAAGATAGTCAGAATAGAAAATGATCAGTACGTCTGGCTTGATCGCTTCACCATTCGCAATCTTGAATTGGTCAGAAGTAATCATGAATCAGGAGTCGCACTGATCGATATACTTGATGAGACAGTTTCTCCGATGGGCGCTAGACGGATGAAGCATTGGATTGTGCTGCCCCTTAAGGATGTACATCAAATCAAGAGACGACAAGCGGTTGTCACTCATTTTATGGAGCACATCGATGATGAGCAAACCGTATCAACTCATTTAAAGAAAATTGGTGATTTAGAACGATTGATTTCTAAGTTGGCACTAGAGAGAATCCAACCTAGAGAGTTCAGACAATTACATAAAGCACTAGTAGCAACAGAGCCTATACACGACTTACTTTTGAAGTCTGACAATGATGTTCTGAAGGAGTTATCTGATCAACTCTCGTTGTGTCCAGAGATGAAGGAGCGAATCAACAGCACCATTGTAGAAGAACCACCTGCTCTACTTATAAAAGGAGCGGTGATTGCTGACGGTGTAAATGACGAACTTGATGGTCATCGGCACATCATCAAAAACAGCAAAGAATTGCTCGTTGATATACAGACCCAAGAGGCTACAAATACGGGCATTACCAATTTGAAAATAGGCTTTAATAATGTGTTTGGCTATTATCTTGAAGTCACCAACAAATATAAAAATCAAGGTCTCATTCCAGATAATTGGGTCAGAAAGCAAACATTGACAAATGCAGAACGATACATCACAGACGAACTCAAACAGTTGGAAACTAAAATTCTAACTGCTCAAGAATCTGTAAATGAATTAGAACTTTCTATCTATGCTGGTTTGATTAAAGACCTGAAAGCTTACATCACACCATTACAGACAAATGGTCGGGTGTTGTCCATCATTGATTGTTTGCGTTCATTTGCACAAACAGCAAGAGAGAAAAGATACTGCAGGCCAGATGTCAATGAATCTCAAATTATCGATATCAAGGATGGTAGACATCCTGTGATAGAGAGCCAGTTAAGTGTAGATGAAGACTACATTCCCAATGACATCCTACTAGATAATGATGACCAGCAAGTCATCATGATCACTGGCCCCAATATGTCCGGTAAGTCCGCTATTTTAAGGCAAACCGCTTTGATTACATTGATGGCTCAGATGGGATCTTTTGTTCCAGCAAGAGAAGCAACCATTGGATACGTAGATAAGTTGTTTACTAGAGTTGGTGCCTCCGATAATATCTCAAGTGGAGAATCTACATTCATGGTAGAAATGAACGAAACGGCGAGTATCATCAATAATGTTTCTCAACGGAGTCTGATCTTGTTAGATGAAATCGGTAGAGGGACAAGCACCTATGATGGGATATCAATTGCTTGGTCATTAGCGGAATATCTGCATAACCACCCTCATGCTCATCCTAAGACATTGTTTGCAACACATTATCACGAATTAAATGAGTTGGCGAAAAGTTACCCTAGGATTCGTAACTATCATGTATCGACTAAAGAACTGAAAAATAGAGTACTTTTCCTCAGAAAACTGGTAGCTGGAGGTAGTCACCACAGCTTCGGTATCCATGTCGCTAAGATGGCTGGAATGCCGGATAGTATCATCCTCCGCGCAAACGAGATTTTAAAACAATTGGAGTCAAAATCAATTGATGAGCAAGCGGCTACGGATAACATAGATTCAGTTATTGAGCATACGTCCAGTGAGACCTTACAGATGAGTATTTTCGAAGTGTCTGACCCGACGATAGGTAAGATCAAAGAGCAACTCTTATCTCTTGATGTGAATGGGATGACTCCTATTGAGTGTATGATGAAGCTAAATGAGTTGTTGCAATTACTGGAAGAGAATTAATTTTTAGTTGAAATTGTCTTGAACAGGATTTGGAGGATTTTCAGGATTTTAATGAGAGCGGTTATGAAATTCTCCTATTTCGAGAGATTTCTAAATTGTCTGAACTATGATTTATATGATTTATGTGATTGTATGATTTCGCTGAGAGTGGTGCAAGGTTATCCTCCAGTGGAGCCCGTGGAGGAATTGCTAAATTGTCTGAACTATGATTTATATGATTTATGTTGATTGTATGATTTTGCTGAGAGCGGTGCAAGGTTATCCTCCAGTGGAGCCCGTGGAGGAATTGCATCCTTCTATTGCTAGAGATTGACTTCCAAATTGTCTGAACTATGATTTATATGATTTATGTGATTGTATGATTTCGCTGAGAGCGGTGCAAGTTTCTTTTCCCGTGGAATCCGTGGAGGAATTGCATCCTTCTATTTCGAGAGATTGGCTTCCAAATTGTCTGAACTATGATTTATATGATTTATGTGATTGTATGATTTTGCTGAGAGCGGTGCAAGATTCTTTTCCCGTGGAGCTGACGTTATTGTCAATCAGATTAAGCAGGGCAAAATTCTCCTCCGTGGAGGAGTGGCATCCGTTTATGGCGGATGACGAGGTGGTTCTAATTTAAAATAGTGGTCAAGATTTTAACGTTTGGAAAGCTAATTCATTCTTGGATTGACTGCATCGATCCCAAGGTGGTAGTCCTGGCCATCCTATTTTGATCAAGCCAGCCTTGTGGCTGGCTTTTTTATGCAACACTACTAATCTCAAAGCAAGCTTTGAGATTATTCGTATTGCATAAAAAAAGCCTCACTTGAGTGAGGCTTTAATTAAAATAGGATGCGGAAGAGGAGGGATTCGAACCCCCGGTACGCGTTAACGTACGTCGGTTTTCAAGACCGGTGCATTAAACCAGCTCTGCCACTCTTCCAAAGTGGACCGCAAATGTAATTTCTATATTACTACTTTCAAAGATTGTGATGAAATATTATTCAGCTATCTTGATTTAGACATCTATTGATAAATATTAATGTCATGGCTTCTACTTTAATTAAATCCAAATCTTATTGACTTATTTTCCTTAAGTCGTTTGCTTTTCCCCTTGAATAAGTGACAATCCATCCTCTATCAAATGAGCAATGTCAGGAAATTTATCTTTAATTGATTCCAAAGATTTCAGAAGACTTATTTTATTCTCTGTCCTGTGACGATGAGCCAACTCATATGCTTCCAATAATAAAAGCCACTCTTCTGGTAAATTAGCCTCTAATTCTGTACACAAAGATGTAAATGCTGATAACTCAAAGGAGTCTTTGCGGAAATCTCTGATTTGCTGATAATATCCTTGTTTAGGACTATCATTATCATCGGTTGATCCATAATGAACATCAGTCATATGATGATCTGTCAAGTCAAACGAAGATAAATCTGCTGGACCTGCAAATGCAGATGTCACATGCAGACCAATAGCCAGATGATAAATGCCTCTTTGCGGGAGGAAGATGATCCGATCATAATGAGCCACTGTACAGTTTTCAAATGCCATGAGCATGATTTTCCCATGTAGGTTTCTTGTACCAGTAATCACCCTTCCAGAGACCTTAATGCCTCCATCAAATTCAAGTATGATCTCTTCTCCTTCAATGATCCGATACGCTTGGAGATCTCTTGGTGACATATCTTCAATGGCCAAATTGATGCCCTTCAAATGACCAATTGCAGTACCAAAACCATCTGGGTGACGCTCTATACTTTGACCTATCAGTTCTTTCTCGCGATAACTTAAAGCTGTTGGACCAGATGTTTGCACATAGACGGCAGCTCCTTTGTCATTTTCAATTAATTCTGTGAATTGACCGGATATTTGCAAACCTGTCGATAGCTCTATTGTACCAAGTTGTCTAGAGTCTATTAATTTTTTTACTCCCGTTTCACCTCCTTGCCTGACAGCCATTCTATTTGCGAACTGATCGAGTACTTCACTTAAGAATGCAAAATGAGGTGTTACAAAAAGCTGCGGCTGTGGCTGGGTGACATCAAATGATTGATATGCAGCATCTATAGAGAATGGTATTTTCTTGACCTTATCAGACAGGCACCACTCGCTCTCTCCTATCGACGACAACAAACCAGCACCATATATCTTTGGATCGTCAACTGTACCAATTAATCCATATTCAATCGTCCACCAATGCAAATTTTTGAGCAGTTGCAATTCTGATGGATTGACCACCGCCTGTTGAAGATCTCGTATTTGATTTTCAGTATTGATTATTTTAGTTTGATCACTAGTCGCATTTTCTTTCAATGCAGCTAGCGTTCTTACAGCTTCGAACAATTGTCTGTCTAAATCTGAGGCAATGGCTTTAGCGCCTAATTCTCCAAATCTTCGTAAATATTCTGCGTATTCTGGTATAGCTATAATCGGGGCATGTCCTGCTGACTCATGGATGATGTCGGGTGTGGGTGTGTATTCAATGTTCTTGAGCATTCGTATGTCTGATGCAATGACTAACACATTGTACGCTTGAAACTCCATAAATGCTGCAGATGGAATGAGTCCATTAACTGCAATAGCTGCCCATCCAATGTCTTTGAGTATGCGATTCATTCCATACATACTTGGAATGGAGTCGATTTCAATACCAGTTTTTAGAAGTCCATTAGAATAGCTTTCATGCGCAACTTTCGGAAGATAACTGGCATTCTTTTTCATGACATAACGCCAAACTGCATGATCCTCTGCTGAGTATCGTTCATATCTTTGCGGGAGTATGTACTGCCTCAAATGCTGCGGCAATTTGTCTAAAACTGGGTTGGAACTGTAGCTTTTATCCATATGACTATCTAAAGTATGATTAATCTGAGACAAAGATTGCATAATTGTAATGATGATTGTTATTGATAATTATTGGTTGAAGACCCAGAATGGGAATAAAAATCTGCTGGCTTAAATACAAAATGCTGTTTAATATCAAGCTCCAGACTAGCCAAAGAGTGTCACGATCCAAACAGGTGAATTATGTTGTAATTTATTCACGTATTACAAACCAAAATCTATCCCTTAGAGCATGCTTAAGTGCATTAAAAGCTAACAGCTAATAGCGAGCCTACGAGCGTCTAAAAGCTACTAGATTTAAACATCTAATTTCTATTTATACAATCTAAATCTTCAAAGGCTTTTTTGAGGCGTTCTACAAAGCTAAGCTCTGCAGCCTGAAGCCATTTTCTTGGATCGTAATATTTTTTGTTAGGCACATCATCTCCATCTGGATTACCTATTTGCGCTTGGAGATACGCATTATTTTTGTCTGAATAGCCTCTCACTCCATCCCAAAATGCCCATTGTAAATCAGTATCGATATTCATTTTAATGGCACCATATTCAATCGCTTCTCTGATGTCTTTTCTAGAAGATCCAGAACCGCCATGGAAAACGAAATTCACTGGTTGTGGATCCTTGGTTTTATGCTTTTCGTGAATAAACTCCTGACAATTTTTAAGGATGGCTGGTTTCAGTTCGACATTACCAGGTCTGTAAACACCATGTACATTACCAAAAGCTGCGGCCACGGTGAAGTTTTCGCTAATCTTCTTTAGTTTTTCATAAGCGTATTCGACTTCCGATGGTTGTGTGTACAATTTCTCATTGTCTACTTCAGTATTGTCAACGCCGTCTTCTTCGCCTCCAGTGACACCTAGTTCAATTTCTAAAGTCATCCCCATTTTATCCATCCGCTTCAAATATTTTTCACAGATTTCAATGTTTTCTTCCAATGGCTCTTCAGATAGATCCAGCATGTGCGAGCTATACAACGGCTGTCCTGATTGTTTGAAATATTTTTCTCCAGCATCCAATAAGCCATCTATCCATGTCAACAATTTCTTTGCACAATGGTCGGTGTGTAGGACAACAGGTACATCATACGCTTTAGCCATGTTGTGTACATGAAGAGCGCCAGAAATACCACCTAATATAGAGGCATTTTGACCATCATTGGATAATGATTTTCCAGCCATAAAGCTGCAACCGCCATTTGAGAACTGGATAACAATTGGAGCGTTAACTTCCTTTGCTGCTTGAAGGCAAGCATTGACAGTATTAGATCCTACAACGTTGACTGCAGGAATCGCAAAATTATGCTCATTGGCATAATCAAATAGGTCTTTTACTTCTTTTCCGTGTAAAACGCCTGATCTAAACTTTGGTGATGTCATAATATTCAGCTTTAAAAATGATGGGTAGGGACAGTAAAGTAACTGAGTTTCCTACATATAGACAAATTGCAAGAAACAATAGATATAAAATTCTGAATGTGTGTTCTAACTTGAAATAAGATTATGCGATACTGTGTTCAACGAGGTATCTTTCTGCATCCAATGCAGCCATGCAACCTGTCCCTGCGGCAGTTACAGCTTGACGATAAACTTTATCTGCTGCATCTCCGCTAACAAAGACTCCGTTAATGGCAGTTTTTGAGGTGCCAGCTATCGGTATCAAATAACCACTATCATCCATTTCTAACCAGTCTTTAAATATATCTGTATTGGGTTTATGTCCAATTGCAACGAAAAATGCTGAAAATGGAATAGTCCGTTCTTCACCAGTTTTTGTGTCTTTCACTCTAGCGCCTGTTACTTCTTCTTCTCCTAAAATCTCAACTGTTGATGTATTCCAGTGAATCTGAATATTTTCAGCATTTATGACTCTTTCTTGCATTATTTTGGATGCTCTCATTTCGTCTCTGCGAACCAATAGGTGTACTATGGGGCACAGCTTAGCTAGATAACTTGCTTCTTCTGCGGCAGTATCACCACCTCCAACAACGGCTACTTCTAGACCTTTGAAGAAAAACCCATCGCAAACGGCACACGCAGATACACCTTTATTCATTAGCTTCTGCTCAGAAGGTAAACCCAACCATTTTGCGCTTGCACCTGTAGATATGACGACACTGTGCGTTTGGATTTCTTGACCAGATTCTGTCCATAATTTATGTATAGGACCAGTCAGGTCTACTTTAGAAATCATTTCATAATGGACTTTTGTATCAAACCGTTCAGCTTGTTTTCTGAATTCTTCCATCATTTCAGGCCCTTGTACACCATCAGGATACCCAGGGTAATTTTCTACTTCTGTTGTAATGGTTAGCTGACCTCCTGGTTCTGGGCCCGTATATAATTCCGGATCTAACCCAGCTCTTGCTGCATAGATCGCTGCTGTATAACCAGCAGGACCAGATCCTATGATGATACACTTTTTTACTTCTGATTCTGACATATCTTTTACTTAATGTACTGCAAAACTAAATTTCTTTATGAGATTTGTAAACGCAGAATAGATTAAGTTGTTTTAGGAGTTGAGTTCAAATGCAAAAAAAATCATTGAACATTAACATTCGAAACGTAATGGACTAATTCAATTGTGCTAGTGATATTTCCTGTTCATTATATATATAAGACTCAACAGCATGTATGAATGGCATTAGTTTTAAGAGTTGAACCTCTTTATTGTCGATTAGAATGTAGCTTTTATCATCTTTGTCATCCAAGTATTCTTTTAGGGAAAATAGAAGTCTTAATTCTCGAGGTTTCATATTTTCAATAAAGAAAATATAGTTTTGATTCGTGTCGTACGACTGATTTATATTTAGATCGGTAGAATGGAGTTGGATGTCTATGGATTCACCTGCTTCTCCTTTGAGCGTCTTAAGTACGGTGGCAGTTACCGTATCCTCACAGACATCAGTTACTGTTGCAAAGACAATATGATCACTCAATTGTATAATTTCATGTAAATCAACGCTGCTTGTTGCACTACTATTTAATAGAAATAAGCCGACGACTAGAAATATTATTTTCATCACGAGTGGTTTGTTTCAAAGTTATAGAGCAATTGAGGACTTCATAGTAGAGTTTACCCTATTTATAGATTTTTAAATTTCTATCCTTAAAATGAATAACTTTATCGAAAAAACTCATGTTTTATGTTCATTTCGACGATATTAGAAGGAATTAATTTTATTAATTAGTCGTTGTAGTATTATGTCATTTTACATCTTTTTTTTGCTATCCTCAATGTTGACTTTAAGTCTTTGGCATGTTTTGAAGGCTGGCATATTTGATAAGTTAAGTGGGATTTTATTCTATTTTTCTATCATTGGATTTTCTGCCCTAGCAATCACTTTATATAGCCAAGACCAACTCAGCGTAATCGAAATCTTCCGAGATATTATTGCACTTGCAGGAGTTTCTATGTTTTTCATGTTTGTCAAAGAAAACAAGATCATATCTGTAGGGGCATTATTTGCATTGTGTAGTGCCATGCCCATGATGTATGAGTATCTATTGGAACAACATCAGAAACCTGTGCCAGAAACTATCGGTGTGTTTTCAGATGAGATTAATCTTGACGCTTCAAGCGAATTATTAGTCGAATTAAATCCTGGCTTCACAATTACTGATATCAAGACAGTCATCATTGACTATGAGCTAACTGCGACGCAAGCATTCAAACCAAAGGATTATACCAATACAGATCTTGATGATTATGTGTCCATAGATATACCAACTAAATACACAGATAAAATTGTTGACATCATTCACAAGTTAGAATCTAAACGTGCAGTGGAGTATGTAGAAAAAAATGAAATCTATCAACTTAGTCCAATTGAATCTACGAAGCAATTCATCTCCCCTACATCTGGTAAATTAGCAGTTAATGATCCGTTGATCAACCAAAAATGGGAGTTTGGACCACTAGAACTCAATCAATTTTATGAATACATTTCAGCAAACAAAATAAAGCCGAAGAAAAAGGCAAAGTTGTTTATATTAGATACAGGCGTAGATGGAGAACATGAGGACTTGAAAGGACAATTTAAGGCTTTTGATACAAACAGTTCTAAAGATGAGATTGGGCATGGTACGCACTGTGCTGGAATCGCTGCTTCTGTATCTAATAATAATATTGGTATCAGTTCGCCAGTCCCTAGCAATAAATTCGTCCAGGTCACTGGTATTAAAGTATTAGCGGGATTTGGCTTTGGTACACAAAAGATGATTATCACTGGTATGATCAATGCGATTGATTCTGGAGCTGATGTTATCTCTATGTCATTAGGTGGAAAAAGCACTGAGCAGCGAGAAAAGGCATACACGGAAGTTGTCGAATATGCAAAGAAGCATAATGTTATCGTTGTCACTGCTGCAGGTAATGCTGCCAAAGATGCGTCTCAATTTTGTCCAGCAAATAGTGCTGGCGTGATTGCTGTTGCTGCTGTCGATGAATCATTGCAACGAACAAGTTTTTCAAATACGCTTCAACACATCAAATTTGGCTTATCAGCACCAGGTAAAGATATCCTGTCAACTTTTCCAAAAAATGAATATAAGAATTTCTCAGGGACATCAATGGCAGCTCCATATGTTGCAGGTACAATAGCCGTACTTCGAAGCATCAATCCAGAATTAACTGTTGAACAAGCGTTTCAATTGCTTCATGATACCGGTCAAGAAACCAAACAGCCGTATCAGACTGGTAATTTTATCCAGCCATTTAAGGCGATTAAGCAGATGATTGAGAGCAATTGAATATAAGTTGTCGTAGAATAATGAGCCCACTCCACAAACTCACAAAACTAAACATGTTTCTTGGAGCGATATTTTTCATTTTCTCAATCCACTGATGCTCAAGCATCACTGAATTTCAAAATTCAATAATCTCATCCAAAATATTCCATTTTACTCAATTCGTCAGTTTTCAGAGTGGACACAATAATCATTTGTATAAGACTCCTATAAGATCAATGTGATTTATGTTCAGTTTTTGACTTTGAGATTTGTTTCTACAAAAGACATCGTTTGATATGTCTGAACATGAGTTGTACAAACCGTCGGATTTAGTTTATACTGATTTAATAATTGACATTTCCTTAAAAGGATACATTGACTCTAATTTAAAGGAATCTGCAAGATTATAAAGTAAAGTGTGTTCTGCATACTATTCAATGACTTGCCTTAACAGCTTTTATAATGTCACACTTTGCAGCTGTTTTTTCTCTGGTTCTTAATATTACAAATTTCCACTACAGCAGATATGATTATTACTATACCAAAAAGAAAACATTTTGGGAATTTCATAGTAGATCTCTTAGCCGAATATCTCCATTGAGATTACTCGTGAACACCAGCATTCACTGCGTTTCTAGCTTTTATAAATATTAAAACCTCTGGTCAGCAACAGTCCCAAACAATTTTCCTTTTGGTACAATTGTCAGAATGGGAATTTATATCCAGCAACAATTTGATTGTATTTTAAGAAATTTCTGGTTGAAAAATCTACATATAGTTTTCCATTTAGTAAATCTAGTGCAGTACCTACAAGAAGATTGATTACAGGCCTAACTTTATCGGAGTCTTCGTTACTACCAGTTTTTATAATTCCTGCCCCTGCCCCAACGTATGGTCTTAGTCCTTTTTTAGATTGTACTGCTCCTCTGACATGATAATTAACGTTGGCCAATATTCCAAAATTAGTGGGAGAACCAAAACCAAAATAAGTCTCTGGCATAAATTCAAGATTCTTCTTACCATCTATAATGTAATGCATTCTATAGCCAACATTTAATGAAGCGTTACTACCAAAATTAAAACCAGCAATTCCTGAAGCTCCGTTATATCTCAATTTATTAAAAAATCCCGTTGCCTCCTCATTGGATTTAAAAGCGCTTCTAACTCTAGGCGAATTTGGATCTTCATAAAACTCGTCCTCATTATCATCATAGTCAACATCAGCGATTCCCGTTTGGAGTCTTTTAAGTTCCTTATTTAAGTCATCGACTTTCTTTTTTAACTGCTTTGCTTCTTTACTGTTATCATCATCTAGCTCATCCAAATCATCTATCAAAGTCTTTATCTCTGCTTTGATGTCATTTACCGCTGATTGATTATCGTTGGATTTTTGGTTATTGGATTTTCCTGACCGTTCTTCTTTCATCTCTTCTATTTCCAGTCTGAGCTCTTTTATCATACGCTCTGATTCAGTGGATGAGTCATCTGACTTATTACTATTTTCTCCATCACCTCTGAGTGATTTGATTTCTTTTCTTAGTTCTTCGATCTCACGTTCTGAATTAGTCTTCTTTTGGTTTCTCGAATTTTTATCACTCCCTCCTTCTCTGAGTGATTTTAATTCATTTCTCAATTCTTCGATTTCTGCAGAAGATTCATTTGAATTGTCTCTTCTGGTCCGATCATTTCTTCCTCCTTCTCTTAATTCTTTGATCTCTCTTCTGAGCTCTTCTATTGCATTAATAGAATCTGTATTACTATCCCTGTAAGAGCGCTTCTCTGCGTCTCGCATCTCCCTTATCTCCTTACGAAGTTCATCTAACTCCTTAGCGTACGCGCTATTTTTTTCTTCTCTTAAAGTCCTCTCTCTATTTTCTTTATCTTGATCTCGCATTTCTTTAAGCTCTTGTCTAAGCTCATCCATCTGATTTTGCATTTCAGCATTACTGTCACGGCTATTGCTTTTGTTATCTCTGCTGTCGTATAGCTCATCAAGTTCTTCTCTTAGTTGTCTGATCTCCTCTTCTGCCCTCTTATTCCTATCTTGGGCATCTCTCTCTCTGAGAATTTTATTCACTTCCCCTTGAACATCAATCTCTTCATCATTGTCCAAATTGCTATTCTGATATGATCTATCACCGTATGAATCTCTTTCATTCATCATCTCAATGAACTCTTCATCTGACATATCCTTTATCATCCTTATTTTCTTATTAACTTTCCTTTCTTCTTGTTCGATTTCTTTCTTTTCATCCTTATCTAATGATTTGTTGTTTCCATCCGTTTTTTCTACTAGTGATAACCTCTGTAATGCAATTTCTCTTTCTCTAGATACGGACAGGACTTTCTCTTTATCTTGATTTCTGATTGCCTTATTTAGTTCTCTGTCTAATTTATCTATTTCATTATTCATGTCTCTAAGCTCATCATTTCTATCATTATACTTAGTGAAATCATCAGACTCTTCATCTGAGGCCCCACCTACCAAAAGATTGAGACTTAAACCATATGACCATGAATTAGTAATCGCATCGACACTTGATATTTCCGTAACATTTTTATTTGACGTAAGTATAGATCGGCCATATGCTGTTAAGTTAGCAAATCTTCCAAGAGAAAGATTTATTCCTGCTCCACCAGATGCAAATGCTTGAGTAGTTAATGTACCACCGCCTTCACCTTCGTAATCATCTCCTGGTCTTATTTGACCTCCGCCTAGAGTAAAAAATGGTGTCAAGCCTTGATTATCACCTAATCTAAATCTTGCTTCACCACCTATGAGAGCAAGATCATCAAACTTTGTTCTAGAACCGTCTTGGAGTGCTCGCATGTAAAATCCTCGTATTCCTATCATGGGACCAAAATCAAAACCAACAAAAGCACCACCAAAGTATGCATCTCTGTAAGGTAGACTCTCATTAAAGTTAGTTCTGTTTACGGTCGGTTCAATGGCAAGACTGAATCCTCTTTTAAATTTATTCATGTAAGCTCTATCAGTATCTGAATAAGTACCAGGTCTTCTTCCACCGATATAGATGAGTAAAGATGCTCGTCCTGCCCAACTGGAGTAATCTGTATCATTGAAATCTGCAGGATCAAGACCTAAAACATCTAATTCATCATCTCCTAATAATTGCTGTACAGCATTGGATCGGTAGCTGTTTCTCAATCCTTGAAGAGTCATCGTAAACCTATCAGCAACAGACAGCTGCAGACCAAGTCCTCCGCTAAGATATATTTGCTTATTGGCGTCTTGTCCATTGATACTGATTGACTGAATGCCAGTACCAGCAACGACGAAGGGTGATAGTGCGTTTGTCCCTAAGTTTAGCTTTATCTCAGCTCCATATCGTTCTAAATCTATAGGATTACCCATAAATGAAGTATCTACGCCCTGTCCGACATCTACACCAAATCGATTGATATCAGTAGTCAAGTTTACGTCTTTAAAGTATAAAGCCCTCAATTCTATCAATTGCCCAAAGCCTAATCCCAACTGTGCACCGGCTAAAGTACCATCGGCAATCCCTGACTCATCATTAAAAAAATTATACTCGACTGAAGGAGAAAGGGTGTAACTCAAGCCTTTTACTTGCCCATGAAGAGATACTGTAGTCGCTAAAAATATAAATATTATGATTGAAGTTAAATTTGTCTTATTCAAGATATTGTTTGTTAGATTTTATTAATAGTATTTCAAAGACAAAACTAGCTGTCTCGTCGATTGTTCGACAATGCAAGATAAATTATTAGCACATCTAATACTTGAGCCCACTCCGAAAACTCACAAAACCAAAAATGTTTCTTTTGGCGATACTTTTCATTTTCTCGATGCACTGATGCTCAGGCATCACTGAATTTCAAAAATAAAAAATTTCATCCAAAATATTCCATTTTATGCAATTCGTCAGTTTTCAGAGTGGACTCAATACTTTAACTTTTAATGAGTAGGTGACTCTTCTTTTAAGATTTTTATTTCTTAATTATCTAGCCCTAATGGGTGAATACATTGCAACATGCCAGGCCCATATAAAAAAGGGAAGTCACAAATGCAACTTCCCAACAATAAAATCACTTCATCATTGTGCCCCAATATGAAAGGGTTATATATTGAGACGACTATATGAACACTTAATTTTCTTTCATTTCTTCTGGTTCCATAACGATCTGTATGAAACTGTCATAATTAAAATATGCATTGGCTGCGTCTCTAATTTGCTCTGGCGTCAATGAATCGACAAGCGCATCATATGCTTCCAGCGAAATATCATCAAAGTCCTTATCCTGTTCTTGTCGTCTCATAATCTGACCTTGCCAAAAACGATTCTCTTTCATGTTTTTGATTCTACCCTGCTTCTGTGTTTCTTTCACTTTGGTCATGTCTAATTCACTAGGTACTTCTGTACGCGCTTTTTCTATGACTTCCTTAGCTGCGTCTATAAGTTCATCAGTTTTGTCTGGATCACTATTGAATGAAATCGTTACGCTATATTCTTCGCGTGGTTTTTTCTGTCCACCTCCACTGACTCTTACACCATATACGCCACCTTTGTCCTCACGTAATGATTCTCTTAGTTTAATTCTCAAGTAAGCCAACATTGAACTCATTTGATAATTATTATCCTTTGTATAATCAAAAGGCCCATGAAAATACATTTCAACTGTTGTCTTTGGCGCTTTACCATTTTTAAACCGATCGATGACTTTCCCATCAATCACCTTTATTCCTAAATCTTTCCATTCTTCTTCTCTGTCCGTTGTTGGTAGATTTCCTAAATACTTTTGGGCATAAGCTTTAATTTGATCTTCCTCATAGTTTCCGACAAAACTAAATACAAAATCTGAAGCATCAGAAAATCTTTCTTTATAGATTCTTTGTACTTCATTAAAATCCAATTGATCCAATGTCTCAGCACTAGGGAATCCCATTCTCGGATTGTTATCATATTTTTTCTTCGATGAGTAATCAAAAAAGAAATATTGTGGATTTGACATCAAGTTAGAATAGATTCCTTTTTGTTTATTGATGTATGAATTAAAAGATTCTTCATCAAACCGAGGATTGTTGAAATACAAGTAAATCATCTGGAACATAACTTCTAAATCATCTGGAGAAGCAGATCCATTAAATCCTTCAGAAAGACCACCGATATAAGGGCTAACTCTTACATTTTTACCTGCCATCAATTTCTCTAATTGAGAGCTAGTAAAGCCTGATATACCAGATTCTGTCGCAATTTGTGTCGCATTTACCCCATTTTGATACTCTACATCATTATATAAGGAAGTGCCACCATCACTGGTCGCTCTTAATAAGACCTCATCATTTTTAAAATCAGTTTTCTTAAAATAAACTTGGACACCATTTGCTAATTTGATGTAATCAATTCCTGCACCATCATAGCTGATGTTTTCAGTTATTGGAACTTCAGTTAAAGTCTCACTAAAGAAAGGTGCTGTTGCTACATTATCGACATATGGTTCGACATCTGTTGCATCTACTTCAGATAACAAGTTTCTTACAGCAGCTTCTGTAGGTAGCGGCGTTTCTTCCTTTCTCGGGCCTGTTAGCACAACGACTCGGCTGTCATCTTTCACCCATTGTTTAGCCAATTTGTTTATTTCGGATAATTCTATGGTAGGTAAAAACTTCTTTGTCATGTCTAATCTATCTTCTGGACCAGGGATAGGATTGTCATCTAAGTAGTTGTAGACATATGCCATTGCTAGTCTGCCTGACTCCGTTTTATCCATTTCTTTGACACCACGTTCTACACTTTCCATCATATCTGCTTTCTGTCTGTCAAATTCAGAAGCGGTAAATCCATGTTGTTGTACTCTCTTGTTTTCTTGCATAATGACTCTAAGTGCTTCTTCGGATTTTCCTTCAGGTGCAATTGCATAAGAACTATAAGAATCAATATCCCCTACATCAGAACTATAAAAAGAGCCTGCAAAAACGAACGGAGGATCAGCCGACTTTGTCAATTCGCTCAATCTGGAATTAAGCATACCATTATATGCTCTACGAATCATAGAAGATCTCATGTCTCCAATGGTATTTGTTTCAATCCTATCGTGTTTATACATGAGATTAACTCTTGTAAAAGATGCTTCCTCATCATCAACTATTTTGATTAAGGTTTCATCATGCATCGGGACATTAAAGGTCTTTCTTTCTCTTGGGTTGGCCTTCGATGGAATTGATCCAAACATTTCTTTAATCTGTGCTTCTACATCAGCGACATCAATATCTCCAACGACAACAATTGCCATCAAATCAGGTCTGTACCAGTCTTCATAATATCGTTTGACAGTTTCGTACGTAGCATTATTTATAATATCTGGGTCACCAATTGGTAATCGCTGTGCATATAACGAATTGTGATACATCACTGGAAAATATTCGTTTTGCATTCTTTGGTCAGGACTTAGTCTAGATCTCCATTCTGATTCTACAACGCCTCTTTCTTTATCTATTTCCTCATCTTCGAATGTCACAGCACTCGCCCAATCTTTAATAATGAGCATTCCCTTATCAAACAACTCAGTACTGTCTGTTCGTACTTGCAACATGTACACAGTTTCATCAAATGAGGTGTACGCATTCAAATCGGGACCAAATCTTGTTCCGACACTTTCGAGATAATCAACTAGTTCTGATTTTTCAAAGTTCTCTGTTCCGTTGAAAGCCATGTGTTCGACAAAGTGAGCAAGTCCTAGCTGATCTTCATCTTCTAATATAGAACCAGCATTTACTGCGAGTCTAAGCTCAGCCCTGTTTTCTGGCTTGACATTTTTTTGAATGTAATATTTCATACCATTCGATAACTCTCCCATTGTCACACGGTCATCGACCATAATGTTGGCCAACATTGGATCAGGAGTTTCCATCGCAGGTGCTGATGGTACTTCTGGCGGAGTAGGAGGAACTGGTGGTGCTGGAGCTTTTAGTCCAGTCGTTTTTGGCGAACAAGCGACTAATAGGCCTATTATACCAAGCAATATAAAAGTGTAAATTTTCATTTAAATAGATTTTTTTTGCAAAAAAGTTCTGAATTCAAAATATAATGAAGGCTCATACAAATATTGATGAGATTACATACTTTCTTGAATTGTCTCAATTTTTGACTTTTCAATAATAACAATTTAATAACGCCTGAAAGGCAACTTAAGTGCTTTATTCGACGAGAATTAACATACTACAGACCAGCATACCAATAATAAAGTTATTTATGACCTCCAGGTATTTGACCTTGCATTCTTTCCATCATTCGTTCCATGTTTTTACCCTTTGACATCATGTGCATCATTTTGCGCATCTGATCAAACTGTTTTATAAACATGTTTATCTCATGAATGTTCTGACCACAGCCTTTAGCAATTCGCCTCTTCCTACTCATGTTCAGTAGTTCAGGTTTCGCTCGTTCGTTTGGTGTCATTGATTGTATAATGGCTTCTACTTTATTGAATGCCTTATCATCAATATCTAGATTTTTGGTCATTTTACTCATGCCTGGTATCATGCCCATTAATGATTTCAAATCACCCATTTTCCGTATCTGATTAAGCTGTCCTAAAAAATCGTCAAAGTCAAATTTATTACGTTTGATTTTCTTCTCGAGTTTCTTAGCCTCTTTTTCGTCAAACTGTTCTTGAGCCTTTTCTACGAAAGACACGATATCCCCCATACCTAGAATACGCTGAGCCATTCTATCTGGATGAAAGACGTCCAAGGTATCTAAGGTTTCACCCGTACTGATAAACTTAATTGGTTTTCCTACCGTATACTTAACCGTCAGTGCAGCTCCACCTCTTGTATCACCATCCAATTTTGTAAGGACGACTCCATCATAGTTGATTCGCTCATTAAAGGCTTTTGCAGTATTAACCGCATCTTGACCAGTCATAGAGTCAACGACAAACAAAGTTTCTGAAGGCTCTATCCCTTTTTTAATTGCCTCTATTTCGTTCATCATCTCATCATCTACTGCCAAGCGGCCTGCTGTATCTACGATGACAACATCACAACTTTGTTCAAGTGCATGTGCAATGGAGTTTTGTGCTATGCTGACAGGATCTTTATTTTCTGGATCTTTGTATATTTTTACACCTATCGAATCGGCAAGTACGGTCAACTGATCAATCGCTGCTGGTCTGTACACATCACAAGCAACTAACAACGGCTTCATTGATTTCTTTTCTTTCAGATATTTAGCCAGTTTACCACTGAATGTAGTTTTACCTGACCCTTGAAGACCTGAGATTAATACGACACCAGGTTTTCCTTTGACGTTGATACCAGCTGCTTGACCGCCCATCAATTCGATCATCTCATCCATAACAATCTTCACCATCAATTCGCCTGGCTTGATGGCATTTAGGAGATTCTCACTACCGAGTGCTTTATCCTTCACCTTATCAGTGAATTCTTTTGCAATCTTATAATTGACATCTGCGCTGACAAGTGCTCTTCTGATTTCTTTTACAGATGTAGCAATATTTAACTCTGTCAGCTTCCCATCACCTTTTAGATTCTTAAAGGCAGAATCCAACCGTTCATTTAAACTCTCAAACATTTATTTAACTTTAGTGTAATCAGTAACAAATATACCTCATCTTGAGTCATCAGTAAACCTAATTAGCTTCTTTTCATGAATAGATCCATATTAATTGTAATTAGTTCTCTCATTTTAGCGGTTTCTTGCTCTAAAATCACCACTCTTCAATCCCTTGATTTTAATGAAACTGCGTCAGATCCTAAAGCAATTACTCTAGCCAACCAAGTGGTTGATGCCAATGGCGGTGCCAAAGCGTGGAACAAGACGCGCTATATATCTTGGAATTTCTTCGGTAGTCGAAAACATATTTGGGACAAACAGACTGGCGATGTATTCATTAAGTCGTTGAAATCACCAGTAGAAATTAAAATGAACTTAAATGATAAAACCGGAAAAGTGTGGTTGAATGGTGAAGAAACAATGAATCAAGATAGCATCAGCAAATATTTAGATTCTGGATATGCTTGGTGGGTAAACGACTCATATTGGTTGATTTTGCCTTTTAAATTGATGGACTCGGGAGTGACACTTAACTACATTGGAGAAGGGACAACATTAAGTGGTAGTGCTGCCAATATGCTGAGTTTGAACTTTGAGGCAACTGGACTTACACCGAATAATAAATATCACATCTATATCGATAAAACAACAAAGCGAATCCATCAATGGGATTTCTATACAAATGCTTCTGATCCTGATCCAAGATTTCAATTGCCTTGGGCAGATTATAAACGCTACGGAGATATTTATTTGTCAGGCAACAGAGGTAAGTATGAATTAACAGAAATTGAAGTGGGTAAGCATTTAGCAGATATGTTATGATGTGGGATATGCTTGTTTATGTGTGATAGAATTCTATTCATAAACAACAGAGATTCAGTACATTAATAGTTGTCCAATCCATATTTAGAATCTGTACAACAGGTAATAAAGTCATGCGCAAAAAACAAATTCAGTTCTGGTGATGTTCCAGTGTCTTCTAATTTTTGTTTGTACACTTCAACCAATTCTTCATCTTGTGAAAGGAATTTCTGAAAGATATTTACGAGTTTAAAATAGCGCTCAATTTCTCGACTACCAGGGACAGTCTTTGCACCAAGTTTCACCAATAATGCTTTGAACGATACATAGTCGAACAAGGTGTACTTTTGTGGATCTTTCATTGCCAGATAATGGGAAATCATTTTGTAATTATCATGATAATGTATGTTGGCAGAAGGTCTTGTTTTTTGTAAATCAGCGAGCATTTGATCACAATGATGTACAAAGCGATTCATCCTAAGAACGACATCGCTAGTTTCTCTAAATAAGTCGTCAAAGATATCTCTAGTGATCTCAGGGTTCATTTTTGCAAATTCGATCATCACAGATTTAGCATAATCATTTTTCTCTGACCATAATCGTTCTCCTTCACCTTGCTGTACAGACTTGTCATACATGCTTGCAAAGTCAGTAGCACCAATATTCCAATTCTCTTCCCATGCACCCAAGGCTGACCATTTATAAGCCTCATCAAACTGAGCGGATACAGATAAGAATTTTTTAAATTTGTCTTTGTATTGGTCGAAGAGTTGTTTACTAAACATAGAGTAAACATAATAAAGAAAGTGCTTAATAGTGGGAAATCATAAATCTTATGATAGATAATCACAATAAAACTGTCCGAATACGGATTTTTAAGATTCTAAGATGAAAGGATTTATGATTTCTAGTTTAATAGAAAATTATAGCCTTAATATCTGATTAAGATTTTCATACATGGATTAGACAAGTATATTTAACTACTAGTAATTTTGATATTATCCTATAGGCTTAAAGTTTAGGTATACATCACTCAAACAAAAAATATCTTAAAATCAATTCATTCTATAGACCTGCCTGCCGATCAGGCGGGTTTTAATTCAGACAACTCAGAGTTTACCATCTTGAGTACAGATTGCACCAGTCCTAATACGGCAACGGACAGCCATACGATCCTTTACCTCGTGTCGATGGCAACTTATACCAAACAGAAAAAGTACCACTCATATAATAATCTTTGTTATCAGGGTTAGCTCTTTGAATTTGTGTAGTGGTTGGGTCTTCGCTTGGCCGAGGAATGACAAAGCCAGTACGAACGAGCGGACTAAATGGAGATGGATCAGCAAGACGAGCGCCAACATCTCCTGATATGCGCTGAATGTCATCTATTAATGTATAGCTAGCACTGGAAGCATCATCTATATAATCAGTAAATGAAATTCGTCTAAAAAATTCAATACCAACACTTATTTTATCTGTTACTTCTACATTGAGACCTATGCCTAGAGGAACAGCAAACTGAAACAGACTATATTGATCATCAAATGCTTGTCCTTCTGTGCGAAGCGGTTGTAAGTCAACTATTTCGGGCGTCACAAATGATTGTGTTTCGGGATCTATTGCTTTTGGGTTGTGTCTAAAAACGGCAGGTCCTCCCATGAGACTCAATGAGAACCGATTGAACTTTAGCACTTTAACTTCTCCCAATAATGTAAATTCAGTTATTGTATTTCGAAAACTTAGATTACGGGTTATCGTATTTATAAGAAGTATATCTTCTGGACTCGGCGGTGTTGATAAACTTGCAACATTAAATACATTTATGGAATCTGCTGCCTCTACTGAGTTTCTGGAAAGCATCAATCTAAATGCAAACCTATCCCCTATTTCTTGTTTGTATGAAAAGCCAAATGCTGCACCAATATTTTTAAGATTATCTGACGAATTTATGGGATTCAAATCTCCAGAATATAACGCTCCTCCAACAGATATGCCCAAAAACCGATCTTGCGTATAAGTCAAGCTGACGCTAAATATGAGTATTATCATAACGATGTACTTCATTAAATTCACTGAGAGAGAAGTTTATACAATTAATTAAACCTTAAATCTACAATAACAAACAACTATTCACATAATTTTTGTTGTTTTGAGAGCGCAATGTTACTTATTAAATGGTATACGTCAACATTACAGTATTACCTTATTTCATAATAAACTCAAATTAATGAGACTTTTACAGCTACTTTTTATCCTAATAATTCCATTTTTATTAACCGCACAATCTCCTACCAAAGACTGGTTTCATAAAGAAATTCAAGTACCAGAAGCTTTATCAAATCTAGGCAATAGATCATCGACACCAGTTATCGTGGCTGTGATCGATTCAGGTGTAGATATCAAGCATGAGGACTTAGCTAAAAATGTTTGGGTGAACACAGATGAAATTCCGGGTAATGGAATTGATGATGACAACAATGGTTATGTTGACGATGTAAATGGTTGGAATTTTCTAGGAAATGCTGATGGCACTAACATCGATGGAGAGACTTTAGAAGTTACTCGACTATATGCAAGTCTTAGAGGTAAATATGAAGATGCTAATCCAGCATTGTTGACCACCAAACAAAAAGAAGAATACAATAAGTTTTTGAAATATAAAGAAGAAGTAGAGACCAAAAGAAAAGAAGCTCAAAATAATCTTGGTAATATTGAAATGCAGCGAAATATGGTCGGAGGAATATTCGATAGTATGATAGATAAGTTTGGAAATATTGAAATAGACAAAGATTTTTTAGATACTACTGATCTTCAAGTTCCTGCACAACTCAAAGATGCTTTAGTAGAAATAGCTGAAGGTTTTGAAGCTGAGAATGGTAAGACTCCTGATTTTGAAGACATAAAAGGTATTGTGGATGAAGAAATGTCTGGGGGATTAGACTATTACAAGACTCAAGCTAATTATCATTATAATCCAGATTTTAAATCAAGAGAAATCATAGGTGACAATTACCTAGATCAGGAAGAAAGATACTATGGTAATAATGACGTAGAAGGTCCAGATGCATTTCACGGAACTCACGTAGCTGGGATTATTGGAGCTGTTAGAGATAATGATATTGGGATGAATGGTGTGGCTGATAATGTCTTAATCATGTCAATAAGAACAGTACCTGATGGTGATGAGCACGATAAAGATGTAGCGAATGCCATTCGTTATGCAGTTGATAATGGAGCTAGCATTATAAATATGAGTTTCGGCAAAGGTTATTCGTGGGACAAAAATGTTGTCGATGATGCAGTAAGATATGCAGTTAAAAAGGATGTGTTATTGGTTCATGCTGCTGGAAATAGCCATCAGGATAATGATACTACTGATAATTTTCCAAATGATAAATACAAGAAGGCGAAAGGCTTTCTATTCTGGAAGAAAAAACATGCTAAAAATTGGATTGAAGTAGGTGCATTATCGTATAAAAAAGGAGAAGATTTACCAGCGACTTTTTCTAATTATGGAGAAGACAATGTCGATGTATTTGCTCCTGGTGTGTTTATATATGCAACAACTCCTGATAATAATTATCAAGCAATACAAGGAACAAGTATGGCATCACCAGTAGTAGCTGGGGTTGCTGCTGTATTGAGATCTTATTTCCCAACACTCAAAGCGGATCAAGTAAAGTCTATTATTATGGAATCTGTTACACCACACAATCAACTGGTGAAAGTGCCAGGTACCCAAGAATTGGTTAATTTTAGCGAATTATCAGTTTCAGGTGGTGTTGTTAATTTGAAGAACGCAGTGAACAAAGCAGCAATGACAAAAGGAAAGAAGAAAATCAAAAAATCGTCTCAGACGAGAGCTTAGTAAATATTGATTTCTTTGATCTTTTCGTAACCAAACTCTTGTTGTAGTAACTTCAGGAGTTTGTCTTTATCATACTGAAGTTCACTTCTTAATGGAATTGATTTAATTCTAATTGTGACTGTTCCATTTCTGAGATTGATTGACTGTGTATACTTATTTATAGTCACACCCATTTCTTCAGCCCAATACTTTTGAACATCGACTTGATCGTAACCTTTAGCTATAGGACGTCGTTGCACAAAGTCGCCTAAGATTGATTTAAGTGTTCTGTCCCCTTTGTTCTTCTTATTCATACACTTGATTGTTTTTTATGCTAAACACTTTATGGTTCATGGTAAGTTCATTGAGGATATCTGACACCCTAGTCGAATGTGTGTCGGAAATAAATACTTGAGCACGGCATTCTTCTTGAACAAAGTAAAGTAAATTTTTGACGCGATGATTGTCTAACTTTGCGAATATATCATCAAGAAGCAGTAGAGGCGTTTTATCTGAGTGTTTATTAAGCTCTTTCCACATTGACAATTTTAAAGCTAATAAATATGTCTTTAACTGCCCCTCAGAGCCAAATCGCTTAAGTGGCAATTCGTCAAGTAGAAAAACAAGATCGTCCTTGTGTATGCCAATCGTTGTACGTTGTAGCACAACATCTTTCTCCAAAGACTCTCCTAATAATTTAATGAAGTTTGTCTCATCTAATTGACTTTTATAAAGGCATGACGCTTTCTCTTTTCCACCCGATAGTGCTTCATAAGATTCTTGAAATGTCAATTTGAATGCATCTATAAATCGTTTTCGTTCAGCATGAATCCACTCAGCCGGCCCAATTAATTGACTGTTGTAACTATCAATAATCCCGCGATCAAAACTGTGGAGATTCGTTGATTTTAAATATGCATTGCGTTGAATTAAGACTTTATTGTAATGAAGAAGTTCTTGCAAATATTTCTTATTCAATTGGCTTATACCAGAATCTAAAAATTTTCTTCGCTCTACACTCCCATCAAAAATAAGTTGAATATCCCTCGGCCCAATAAATACCAATGGAATTCTACCGATATGTTCGGAGAGTTTAGTCAACTTCTTATTCCCTATTTGCATTAATTTTTTCTTCTTGGAGTCGAAAGCTATTGCCACTTTTAGCATTTTTTTCAATTCCTTAAAAGTCCCTTCTAATCTGAAAAAACTTTGATCGTGATTGACAAGTAATGAATCTTGATGTTGGAAATTACTTTTACAGAAACTCAATTGATATATCGCATCAAGTAAATTTGTTTTACCTAAACCGTTATCACCAGTAATCACGTTTACATCATCATTGAAGACAATGTCAACTTTAGGATAATTCTTATAATTGGTGAGTTTTAAATTGGTGAGTTTCACTAGGTTAATGACAAATTTATGGCAAAGTTAAATTTATGTGCATGTAAATCTCTTTATGAATCAAAGCATATTTCATATTTCGGTTTAATTTCAGCTGGAAAGAGACTATCTTGCAAGTATAATTGAAAACAATATGGCGATTGTAACAGAAACTAAAAAGAAGACAAAAAAATCCGAATACACCAAAGAAATGTACATGAAGTGGTTTAAAATCATGCTTCGTATACGTCGATTTGAAGAACAAACCTTAATGGCTTATGGTCAACAAAAAGTTAGAGGGTTTTGTCATGTGTACATTGGTCAAGAAGCCATTGCAGGTGGACTTGTGACTGCACTTACACCTGAAGACAAAATTGTAACGGCGTATAGACAGCATGGTATAGCTTTATCAAGAGGCTTAGATTCAAAGTCTTGTATGGCTGAGTTGTTTGGAAAAGAGACTGGTTGTGTCAAGGGTAAAGGAGGTTCCATGCACTTCTTTTCTAGGGAACATAATTATTTTGGTGGAAATGGAATTGTTGGGGCACAAATCCCAATCGGTACTGGAATTGCATTTGCAGAAAAATATAGAGGTACTAAAAATCTTTGTGTGACCATGTTTGGAGATGGAGCTGCAAGACAAGGAGCATTATACGAATCATTTAACATGGCTGAGTCTTGGGATTTACCTGTATTATATATCTGCGAAAACAATGGATATGCAATGGGTACTTCTGTCGAACGGACAAGTAGAGCGACAGAGATATACAAAATGGGTATGCCTTTTGATATGCCTTCAGAACAAGTAGATGGGATGTCTCCAGAGAAAGTGCATGAAGCTTTGATAAAAGCAGCAAAATATATTCGCAGCGGACAAGGCCCTTACTTCCTCGAAATAAAAACGTACAGATATAAAGGGCATTCTGTGTCAGATCCTGCTAAATATCGTACAAAAGAAGAGTTGGCACACTACAAAGATTTGGATCCAGTTAAAGCTGTAGAAGCGACTATTTTAGAGAAGAAGTTAGCTACAGAAGCTGATTTGAAAAAGATAAAGAGTGAAGTGAAAGCAGAAATGTTAGCTGCAGTAAAATTTGCAGAGGAATCTAACTACCCTTCTGCAAGCGAGTTGTATACTGATAACTACACACAAGAAAATTATCCTTTTATCAAGTAACAGATTTCAGATAGGATAAGAATTTAATATTTTATAATTGATGCGACACATCCGTCAATAATTTTAGCTATTTTTGCGCAAATTTTAGCGTAACATCATGGGCAGACGTAGAAAAACTGAAAAAGACGAAGTACTGATTGATTTGGTAGAAACAAGAGACAGTGCACAGAGTTTCTTAGAGAAAAATCAGTTTAAAGTTTTGGGAGGAATAGGTTTAATAGCACTGCTAATAGGGGCACTTGTTGCTTATTTTTTATTGTATAAGACACCACGTGAATCTAAGGCTATGTCTGCAATGTACAAAGCAGAACAGCAATTTGATAGAGATTCATTTGCATTAGCATTAGAAAATCCTGGAGGAGGATTCGACGGGTTTCTTGACATTATTGACAATTACAACGGAACTAAAGCTGCTAACTTGTCGAAGTATTACGCTGGAATATCATACCTAAACCTTGGTCTTTTTGATCCAGCGATAGAATATCTAGAAGGATTTAGAGCAAAAGGAGATCTTCTGCCAATAACTAAATTAGGTGCTCTGGGTGATGCTTACTCAGAAAAAGGAGAGTTTGATCAAGCTTTAAGTTTTTACCAAAAAGCTGCCAATACCGCCTCAAATGATCTATTGACACCATATTATCTTAAAAAATTAGCGCTACTGTACGAGAAACAAGGCGATAAAGAAAATGCAGCTAAATATTTTAATAGGATAAAAGAAGAATTCCCTGAGTCGGAAGAAGGTAGTCAAATAGATAAATACTTAGCAAGATACTAATGTCATCTAAAGATAAGAACCTTTCTTCATCAACATCTAAGCTTGATGTCTCAGATAAATCTATTGGCATTGTCTGGTCTAAGTGGAATGAAGAGATTACCAAAGCATTAAAAGATGGATGCATAGACACGCTTAAAAGCCACGGCATTAAAGATGATGGACTTATTTTAGTAGAAGTGCCTGGCGCATTTGAATTACCTTATGGTGCTAAATTATTATTAGGACAACAGAATGTAGATGCCGTTATCTGTATCGGATGCGTCATTAAAGGAGAAACTAAGCACGATGAGTATATCAATAAGGCAGTTGCTCAGTCCATTAGTATGCTAAGTCTCACTGCTAGTAAGCCAGTTATTTATGGTGTTTTGACTCCCAATGATAAACAACAAGCTCTAGACAGAGCAGGTGGAAAATATGGCAATAAAGGTGATGAAGCAGCAATTACCGCAATTGAGATGATTCATTTATCCGAACAACTACCCAAAACAAAACAATCTATCGGCTTTAATTAATCGTGTATTTCTATTGCACGGTAATAAGCTTCTTTGTTGTAAATTAAATTACAATGGAAGAAAACATTAAATGTCCTTGTTGTCAAAAGTCTTATTTTACACTAAAACTATATTATGGTTTGCTTTCTGTCGAGATCATCCAAGCGATCCATGCAGGTAAGATTGCAATTGGTAAAGCGATTCTATGGCCTGATAGACCGACGCATGTGTGTACAACGTGCCATGTTCAGTTCAGCGAGATCAAAAATTATGGTGTTTGGAACGACAGTTTTAAAACTATTCATAAAATTTTAGCAGATGCTGCATAAATTATATTAACAAGAGATATTGCTTTAGAAATTTAACATTTATAAGCTGAGTTATTTACTTTCTTTTACTAAATTTGTGCTACCGTATGTAGAGTCAATAGAAATGTAACACCAATTTAACTATCCTTTCTGACAACTCAATTTACATTCGGATCTGTATTGCTTTAACCTGTGAGTGTCTCTTCTAAAGTATTTTAATTTTGAATCTATCATCAGCAATGATGTATACATAAATTATTTTTTTAATTAATTAACTAAACACACTGCATAATGGAAAAAGCAATGCTTAAAAGATCAAGATATTTCTTGTTTCTTATTTTCCCCTTTTTAGGATTTGGTGTTGGAACTGCATTTTCGCAAACACCTGAATACGCTACTTTTAGTGGTGGTATATCAGGTACAGGTAATTTCACCTGTAGTGAGACTCCTGATTTCACATACACCATTAGCGGGCAATTTGCTCCCGGCGACACCTCAATTCCTGGCCCTCAACAAGATGTTGATAACGATGGCGGAGGTATGGAATCAATTTATGGTGAAGCGGACCAACAACAAAACATTGAAGTAGAGGTCGCTGGATATGGAGCTGGTAATAATGATGGAGTTGGCGATCCTATTACCAATACCGTGACAACTACTTTAAATTTCAATTCAGCAACTCCTGAGGGTTCTATAGCATTTCTAATTGCTGACGTAGAGCAAGATCAGGTGTCAATCTGCGCGCTAGATGCAAATGGTGTAGATGTTCCAAATTCAGTTATAGCTGGTTGGTTTCAATCAGCGTTTGATGCTTGTGATGGATGTCCCGATGAAGATGCTGGAGAAGGTAATACTATTCCTCCTACATGGGATGCGGCAAGTGCCACGCTTGTTGGTCAATATGGCACAGGAGTAAAGGTGACAAATTATCTTTCTGCACTAGACGATAATGAAGCAGGAGCTGCGTGGTTTCAAGTAGATATTCCTATAACACAGTTACAATTTAAATCACAGGCAATGGGAGTCGCACCTGATGATCCATCTCAACACTTTTTCATTGCAACAAATTGTAGTGAACCCTGCCCAGACCCTAACTGCGCAGAAATTGTAATCAAAAATTAAAACACCTAAACTGAAATAAAATGAATAAAAATATACATAAACATAATATATCGTTTAGGGTGAGATCTTTTTGTATTACTCTCCTAGCGTTATTCGCATTTTGCGGCCTAAATGCACAAAACCCGGAGTATGCTGATTTTACTAATGGCGTAGTTGCAAATGGCTCAGTAACAGGAACAGGTCTTTTTACCTGTAGCGAAATGCCAGATTTCTCCTATACTATTTCTGGTGATTGGGCTCCAGGCGATACAAGTGTACCTGGTCCAGACCCACAACCCGTAAATAACAACGCAGGCGGATTCGAAACCATATACGGCGAAGCTGATATGGAAGAAAATATTGAGGTTGAAGTCGCTGGTTTCTTCGGTGGCGCTGGACAACCAATTTCTAATACAGTAATAACAACAATCGATTTTGACTCCCCTACTCCTCCTGGAAGTTTAGGATTCATTATAGCTGATGTTGAACAAGATCAAGTTATGGTTTGCGCGCTTGATGCAAGTGGTAATCCTGTTCCAGTTTCTGTTATTGCTGACTGGTATATTGCATCTTTTGATGCCGATAATCTTGAAGATCCAAATTCTATGGATCCAACTTGGGATACAGCTACTGGAACACTGGTTGGAGAGTTTTCTCCTACACCAGTAAAACAAACGGTATATGTCAATGAGCTTTCAGATAATGAAGCAGGAGCTGCTTCATTTGAAGTAGATATCTCTATCACACAATTAGTATTTAAATCTCAAGCAATAGGTATCGCACCTGATGATCCATCTCAGCATTTTTTCATTGCAAGTAGATGCATTGAGCCATCATGTATTGATTTAGCTCTTGATCCTGCAATCTGTGCGTATCTTATTGATAATCCAAATAGTGGAATAGCGCAATCTGATTGTGATAATGGAGGTATATCTAACCTAATTGAGTGTCAAACAGGAGAAAATCCAACTGACATTAACGATGATTGCATGGCAGCTATGAATGCTGGTCTTGATATTTGTACTATCCTAGCAAATGATCCTAATAATGGATTAGGTAGCCAAGATTGTGATGGTGGAGGTGTGGATAACATTACTGAATGTGATGCAAACCTAGATCCTAAAGATCCTGCCGATGATATTCAGCCTAATCCTTGTCAACAACCAGATCCAAGTTGCCCAAATATTCCTAATTTAGAAGTATGCGATGACGGTACATCACGAACAATAGGGTGCGAATCTGGACTTGAAAATGCGAATGTGGTCTGGTATAATGGTATGGGTGAAGTCGTCGGAAATGGCTGTGATCTTGTTATTACAAATGCGATGATACAGAATGGCGTTGTTGGAGACATCATGTGTTTCTATTACATCGCTGAAGACGCAGCAAATCCAGGTTGTGAGATTACATCTTGCTGCCCTATTATTGCAGAAGTTGTTGATTGCGGCTTTTATGATTTAGCATTGATAAAAGAAGAAACGTCTGTTGGTCCTTATGCACCAGGCGATGACGTGAATTTTACAATTACCGTATGTAATCAAGGGACACTTGATGCGGCTAATGTTGAGATTACTGACCTTGTGCCATCGGATATGACGTTAAGTACAGCTGATGCAAATGGTTGGACTGGTCCTCTTGTCGGTCCAGTAGTGAATACAATTCCAACCTTACCTATTGGTGCATGTGAAAGTATAGATATACTATTGACAATTGATCCAAGTTTTATGGACGGAAGTATCATTAATAACGCTGTTATTTCTGCAGATGATGGAGATGATATTGATAGTGATCCCGACATTATAGATATGTTGAATGATTTAGCTGATGATAATGATTTGACTGAAGTTGACGGAGGTGATGATGAAGATCCAGAAGAAATTTTAGTTGCTCAAGTCTATGATTTAGCTTTAATCAAAGAAACTGTTTCAGCAGGGCCGTTTGATGCAGGTGATGATGTCACCTTTGCTATTACGGTATGCAACCAAGGTACGTTAGATGCAGCTAATGTCGAGGTTACAGATATTATTCCAGCAGGTCTTACTTTGTCTCCTATGGATGCAAATGGTTGGGCTGGTCCTTTAGTTGGCCCAGTATCTATAACAATACAATCTTTAGCAGTTGGTGCTTGCGAAATAGTAGAAATTGATCTTAGAATAGATAGTGGTTTCCAAGGTACATCAATCATCAATAACGCAGTAATATCTGCAGATGATGGAGATGATGTTGATAGTGATCCAGATGTTATCGATATGCTAGATGATTTAGCAGATAATGATGATTTGACTGAAATCGACGGCGGTGATGATGAAGATCCAGAAGAAATATTGATAAATCAGGTTTATGATTTAGCATTGATAAAAGAAGAAGCTTCAGCAGGTCCATATTCAGCGGGTGATGATGTAACATTTACAATTACAGTTTGTAACCAAGGAACCTTGGATGCAGCTGATGTAGAAGTTACTGATCTTGTTCCTGCAGGTATGACACTAAGTACAGCTGATGCAAATGGTTGGGCAGGTCCTTTAGCAGGACCAGTAACAACTGTTATTCCAGCAGTTGCATCAGGCGCATGTGAAATGGTTGATATAGTATTGACAATAGATGCTGGTTTTATGGGCACATCAATCAT